>ERZ1026844.778-NODE-778-length-21361-cov-4.168075_pt1 | contig 21361 bp, 22 predicted proteins | sample MGYA00380152_ERZ1026844 | MGnify/ENA primary metagenome ERZ1026844 (study PRJEB33269, sample SAMEA4719788) | human gut metagenome | biome: human-associated habitat; feature: organic feature; material: feces | place: Cameroon | collected 2013-10 ... | reverse complement strand
TCTGAACACGCATGGTCGCTGCCGAAAACAGCGCACCGTAACCTGTATTTGTCGGGATCAACCCGCAGGCGATACATGTTTCAAGCAATGTCGCCACAAAAAGGCATTGTACCGCCGTCAGATCGCCTCCGACGACCTGCATCCAGCGTGTACCGTTTGCATACACTGCCGCATACACAACCGAACACGTCAGTATTATTGCAGGCAGGTATTTTCTTTTCGACGAAAACCTGCTTTTTGCAAGCAGCAGCACCAGTGCCGCAACCGCGCAGATAATTTCCCAGCCGGCAACAAACAGAAACCCGATCGAATACACTCCGTTTGCATCCGAACGCGGCTGCCCTTCGGGAAAACGAAAGATCCACTCGTGAAAATCGTTTGTGAGCACAAACAGCAGCAGACACACCGTGGGAATGCAGAGCAGCAATGCCCTTCGGGGAAGCCTGTACTTCTCTGTTTTTCCGAGTGATAATGCAACAAAGAAGGACAGGAGCGGAATGAACAGCATCGGAAAATAGTAAAGATACCACAGCTGTCTCTTTGCATCAATGTCCGTGACAAAAAAATATTTCATTGTGCGCACAATGAACCAAAATATCATCATTCCGACAATAGCCGTCAGGTACCGTTGAACCTGTGCCTGCATCACACGCTTTTTGATTGAAATTCCCCAAACAAAATAAAGCCCGATATAAAGCACGGAGCGTATCAAGCCCATTGTATCCGCAGCAATACCCGCCTTTGAGATTACCCGCGCCGCTATTGCACAGGCAACAACGACAGCAGTTATAAGATAACTCCTCTCTTCAGCATTAATATTAAGCCCGCGTTTCAATTCTCTTTCCCCGTTTCTTTTCACTTTTATGAAAAGTTCGATTCCTTGTCGTCCCGATAGCAGCGTTTCGCCTTCGTTCCGTCCGGCGCAGTATATTCAAAAGCACCGTTTTTGCAGCCTTTTTCCCAGTATCCTTCAAGCGTTCCGCCTTCAGCAAAGGTGTAAACGCCCCTGCCTTCGGGATAATGCAGGCCGTACCAGTCGCAGAGCAGTGTGTCCCCGTTTGGATAACGGCACAGCCAGCTGCCCTGCCGGCGGCAATTCTTTTTCGCTTCGAAAACGCGTTCAAGCCTCCGTCCGTCCGGAAACAGCACAACGGCATCGCAGTTCGAATCAAGGTTCCCGAACGCAAATGTCCCCTCCTCGCGTATGCCGCGATAATCAACGAGAACACCCTTTCCCCAATATCTGTCGTTCTGCCACTCGCCGCTGTAAACCATTTCGCCGTTTGCGCGATACAGCGTTCCGACCCCGCAGCGAACGCCGTGCCGCCATTCGCCTTCGTAACGTCCTCCGTTCTGAAAGTATTTTGTTCCGCGGCCGTGCGGCAGATTGTCTTCATCCTTTTCGCCGATATATGTCTCTACAATTTGCGTAAGGCGATCGAATTCGCGTTCAAGCACATCCCGCCTTTCCGCATTCATTTGCCAATAACGCGCCTGAGCACTCGGGCTGTCCGTTGAAAGTTCCCACGCCATGCTGTCGCAGTAGCCGCTGTTGTTAATCTCCCAAAGCACATCACGCACTTTTTTAAGCTTTTCACTGTCCGTAATGCAGTCACCGAACAAGTCCGCAAGCCTTTCCTCGTCCGTAATATCCGTTTTGACCGCATTTTTGACCGCATTGCGATTCATCTCTTTTTCAGTTATGTCCATTGCGCACCCCGTCATTTCAAAATACATTGAATAATCAACGTGTCATATTCGCACACATCGCCGTTCTGTTTCTGTTTTTCAATCATAATCCGTTCGGAAGGTGACACATTATATTCCGTTTTATCAATTCTGAGACGTGCCGAATTCTCGCCGACGGCAAGAATTTCAAACACATCGGAACCCTTTCCGAAGCCGCCGCAGCCGAGGGTCGAGAAAGAAAATACGCCCTCCTCCGCTTCGATTTCCTTCTTCTGCACGTAGTCATCCGAAGCATCGGCCGCCCCAAGATTGCCGATGCGAAAAAGTTTCAGATACGGTTCCTTTCTTTTTTCAAAAAGCTGTGCGTTCGCTTTTATGTATTCAACATCAAGCACGCAGCCGACGGACATATCATCCGCACTTCCCCGCGCCGAAAGGTTCGGAAGATACTGTTCAAGCTCCCGCGCGGCAAAGCTTGCGGATTTTGCCGCAAAGCTTGTGAGCACGACTCGATAAAAATTGTGCAGATGCCTTTCGTTTTTAAAGCTGTCGTCAATGCCGTCGCTCCCCGCGAACACTGCCGCCGGCATCTCCCTGCCGAAATAATAACGAAATTCGCTGCCGGCATTGAAGTCGCAAATCGAAGTTGTGATATTCAAAAAGCATTTGTCATCCCACGGTATTGGTTCACACTCCTCGCCGTCCCTGCCGAAAACAACGCATTTGCCGTCCCCGATCTGCACTCCGAACCAGAAATCCTCCGCAGCAACAACACCTATAAGCGTTGCGCCGTAAGCGGACTGAATCTTTTCTCCCTTTTCGTAATATGCTCTTGCCTTGTCCGAAACAGCCGCAAGTTCCTCTCGGCGGAAAGGTTCGGCGGCGGCATCCTCCTCCGCAAGCGCATTCCAGCGCGCAATAACGCTGCGAATGAACCAGAGCATCTGCTCCTCTGTTTGTTTTTCTGTTTTGCAGGCATTGAGCGCATCCGCAAAATTTTTCGCTCTGTTTTGCAGAAAAGGCTGATTTTGGGCTGAAGCTTCATCGTTTTCCGCCGCATACGCATTTTCGCCGCTTTCCGCTTCGCTCCCGCCGTATACGTCCTGTTCGGCGTTCTGATTTTTTGCTTCACCACTCTCCGCACCGTAAAATGCTTCTCTCACACATGCGCAGAACGCTTCCGCCGCAAACCTGCTGCCCCTGTCCGATCTGAAATAATCCGCTCCGCCGTGCCCATCGGAAACGACCGCGAGCTTGTATTTTTCCGTTTCGACGCTCGCGGAAAAATCTTGGCACACCGTACCCTTTTTAATATGGGAAGCACCGATGCTTGTGAAATGAAAGCTTTGATACATCTGCCTTTACCATGCCCAGCTTTCCTGATCCGTGGACGAGACGGAGGTGTTTTCCATTTCCACCGCACCCGTTGTATCATTTTCAACGGCGGATTTGACCTTGTCGAGAACCTCACTCTGTTTGCTGACCGCCCTGTCAACCCCGCCCTTGCCGACACCGCTGGACTGCGAACCTATCTGCGAAGCGGTTACGGAAACGAAACGAATCATTTTCACGAGTGCCTCAGGTGTGTGAACCGCAACAACGGCTTCCTTGCTGCCCGTAAACTCCGCAAGCACGTCGCGGTTTGCGTCCTCGCCGATTGCAACGGCAACCTTGATAGCCTTTTTGAACCAATTGTTTTCCTTGAGCCTTCCGAGCTCTTTTTTGTATTCGTCAGTCGGTTCGCCGTCCGAAAGCAGGAAGATTGCAGGCGCAAACGAGCCCGCAACATCGCGCATAAACGCATTGCGGGACAGCTTTTCGTTCAGCATTTTGCACATTTCGCCGAAATCGGTAAGCCCGTCCGCATCGAGGTAGTTCCAACAAAAGCTTTCCGCATCGATGGGGGCGGGGGTTATCCAGTGCGCACCGCTTGAAAAATCCAGCACGGCAATTTTAATTGCGGCATCGGCATTTTCTCCCGATATTTTGCGGATTTCGGGAATGACTTCCTCAATTGCGGAGTTCAAAGTTCCGATTTTGCTTCCGCCCATGCTGCCCGATGTGTCAACAACAAAGAACAGCGTCATCGTTCTGCGTGCAACTTCAACTGCATTTTCGTAAATGTTATTCATGTTTATTTCCTCCGATTAAGCTTATGTAATATTTACGTTTCAACCGTATTATTCCCGTTTTGTTCAGCCGCCGGCACTCAGCCTTCAACAACCGCCGTTCCGTTCGGGAAGTGGATCGTTTTTATCGCCGCAATGGGAGCTATCTGCCCCTTTTCAATCGTTTTGAATGCGCCGTCCGCCGTTTCAACATTCCAAGCAATATCGCCGAGGTTGCGCAGACCCCACATTGCGGGATTGTTCGGGTTCCGTGCGACCTCACCCACGACCTCCGAAAAGTCGTCACTGCTCTTATCAATATGACAGCGGTAAATCTTCATTCCGGGGAAGAGCGCAACGCCGTATTTGCGGTTATGGCAGTTCAAAACACGGGGTTTCGGTATGCGCTGGCCGCAGTTTATGCAGTTTGCGTCACCGGCAACATTGATGAAAGTCTGCCCGCCGCAGGGGCAGGTGATGACGGTTCCGCGCAGCCTTGTGAACGCAAGCTGCCAGTCGTTGTCCGTCATGCGCGGAGTTTTGCCCGCCATTGCCTCCTTTGTGAACGATTCAACGAATTTGCGGCGAATGAATTCCGGATACATTGTCCAGAAGCGTATTGCATTTGAATGCACTCCGCGCACGGGGCGGTTGCAGTCATCCGTCGGATCGTAAATAAAAATCGGTTCCTGTCCGTAAAACTTAAGTTCAAGCTCCTCCGTGAGGCAGGGAGCGGAAACGACCCTTTTGCCTTCCAGCGGATGGTCGAGAAAAAGCAGGCGGAAAAGCACCACCGCAAGTGAGAATCTGTCCGTCATTACGTTTGGGCGGGTCATGTTGCGAACGACCTCCGGAGCCATATAACGCGCTTTGCCTGCAATGCCGAGGCTTTCACCGTAGGGTGCAACGTTATCGTTATCGCAGATAAGCACATCCCCGTCGGACGGGTCAATGAAGAAATTGCCGTCGTTCAAATCCTGATACGAAAAGCCGTTTCGGTGCAGTTCGCGGAAGCCGTTTGTAATGTTCAACGCTGCATTTACCGCTGCGGACAGCGATTCAAAATGCACCTTTGCAAGCAGAAATTCCGAAAACTCGCGGTAATTGCCCGGTCTTAAATCCATTATATAGCCAAAGCTGTCTTCAAAAGGCTTTGTTATGTACAGCGGCCAAAGGAACGCTTTCGTCGGCGCACCCTTTGCGATATTGCTTTCAAGATTCTGATAAAACTTCTTCGGGTTTTGAATTGCGCCGTCGTGGTACCATTTGAGTGCATATTCCTTCCCTCCGAGTTTGACGCGGTAAACCGTACCCTGCCCGCCTTCACCGAGCTTGCCGATAATTTCGGCGTTTGACCCGTTCGCAAGCGGTATCCTTTGCCCTTTTTTATATTCTGCCATCAGTATTTCTCCTTATTTTTTCATTTATCTGCAGCGGCTCTGCCCGTCCGCCGGGAACCGGGTTTATGCCGTCTGTTTCCCTTTTTTGAAAAACTCAAGCACGGGATTTATAAAGTTCATCAGCACTTCGTATGAACCGAGGATGAGGAACAGAAACGCTCCCCCGTTCAGCACCGTCAGCACAAGGTTAAGCCAACCGAGTATCGGTGACATATCGTTAAACGCTATGAATGTTGTAATAAGTGAACCCACCGCAAGGAATGCGAATATGCACTTTGCGATGATATCGTATTTTTCCTTGCCGATAACAACAACAAGTATCAAATTCACGATCGTGAAAATCAAAATCGAAACCGTCAGCGTATGCTTTGCTTCCGGCCCCGTATCATCAAGCACAAACGCCAAAAAAGCAACAAATGCGCTCAGCACAAGTCCGCCGCCGATGCCGATGACCCATTGCCAAACTTTCCAGTTTGACAGCCAGTGCCAGTCCCCCGGCCACGTCAGCACGAGCAGTGCGCTCACCGCCGCAAAAATCACGTTCGGAAGAGTGTAGCCCTCTTCGCTTTCCGTGCGCGTCAGAACAATGTTTGCAATGCTTCCCGCCGCAAGAAAACCGAAAAGAATCCTTGAAATCAGCGCATAGCTTTCTCCGAATACGGCACGAAGAACAATGTTGCTCGCAACCAGCACGGGGATCGCAAAAGTTATTGTTTGACATTTTTCGTTGTATGTCCAATTCTCAACCGCGAACGAAAGCCCGACGGTGCCCGCCGTCAATGCAATGCCGCAGCCCGCCGCGATCAGCCACTGTTTCGGAACCGGGGCAAGCAGCAAAAGCCCCGCAATGAACCCGCCGACAATTCCCGCCGCTGCAAGTGCAATTGCGATAATGCCGATGATTTTCCCGATGTTTGCGCCTTCGGAATGCCTGCGGGAGGTTTCCGCTTTTCGGCTGCCGCTGCGCAAAGCATCGATAATGCTGATTCCGTCATCGTCTCCATCGTCAGTTGAAACGTCCTCCGCCGAAACGCCGAAAGCATTCGCAAGCATTTGAATGGTTTGCTTTGCGAATTCTTCCGCCATATCCGTATGCTCCATAAGCCGTGAAACGGATTCGTTGATATGCAGTTCCCCGCCCGTACCGCTCTCGGCGGCCTTAAGCAAAATCTCCGCCGCACCGCTGTCCAGTGCCTGTTTGATGCGCCGTCTGTCCTTAGTGTTCGCGTCACCGGGCGCAAGGTCGGTCAACAATGCAAATGCACGCCGTCTGTCGCGAAACGTGTCAATGCCGTACCGTGAAACAATGATCTCAAGCGCGGCCGCCGCCGTTGTCTCTTTTTTTGCCATGATTCAGCTTCTTTCTTCCGTATAGCTAATGTTTCGAACATCGTAATCATCCCTGCCGAAAAGCAGCAGGCAATATCCGTCGATGCTGTCGCGGAAGCCCATTTCCGATGCGAGCGGATCAAACTGCATGAACACACGCGGCGGTTCCTCCGCATACGGCCAATCCGTGGGCAGACCCAAAAGGCGAATGCCTTCCGCCGTCTCCTCCGCAGGGCTGAATTCCATCAGCCAGTCATCCGTCAGGTGTTCCGCACCCGCAACTTCCGCATTAAAATCATCCATTGCAATTGCAGGCTCCTCCACGCAATGCAGCACACGCGCCCTGTACGGATATTCCGCCGTGTCAAGAAAAACGTTCTGCGATAAGTCCCGCTTCCGCAATGTCGCGGCAGCGTATCTGGCAGAAGAAAATTTCCGTATCCTTGAAAGCCTCCGCCATACCGGAAGGCAGCGTCGGTGTGCCGAAAAATTTACTCGCACCGAGGTCGTGTTCGCCCTCCGCTTTTTTAACTTTGATTCCGATAGCTTTTGTCACAGTATTAACCCCTCCTTACAGATAAGTTAAATAATAATCAAATCAATAAATCTACAAGCCCGTAAAAGTCTGTCGGGCGCGGCTTTCAGCTTTCCGTGCTTGCCCTGCCGAGAGCTTCCGCTCTTTTTTGCCAGTACAGCGCAAGTTCTTCGTTTTCGACAGACTCAAGGTTGACAAGCCCGAGGCCTTCCGGCGCAACGTACAGTTCGCCGTCCTCCCCCTCTACAAGGAATTCCGGTTTCAGCACGCCCATTTCAAGCATCCATTGCACATCGAAAGGCGATTCATCGTAAACATCGTTTCCGTACACCGCCGCCAACAGCTCCGCCGCGGAAGCATCGCCGCCCTCCGCCGCAAGTTCGAGCTGTTCCAACGCTTCTTCAACGCGATTTTCGGAATACACCCTCGCACCGCCGCAGCCGAAAATGTAAAGTTTGCCCAAAAGCGTCCGTGCGGCATTTTCGCCCGCTTCAATAGCTTTTTTATAATACAGTTCCGCCTTTTTGAAGCACTCCTCGACAGTCGGCACTTCGGTTGAGCAGCGAAAGGCCGACGGTTGTTCGGAAAAGAACCAGCCGAGCAGCAGCCACGCATAGCCGCAGCCCGCTTCCGCCGCACTTTCAAGCTCTCGGGTGTACCTTTCGCAGTGATTCTTCGGTTCAAACCGCGTATCAAAATAAAGAATATCCCGCAGAATATCCCGCGTGACAGAAAAAGCGATTTCCTCCGCCTCCGTCCGCGGCTGTTCGCACCCCATGTCCGGCGGCACGAAATCACGAAATTTTTGTTTGTAATAGACCCTCACTTCGCATTCCTCCGTAAGTTATCTTGTTTTCGTTATGCGCTGCATCAGAAAAAACGCACGATCTTCAGCGTGTACTGATGCCCGCCGTCAAACGAACGCGGCCGATACAGAACTTTTTCGCCCTTTTTCAGATCCCATTCCCTGATAAGCGTTCCGTCGGCTCTGTGGTATGCAACATGCGCCGAATCCTTCCGAACGTCGGACAGCATCCAAAAACATCCGTGCTGCCCCTCAATGCGCCCTGCACAGAGCGGTTTGAGCATTTTTCCCACTCGCCGCGTTTTTTGGCCCACAGCCCAAAACTCATCGATAATCCTAAGTTTCATTCCGTTCTCTCCTTGCTGTTCAAAAGAATGTTCAAAAGGGAATGCCGTTTTTCGCCGACCTGTTCATTCCGCATTTGCGGCTTGTTCCGAATCTTCAAAAAGTTCAACGCGAAAAACCTCTCCGCAGTCGCCGCAAATCCACATTTCCGGCGAAATATCGAGCATTATGCCGCCGCCGTGCTCCGTAATCATTCCCGCGCCGTCCATGCAGTCAATGTTTTCGCTTCCGCATTTCGGGCAGCATCGTTTATTTGACATCTTCACTTTTGTCTCCGTCTCCGTTTTTCTTCGCGCAAGGGAATCAATGCTCCGCACGTTTGCACCGTTTTTGCGCATCACAAAACATTTTCAGTCTCTGCCGACTCCCGCCGTGAAAAGATACCTTGCCGCCCGTTCTTCATTCGGCTCAACAAGAATCCTCCTGTTTCCGTCGGCATCTTCGGTTTCAATGCCGTTTTTATATATGTCCGCAAGCCTGAGCATCGCCTGAACAACACCCTTGTCCGCCGCTGCCGTATAGAACATCAGCGCCGCCGCAATGTCTTTTTCACAGCCCAAACCGTTTTCGTTGAAAAAACCCGTCATGTATAATGCCGTCGGATCATTTTCATGCGCCGCACGGGAGGCCCAAAGGAACGCCTTTTCATCATCCCGTTCAACGGGCCGGCCTTCGTGATATGCGGATGAAACCGCAGTCGCCGCCGAAATCAGCCCGAGTTCCGCCGCCCTGAGATACCCTGCGAACTGTGCCCTATGCCGCAGCTGCAATTCTTTTGAGCCGTTTTCAGGCATCCGCTCAATCATCCAAAACGGTTCGTCATCCTCTTCAAGCGCAAGGTCGCCCAATGCCTTGCAGGCTTCCGCGCAGCCCTGTTCGGCGGCCTTTTTATAGCATTCCGCCGCCGCTGCCCTGTCAAACAACTCGTCATTTCGGTTTGCGTATATGTTTCCGTACATCATCAAGGCATCAATCTGCCCCGCCTGAAAAGCGCGTTCCGTATATTCAACCGCGCGATCCTCTTCACCGTTTTTCAACAGCTCATTTGCCATGAGCCACAACGCATCAACATTGCCCGCATCAACGTCTTCCTGCAAAATATCGATATAGGCTCTTGTGTCAAACCCTTCCTCAAGACGAATTTTTGCGCGCTCATAACCTCTTTCGGCCGCTGCTTCGCACACCCTTTCGGCTTCCGCACCGCTTACAATGCCCGCGCCGTCGTCGTGCAGTTCCCAAATCAACCGACATGCATAGTCGCTGCCTGCTTCAGCCGCACGGCGCAGATATTCCAACCCTTCATCCGCACTCGCACCGCAGCCGAGGCCGTAAACCGTCATATGCCCAAGCTCCGCCATGGCTTCCAAATGCCCGAGCTCCGCTGCGGCAAAAAGCGGATACCACGCCGCGCTCCAATTGAGATTTTTGATAAGTTCAAGCCCTTTTTCATAAAGCCTTTGCCCTTCGGATTCCGCTTTTTTGCGGCAGTAATATTCCCGTTCAAGCACGGACCCGCTCAACGAAACGCCGTTATAACAGCGTTCCGCCTCTTTCCATCTGCCGTTAAGTTCATGCAGTATGCCCTGCCGAACAAGAACGTCCTCCGCATGTTCGTAATAAACACCCGTTCGGACTTCATTAAAATACCCGAGTTGAATCCTTGCAAGATTTTCTGTAGTGAAATACGGGTTTGCAAACGAAGCATCGAATTCGCTGCCGAGCGGAAATTCCCCGTCCAGCTCCGCTTCCCGCTGCTCTTCCTCGGCAAGCACCTGTTCCATATAGGCCTCGTCCTTGCAGTAAAGCGGTTCCGCGCCTACCTCCGCGCGTGTTTTTATCACATCGAGAGCGTTCTTTGCCCGCGCAATCAGCTTCGCGGCTTTCTCCTCTGCGGAGGGATGTTCCTCCGCAACGGCACTGTATGCTTTAATCCATTCCGCACAGCGTTCCTCCGCCGCAGCAATATCTCCTCCGTTGAGCTTCAAAACAGTTTCAGCTTTCATTTTCGCCCTCCGTTCTGCTTTTTAAATCCGCTCCGCCTCCGAACCTGTTCCCTCTCCTGCGTTCTGGGAGGCACCCGGTATGCGGCGGACGAATATCAAACCCGTATGCGCCGTTTTCGTCTTCATTGTCTCCGTCCCCAAAGCAATCAGGTTCGGTATTCGGAACGCTCCTTCCGCACCTGCTGCAAACAAGTCGTGCTTTCCGTCCGATGTTGAACGGATTACCGTCCTCTCCGCCGACAGTTTCGACGGTTCCTCCGCAATAGGGACATTTTGTATGAAGTTTCATTGCGATTCCGCCTCCTATGCTTCCGCCTGAACGGCGGCATCGTCATCGAAATAATAATCCCTCAGCCACTCTTCGGCGCGTTTATCCCCCGCTGCGGCGGCATCTCTCATCAGCTCCGCCGCTGCATCAAGGTTCGGTTCACCGCAGATTTTTCTGCCCGTTTGGAACAGTATGCCGACGTCGTACAATGCACCGTGTTTGCCCATTCCCGCCGCTTTGAGAAGTTTGCGCAATTTTTTGTTTCTGCGTTTTCTTTTCTGTTTTTTGTTCGGATTCGTTTTCATTTTCGGGACCATGGTTTTCGCGTGCCGCGAAAGCTTCCTTTCTTTCAAATCTTTTCCCTGCCGTCCTCTGACAAGCATATTATGCCATATCCCGTGTCCGTGCAGGTCGCTCCGACGGCGACATTTGATTTTTTTCGGAAGTCAAGCCCGGTTCATTCGGCTTCATTTATTCTGTCGGATTTTTCTGCAAATTCCCCGCTGCATCATCCCTGCAAACGCCGACAATATCGCCGATATCGCAATCGAGCACTTCGCATATGCGAACAAGCACCTCCAGCGAAACATATTTATCCCGACGGAGGTTTGTCATTGTGTTCGGCGCAAGCTTCGTTGCCCGACGCAGATCCGCCTTGCTCATTTTTTTGTCCACAAGCAGTTTCCAAAGTTTGTTATAGCTTATGTTCACGGCAGCACCCCTTTGCTCTGTTGTTTTATGGTTTCTGCTTTCGTTTTGTTTTTGCCGACTTTTCGGCATTTGTTCATTTCCGGATCGGTTCTCTGCTTTTCAATCGAACAGAACTCCCGGATTCAACTGCATTTCGGACCGCCAAAGGATTCCGCGTTCGCTCAAAAGCCTCGCTTTTGCCTGCGCTGTTTCAAGCGGATGCGCATTTTCTCCGCATTCTTCCTCGAGCAGCCGCTCAACCTCATCGATAACCGCAAGATACTCTTCCGATAGTTCAACTCTGTCGCGCACAAGCATCGGATAGTTTTCAAAAACGTTTTTTTCGATTTGAATTTGTTTATCCAAAGGCAGAAGCCCCGCCGCAATCTCCCGCAGGTCGGCACATTCGTCCCTTCCGTAGCGATTGCGCGCCTTTAATGCGCAATAATAATCCGATTTGATTCCTTCCCTGTTTTTGAACCGTGCCGCAAGTTCGGCATCAAGCTCAAGCACCTTTTTCCGCAAAGGCAGCGCACAAGCAGTCCGTCCCATGTTTTCATAGTTCTCGGCAAGATAACGCAGCACCGCGATGCTGTCCTCGACAGTGTCCCTGTCGTGTTCATGCTCCGATTCAAGCTGATTGAACACCGTCTGCCTTATTTCGGCAAGTGCCGCCGCATCCCTGTATGTCGGCGCAGCGAATTCATGTTCCTTCCGCGCTTCAATTTCTCCGTGCAGCGCAGCCAAACGCGCCGCGGATTTTTCGCTGTATACCATTTATCCGCCCTCTCCTTAGCAGCAGTTTTTTATAACTTTACGTACTTTTTCTTATCGAAGTTCCCGCCGTTTCGGCATTTTTGTTCGGTCGGTTATGTTCTGTCAACCTTATAGACAGCTCCGTCAAAATCCTTTTCATCCCTGCCGAACAGCACATACGCATACCCGTCAACGTTCTCAAGATAGGGAACTCCTTCAAAATCGAGCGGGTCGTATTGCAGCAGGAGCTTCGGAAGGCTTGCATCCTCTCCCGCCGCACCGAACGAAATCAGCCACTCCTCGTTAAGTCCGCACGGAAGCGGTGAAAGCTCGTTAAAATCATCAATAATCGTATCCGGCTCTCCGTCGTAATATTCGACCCAAACATAGAGCTGATCTGACGGATACATCTCCGCATCAAGGAAGAAATACAGATAGCCGCTGTGCGGAAGTATGTTGTCCGGGTCATATTCGGCAATATCGGAAAGCCTTATCTGCGCAAGGAAAATTATGTCGTCATAGAATCTTTCGACCCATTCGTTCGGCACTGTCGGCGAGCCGAAGAACTTGCTTTGCGTGTAATCATGCTCCCCCGCAGCCTTTTCGACATTGATTGCAATTGAATACCTGCTTTCCTTTCCCCTGCGTCTCCCCGCGGACGGTCTGCCTTGCGGTTCATCAGTGTCGAACTCGAACAGATACCGATAACCTCCGTCACATGAACGCGGGTTGTAGAATCCGCCGGCACCGCATTCAATAATAAACTCTTTTTCATCGGCCGAATTTTCACATTGCACCCGAAGCACAACGCGCTCCTCATCGGCCGAAGCAATGCTGAACCTCCGCCTGCCGAGCGGAAATTCGATTATCTGCCCCGCCTCTGGGTTAAAGATCCGCTCCGCCGTTCTGCGGACTTTCCGTTCCCCCGTTTTTCGGTTGATCCCCCACGCTTCCTCAATTATCCTGAATTTCATATTTATATTTATATTTCCTGTTTATATTTCTTTCCTGCTTCTCCCGCGTTTTTCGGATGGTTTTGCACAGCAGGCCGCAAAACTCGAGGCTGAAAAACCATCGTTTAATCCTTTTCAATCCGTCTTTGGTTTCCGAACCCGCGCTTCAGCCTTTCCTCCGCTTCTTCCACGCCTGCTTCGGCGGCAATGCGGCACATCGTCTCCGCTTCCTCCGCCGTTATGCCCGCAGCCCCGTTATCAAACAACGCCGCAAAAGCATAGCAGGAATACGGGTTTCCCATTTCTGCCGAAAGTTTCAAAAGGCGCATTCCTTCGTTTTTATTACATTCACAGCCTTTACCAAAAAAATACATCATTGCAAGCTGCCCCGTCGCTCCGCGGTGCCCGAGCTTGGCAGCTTCGCAAATCGGCGCAAACGCTTCATCCCAATACCCGTTGGCGATAAAAGTCATGCCTTCGTTATATTTCATTTCTGCTTTCTTTTCGGTTTTGTTTCTGTGTTTTCCGAACAAACGAATTGCCATGTGTTCCCTCCGAATAAAACAGCCGAATGCTTTTCGCGTTGAATTGCGGTGATGCGCTTCACTTTCGTTTTTTCTCCGCCGTATGCGAAAAAGTCCGTTTCCTGTATATTTTTATTGTATCATATCCTCCGTGCCTTTGCAACAGATATTTAGAATATCCATAGCCGACTTTCGCAAAAACATGACATAGATTAGCAGCACTTTAAGATTTTCATTTGCGCCGCACCGGCATTGACTGCCGCTTCCGCCGAGCAGTATGCGGCATAGGCAGGCAGCTTGCAGAATACGCTCTCAAGAATTTTCCCGGCATTCACAGCATTGAGGCATTGGTCGGCAATGAACCCGCAAAATGTTTGTATGAAAACATGGGTTTTGAAGCTGTTCGGATCGTTTCCGGAAAAATGCCCGGGAACGAATGCTTTTCCGTGAAAGTGTACCTTTTTGAAAGGATTGCCTGAGCAGGGTTATCGATTCATGTTCGGATTTATTTCCCGCACCGAAGTTTCGGAAGCACAATGTTTATATGCAAAAACCCGGGCATTCTCGCTTATGCCCGGGTTTTGAATTGCAGCAACGGTTTCACCGTTTGATTTTTGCTTTCTGCGCTTCAGGGTTCATCTCACGCACCCGCACTTTTCATCTGTTCGCGATGGTATTGCAGTGTGTAAAGCTGATAGTATCTGCCGTGTTTCTGAAGCAGCTCATGATGATTGCCCTGTTCAACGATTTTTCCGTTTGAAAGAACAATGATATTATCCGCATGCTGAATCGTGGAAAGTCTGTGCGCAACGATAAGCATCGTGCCGATGTTCATCATTTTTTCAAGCGAATTCTGAATCAGCTGTTCGGTTTCGGTGTCTATATTCGCGGTCGCCTCGTCGAGGATCATGACGGCGGGCTTGTGGATTATCGTCCTTGCGAAAGAGAGCAGCTGCCGCTGACCGGCGGAGAAATTGTTGCCGCGTTCACGCACGGGTTCATCCAGCCCGCGTTCAAGCTTGTTGATAAAGTGATCCGCGTTTACGTAACGGCAGGCCTCCATGACCTCCTCGTCGGAAATTCCCTCTTCGCGCAGCAGAATATTGCTGCGTATCGTGCCCGAGAAAAGGAAAACGTCCTGAAGCATCTGCCCGAAATGCCGGCGCAGCGATGCAGCCTTTATCTTTCGGATATCGATTCCGTCAATCAGGATTTCGCCCTTCTGGAACTCGTAGTTGCGGCAGATAAGCGAAAGAATCGTTGTTTTGCCCGAGCCGGTCGAACCGACAAACGCAACCGTGTCCTTCGGATTGACTTTGAACGAAACGCCCTTGAGTACCCATTCGCCGGGTACATAACTGAACCAAACGTCGCGGAATTCAATCTCGCCGCGAACCTCGTCAAGCTCAATCGCATCCGGTGCATCCGTAAGCTTCGGTTTAATGTCCATAATTGTGAACACCTTTTCGGCGGAAGCAAATGCGGATTGAAGCCAGTTGAACTGCTCCGCAAGGTTCTGAATGGGGTTGAAGAAAGTGGCAATGTACATGTAGAACGAAACGATCGTGCTTGCCGTCAGCGTCTGCCCGAGGAATGTCGTTCCGTCAAGATAGCCCTTGCCGCCAAGGTAGAAAAGGCACATCACGGTTGTTATGTAAAGCATATAGACAAGGGGTCTGAATATGCCGAACACAAGTATCTGCTCCTGTTTCGCCTTGCCCAGAAGGTTGCTCCTTTTGTCGAACTCACGTTCCTTCGCCTCCTCACGGTTGAAAATCTGAGTGATTTTGATGCCGGAAAGATTTTCGGAAAGATAGGTGTTTATATCGGTCGTTCTGTCTTTAATCTTTCGGTATGCTCTGCGCGAGAACTTGCGGAAGATAACGGTGAAAAGCACTATGAACGGCGCAATGCACAGCACCATCAGCGTCAATTCATAGTTCAGGAAAAACATTGCAACAAGGACGCCCGTCAGCACGAAAAAGTTCTTCACAAGATTCACAAGCAGCGTTGTGAACATCAGTGAAATTGCGTTCGTGTCGTTTGTGATACGGGTCACAAGCTTTCCGATGGGAATCTCGTTCATCTGTTCGTGCGAAAGGCTCTCGATATGGGTAAAAAGATCCTCGCGCAGATGGGAGATGATTCGCTGACCTGTCTTTTGCAGCACAATAGCCTGAACATATGCGCCGACCATGGAAACAATCAGTATTCCTGCATACATTCCGACCATTATGAACAGTTTGTTCAGCTTGAAATCGGTAACGATCATATCCTCAATGCCGCCGATGATGAGCGGAGATACAATGTCGAATGCAATCGTGAACAGCATAACGATGCCCACGAAAACAAATCTCAGCGCATAGGGTTTTGCGTATGCCATAAGGCGGCGGGTAATCTCTCCGTCATTCATATGACGTTCAAACCCCATGGTTTGTTTTTTATCTTTTACGGTTGCATATGCAATTATAAGAACAACCGAAATCAGTCCGATAATGCCGCCCGCAAGCAGCAGGGGATAGTATTCATGCATAATCACTTACCTCCGAACTCATCCTCAAGCTTTTGCAGCTCAACGGTTTTGCGGTATTCTTCACAGCGTTCGAGCAGCTCATCGTGCTTTCCGACAGCGACAATGCGCCCGTCATCCATAAAGATAATCTTGTCCATATCCTGAATCGTTGAGATTCGGTGTGCAATAAGTATTGTTGTTTTCCCCGCACGTGTTTCACGCAGGTTTTTAAGTATCACCTGCTCGGTGCTCGTATCAACAGCGGACACGGAATCGTCAAGAATCAGTATCGGTGCATTCTTAAGCAGTGCGCGTGCAATGGAAATTCGCTGTTTCTGCCCGCCCGATACAGTCACGCCGCGTTCGCCGAGGACGGTGTCGTATCCGTCTTTAAACTCAACAATATTATCGTCAACATCCGCAAGCTCCGCCGCCCGTTTAACGGCGGCTTTGTCCGTTTCATCGAATGCAAAGGCGATATTGTTTGCGATCGTGTCCGAGAAAAGGAAATTGTCCTGCGGAACATACGAACAGTTTTCGCGAAGGGAATGCAGCGTAACGCTGTTTACATCGTGTCCGTCAACAAAGAGCGTTCCGTCCGGAACATTGTATATGCGCAGGATAAGGTCAACCAGCGTTGTCTTTCCCGCACCGGTCTTTCCCACTATGCCGACGTTTTCGCCGGGTTCGATCGTGAACGAAACATTCCGAAGCACATCGAATTCACCGTCCGGATAGCGAAAATTCAGGTTCCGCATTTCAATTTTGCCCTTCACCGAACCGATATCAACCGCGCCCGGAGCATCACTAACGTTTATTTCGGCATCGAGCAGCTCTCTTACACGGTTGAGAGAGGCTTTGCCGCGCGAAGTTTTTTCGATAAGCATCGAAACCGCCATGATCGGCCAGACTATGGAGCTGAAATATCCGATGTATTCAACAAGCTGTCCGGCATCGAATTTCTTTTGGTAAACAAGGTATCCGCCGTAGCCCAAGATAACGCAGATAACGGATTCCACAAGCAGTGAGATAAGAATGTTCAGCGTTACGGAAATTTTCGTATAATCAACGTTGACATTCTCGTTTAACACATTCAGATTGCGGAACGCGGCAAGCTCTTTAAGCTCCTTTACAAATGCCTTTATAACGGCAAAGCCCGAAAAACTCTCCTGTGCAAAATCCGACAGATCCGAAAAGGCCTGCTGGCGGATCTCCCATTTGCGCATCATGGCTCTTCCGACGATCGTGCCGATTATAAGCAGCAGAACCATGGGAATCATTGAAAGTCCCGTCAAAAGCTTGTCCATGCGCCACATTTTAACGAGTGCAAGAATGCCGAGGAATGCAGCATCAAGGAACATCATGATACCGTCGCCGAAACATTCCTGAATCGTGTCAAGATCGTTGGTGAAAAGGCTCATGAGATTGCCGACTTTGTTCACCTGATAATACTGCTGAGAAAGATCCTTGCAGTGATTGAACATTTTGTTGCGAAGATCCGTTTCGACGCGGACCCCCGAGCCGTAGAAGCAGACACGCCAAAGGAATCTGCCGATGACCATTATAACAATGATAGTGATTATCGGAAGACAAATATTATCCAGAAGAAAATCAAGGTTAAACGGCACATATTCCCCGTTCACAAATATGAGCTCGCCGTTCATGCCGTTAATAAGCATACGATAAAGCTCCGGTATCCTGAGCTGGAAGTAATCAACCAGGATAAGTGCAAGTACGCCCAAAATCAGCACGGGTGCATTTTTAATGTAGTAGCGATTGATGTGTTTCCCGAATATCAATTTCCTGTTCCTCCTGCAACCGTTTCACTTCAATCACATGGCTGCAACACATGGCTGCAACACATGGCTGCAATCTCTTCCCGAGCGTAAAAAAACGGCTGCCAAAAGCCAATTCGGCAACACATCGGGAGAGATTTCCCTTTCTAAATCGAAATGAAACAATAATTCATCTTTTATCTGTGATTATACTCCCTTCGAAGAAAAAGTCAAGCCCGGAGTTGTAATAAGGCGGGGTTTTCCGGGTCTGCCCTGTTTAAAGAGGCTTCAACACACCTTTTCGGCAAAAAAACTGCGCCGCAGGAGCTTTTCCTGCGACGCAATCCGTCGGTCATGTTGTTCAGAAATCTATTAATAATGAAGCTCTGCCGCCACTTGCATGAAAAGCAGGCAGAATCGGACTAATTAACAGAGAAACGGCAGCCTGCAAACACCCTTTTCAAAAAGGTTGATGCTTTTCGGCTGTCCTCAGCCCCTGCGCCTTGCGAAGCAGTCGCTGCAATAGATGGGCTTGTCGGTCTTGGGTTCGAACGGAACTTTGGTGGGTCTGCCGCATTCTGCGCAGATTGCGTCGTACATTACGCGGCCGGACTCGCCGCGGGCTGCGGGCTTGCGGTTCCTTCTGCACGCTTTGCAGCGAGCGGGTGCGTTGTCAAAACCCTTTTCTGCATAGAATTCCTGTTCACCTGCGGTGAAAGTGAATTCTTGGCCGCAATCCTTGCAAACCAGTACTTTGTCTTCAAACATTTGGTATAATACCCCTTTTTGTATTTTGGCACATGGAGTCGGCTGACCTGGTTTTTGCCCCCACACTCGCCTGTCGGTGGGTTCGCTACTGAGCTTTACGCCGCCCACTACTGCCACTCTCGCACCGCATTCGATTCGGAATGCCGCACGACAGGACTTACATCTAAGCCGCACCATGCTCACGGGAACTTTGCCCCGCTTATGTGGATCGTTTCGCCTGCGACTGGCATCGACTTTCAACCACAGACCCGACTCCCCTGCCGCCCTTATTATACCGCCGTTCCAATCGGTTGGCAATATGTTTTTCCTGCAAAAAATAATATATGTGTCGTGTTTTTTCGCATGTCACGTCGGTTCCGAAGCAAGAGAAAATTTATTTTGTGTTTTTTACGGAATTATTTTGAATTTGCCGGTTCTGCACCGTATGCTCACAAATGCGGTGTGCTTTGTTTTGAGCTTTATTTTGAAAGGATGCCTTTTCTTCCATTTCTGTTTTATTCCCCATATGCCGGATTTTGCAAAAACTGCATCCGCAGGCATGTAAAACCCGAAAGCTCTTCGGTTCAGGTTTGCCCGAAGTGCTTTCGCTGTCCGCGAAGCATTCGGATCATAAATCCGCAAAAATCGGTTGTCAAACACTTAAGGCGCACAAAATTTCGACAATTCTATGAAAACACGTTGAAAAATCTGCGCATTCGTGGTAAACTATGGAACACCGATAAAACAAACGCTGTTTTTAAGCCTGTTGCAAGGTTTTCAGCAGAACGAATCCGTCCGATGCAGTGCCGTTGTGCGGTGCGGTGTGCTGCTTGAAAGCTTTTATATGTGCCGCAGCTTTAATACGGCTGCTCGGGTCGTAAATTCAGTTTATGGTTTGTTGTGATATTTTCAGTCACGGAAAAGGAAAGTTTATGGAAAGAACCATTACCGTCCGCGGAGTCGGCAATATCTCCGCAAAACCCGATTTCATCGTTATCGAAATGGATATCAGGGGTCAAAGCAAAAACTATTCCGAAGCTCTGGCCGATGCTTCATCAGCGGTCGAAGCCGTTTGCAATGCCGCCGTTTCGGCGGGGCATTCAAAAGATGCGCTCAAAACCATAAACTTTGGTGTTTCATCCGAGTATGACAGCGTTCGCAATTCCAAGGGAACTTATCAACGCGTTTTTGTCGGATACAATTGTTCGTACAACACTCGCCTGTCGTTCGATTTTGACAGGGATATGCTTGAAAGAACATTGAATGCAATTGCCGAAAGCAAGGCCGAACCCGAGCTTTCGATTCGCTTCACCGTGCGCGATGGCTCTGCCGTAAAATGCGCTCTGCTTGAGGCCGCCGCAGAAAACGCACGCGAAAAGGCGCAGATCCTCTGCCGTGCCTCCGGTGTTGAATTGGGCAGGCTGCTCACCGTCAACTACGATTGGAGTGAAATCGATTTGATATCCCCCACCGGTTATGCAATTGAGCGCGCTTCTCTCAAGCGGTCGGCAGCAGTCCCGGACTGCATCGAGCCCGAAGACATCAAAGTGCGCGATACCGTTGCATTCGTTTGGGAAATCGTGTAAGCAAACTCCCCGAAATAAGCTGAAAACACGGAGAAATTTATGAGAATTATTTTCGCAAGGCACGGAAAGGACGATGAACGCTATCGCGGCGGGTGGAGCGATCTCGAGCTTTTGCCCTCCGGAGTATTGCAGGCACAAAAAATGGCCGAAAAGCTAAAATCCTGCGGCATTACCGAAATAATCGCCAGCGATCTTCCGCGCACCATGCAGACCGCCGGCATTGCAGGGGATGCACTCGGGCTGCCCGTGCACCCCGAACCGCGCCTGCGCGAAATCAACAACGGCAAACTCAGCGGAATGCTGAACACCGATGCACTGCGCGAATATCCGGGCGTTTTTTTCAGCACCCTCGGTTTCGACGAGCCTTACCCCGACGGTGAAAGTCCCCATGCTTTTTTTGACAGGATCAAAGCATGGTTCGAAGATTTTGTCGAAAAAAACCGTGATCACAACGGAAACATTCTCGTTGTGACCCATAACGGCGTAATAAGCGTTGTTTACCACATCGTGAACGGCATTCCGTGGGACAACAGAAAGCATACACACAAAACATCTTATTGCCGTCTCCGCGTTTACAATGTTGAGAATAACGAATTCGAGCGGCTGGGAGTACTTCTCGGTGAACAACAGCCCTGAGGATCCCGGAGGTTATTCTTCTGCCGCATTCGGCAGCCTTTGCACGGCAATTTCCCCCGCCGCGCCGCGCGCTTCGACCGTCACTTTGTATTGTCCTGCGGCCGAAACCGGAAGTTCAAACTTCCCCGAATCCACATCATTGCCGAAATAAATCGGTTCATCGCCCTCCGCTCCGATGACAATATCGGCCCTTCCCTTTTCAATTTCAAGCTCAACCGAAATCACATCGCCCGCTTCGGCTTTGTCAATCTATACGCTCAGTCTTCCGAGATAAGGCTTCACATCGTTTGTGTTTCCCGGTGTTGCGAATATATCGGTGATGTCATGTTTGCTGTCTACGGTTCTGCGGTCAAGACAGAAGAAGCCTTCCGGTTTACTTTCAAGTCCTCGCCATTACAACGATAGTCAGCTCATTTGCGGCAGAATGATATGGCCGCAACATGCAAATGAAAGGTGGTGCCAAATCGAGAAATCTACACCATTCATTCATGAGTTTTGGGTTCAGGAATTGCTCACTCGACCCGCAGCATCCGATAGCCGATGCCGATGTGCGTTTGTATGTATTGCTGCCCGCCTTTCCCATTTTCCAGCTTTTTGCGCAGAGTCGCCATAAATACCCGCAGAGAAGCAATATCATTCTCCCAGCTGCTGCCCCAGATCTGCTGCGTGATGTAGGTATGCGTCAGAACCTTGCCCACAT
>ERZ1026844.776-NODE-776-length-21387-cov-5.328802_pt1 | contig 21387 bp, 10 predicted proteins | sample MGYA00380152_ERZ1026844 | MGnify/ENA primary metagenome ERZ1026844 (study PRJEB33269, sample SAMEA4719788) | human gut metagenome | biome: human-associated habitat; feature: organic feature; material: feces | place: Cameroon | collected 2013-10 ... | reverse complement strand
GCACTGCATCGGCGCCACCACCCTGAACGAGTACCGCAAGTACATCGAGAAGGACGCCGCCCTGGAGCGTCGGTTTCAGCCCGTCATGGTCAACGAGCCGACGGTGGAGGACACCATCGCCATTCTCCGTGGTCTGAAAGAGCGCTACGAAGTCTTCCACGGCGTGAAGATCACGGACAGCGCCATCATCGCCGCGGCCACTCTGTCCAACCGGTACATCACCGACCGGTTCCTGCCCGACAAGGCCATCGACCTGGTGGACGAGGCCTGCGCCCTGATCCGCACGGAGATCGACTCCATGCCCACCGAGCTGGACGTCATCCAGCGGAAGATCATCCAGCATGAGATCGAGGAGGCCGCCCTGAAAAAGGAGAGCGACCACCTCTCCCAGGAGCACCTGGCCGAGATCCAGAAGGAACTGTCGGACATGCGCGAGGAGTTCAAGGCGAAGAAGGCCCAGTGGGACAACGAGAAGGAGGCCATCGGTAAGGTCCAGCAGCTCCGCGCCGATTTGGAAGCTGCCAACGCCGAGCTGGAAAAGGCCCAGCGCGAGTACGACCTGAACAAGGCCGCCGAGCTGCAATACGGCAAGATCCCCGCCCTGAAAAAATCCCTGGAGGAAGAGGAGCAGATCGCCAACGAGGGCAAGGCTCGCTCTCTGCTGCGGGATAAGGTCACCGACCAGGAGATCGCCCGCATCATCGAGCGCTGGACCGGCATCCCCGTGGCCCGCCTGATGGAGGGCGAGCGGGAGAAGCTGCTCCACCTGGAGGACATCCTGCACAAGCGGGTCGTCGGCCAGGACGAAGCCGTGCGCCTGGTCTCCGAGGCCATCCTGCGCAGCCGCGCCGGAATCGCCGACCCGGATAAGCCCATCGGTTCCTTCCTCTTCTTAGGCCCCACGGGCGTGGGCAAGACGGAGCTGGCCAAGACCTTGGCCGAGGCCCTGTTCGACTCCGAGAAGAATCTGGTCCGCATCGACATGTCGGAGTACATGGAGAAGTTCTCCGTCTCCCGGCTCATCGGTGCCCCTCCCGGATATGTGGGCTATGAAGAGGGCGGTCAGCTGACCGAGGCCGTCCGCCGCAAGCCCTACTCCGTGGTCCTGTTCGACGAGGTGGAGAAGGCCCACCCGGATGTGTTCAACATCCTCCTGCAAGTGCTGGACGACGGCCGCATCACCGACAGCCAGGGCCGGACCATCGACTTTAAGAACACCATCCTCATCCTGACCTCCAACTTGGGCTCTCAGTACCTGCTGGACGGCATTGATGCCAACGGCGAAATTTCCCAGGAAGCCAAGGACCAGGTGGACCAGCTGCTCAAGCGGTCCTTCCGCCCGGAGTTCCTGAACCGTCTGGACGAGATCGTCTACTATAAGCCCCTGACCAAGGAGAACATCACCTCCATCGTGGACCTGCTCATCGGCAGCCTGAACAAGCGCCTGGCCGACAAGCAGCTGACCGTGGAGCTGACCCCTGCCGCCAAGACCTACGTCATCGACAACGGCTATGACCCGCTGTACGGTGCCCGTCCGCTGCGCCGGTTCTTACAGCACACGGTCGAGACCCTGGTGGGCCGCAAGATGATCGCCGACGAAGTGCTCCCCGGCACCACCCTGGTGGTGGACTGCGAGAACGACCAGCTGGTCGTGCGGTGAGCTTCTTCCCCGGCAGATCCTAAAACAACAAACGAATCCCCCTTGCCGCGGCATGGTTCCATTGCCTGGGCAAGGGGGATCTTTTTTTACAAAACGACCCCGGAAGTGTGAAAAAACTCTTCCGGGGTCTTGCGTTTATGACAATTTTAAGGAAAAACTTTCCATCAATCGAAGCCCAGGCCCAGGTAGGCGTCTTGGGTGCTGCAATACTTGGCGTGCAGGTCTTGGTCGTACCATTTGATCATGCCGAAGGCCTGGGTGTAGCTGCCGGACAGGCCGTCCCAAAAAGCCGGGGTGCGGATGTGGTAGCGGGAGGCCTCCATCTCCTTGGCGATGGTCTCCACGGCCTTGCCCATCTGGGCGTGGGGGATGAGCAGCTCCTTGGCCAGCAGGCGGCGCTTCTGGACATACTCAATGGCCGCGCAGCCGACCACGCCGTCCACCTCGATCTTGTACAGGTCGCCGTAGGCCATGTGGCTGCCGATCTGCTGGAAGGTGATCATGTTGTCGCTGTAAGTCACGTGGAACGTGTCTTTGAGATAGCTCTCGCGGATCTCGTTGTACTCGCGGGGGGCAACGGGCGTCATGACGCCGCCGCCGGTATCACCGGTGAGGGAAGAGGCGAGGAACTCGACTTTCCGGGTGGCGAAGCACTCGTCCATGCCCACCGTCTCGAAGAAGCGGTGGAGGGAGGGGGAGGCGGGGACCAGGATCATGGCCTTGTCGCCCCGCTTCTGGAGGTATTCGTCGGCATACTTGAGCAGCTGGCGGGCGTGGCCCTTGCCCTGCATATAGGGGTTGGTGGCCAGCGCATAGACATAGCCCACGGGGATGTCGGTGCCATCCGGCAGGTGAACGGTGCCGGGCAGCATGGCGGCCATGGAGTCCAGCTCCCCCACTTCATCTACCACCAGGACCTGCTCCACGGGGCAGAACTTCTGATAGAAGATGTCGACATAGGTGCTGGGATCGCCAAAGCATTTGCGCCAGAGGTCCTTCAGCTGGGGCAGTTCTTCGGGAACTGCGGGGCGAATGGTGATCATGGGGATTCCTCCTTCTCCGTATTCACTGGGCCGCCGGGATCAGCTGACAGGACGGTCCGTTATCCTTCCGTCTTGGGACGGGAGGTCAAGTCGCAGCGGATCTCCACTGCGCTAAAATTAACTTCCAGGTAATCGGGATAATAGGATTCCTTGGCCTTGCGCAGGCCGGGCAGGCCCATATCATCCTCCCGGTCCAGGTAGCGGACCTGGGGGTACTTCTCCCGGATGTACCGGGCAAAGGAGCGGTTCACCGCCGGGTAGGCCCCCTGAATGTCCCCTCTGGCCCGCTCGAAGTGCACATCGAAGACGTTCTCCGTGAGCAGGGCGCCCAGGGTGAAGCCCAGGATCTCCTCCTGCCAGCGCAGGACGATGCCGTCTAAGCCCAGGGCCTCCCGGTTTTCCAGGGCCAGGACCAGGGCGCGGTGCTCGTCGTCCAGGGTGGACAGGCCGCCTTCGGCGGCTTCGCGGGTCAGGGCCTCCTGGTGCCAGGCGGCGTCCATGGCCAGGCAGGGGGCGATGTCGGCCTGGGTCATGGGGGTCCAGTCCCAGCCGGGACAGGCCTCGTCCAGGCGGTGGATATGGTTGCGCTTGGCGTGGAGCTTCTTGCCGGGCAGGTCGGCCAGGCGGTCGATGTCGTAGAGATAATCGAAGCCGTCCCTCGCCTCCTCAAAGGCGAAGCGGTCGGGGTAATTGGCTTCCAGCCAATTCTTGTGGTACTGGGTGAGGGCGATCAGGCGCAGGGGCTGGCCCTCCTCCCTGGCGTCCTGGGTGATGGCATCCAGGGCGGGCTTGGGGTCCCCTTCGCCCACGGGCCAGAGATACGAGTGGCCCAGGGAGCTGGTCAGCCGGGTGAGCAGGCGGTCGCCCTCGCGGGCGTACCGGAAGTCGTAGGCGTGCTGCCAGCAGAAGAGGACGGGGAAGCTGTAATTGCACAGGGCCAGTCCCTCTGCGCTCAGCAGGGGCTTGACCCAGGCGGCATCGGTTGCTTTGGGGAATTGAAATGGTGTCATAGGCGCGTCATTTAATATAGTCAGGTCAAAGGGTGATGGTCTTTACATCGTAGCGGTTGTTGCGGATGATGCCGTCCAGGCGCACGTCGTCGGTCACGGAGGAGATGAGGTTATAGGCCTTCCCCTGGTGCTTGGCGCGGCCGGTCCGGCCGATGCGGTGGACGTAGTATTCCCCTTCTTCGGGAATATCATAATTGATGACGCCGTCCACATCGTCGATGTCCAGGCCGCGGGCGGCCACGTCTGTCGCCACCAGCACCCGCAGGCTGCCGGAGCGGAAGTCGGACAAGACCTTTTCCCGGACCTTCTGGCCCAGGTCGCCGTGGATGCACTGGGCGGCGATGCCCTTCATCTGGAGCAGGCCTGTGATGCGGTCGGTCGTGTTCTTCGTGTTGCAGAAGACGATGACGCGCTCCAGATGCTCCTTTTCCAGGATGTGGGCCAGCAGATCGACCTTGCCGCCCATATCCACTTTGATGCGGAACTGGCTGATCTTAGGCTGGTTCTCCTGCACGGGGCGGACGACGATCTCCACCGGGTCCCGCTGATAGACCCAGGAAATGTCCATGACCTCGCGGGAGATGGTCGCGGAGAACATGCCCAGGTTCTTCCGGTGGGGGATCTGCTTGAGAATATGGGTCACGTCTTTGATAAAGCCCATGTCCAGCATCCGGTCGGCCTCGTCCAGCACGACCGTCTCGACCTTTTGCAGGCGGACGGTGCGGCGCTTCATGTGGTCCATGAGCCGGCCGGGGGTGGCCACGACGATCTGGGGGCGTTTTTTCAGGACGTTGATCTGCCGGTCGATGGGCTGGCCGCCGTACAAGCAGGCCACCCGGATGCCGGGCAGATAGGCGCACAGCTGGCGCAGCTCATCCTGGATCTGCATCGCCAGCTCCCGCGTGGGGGCCAGGACCAGGCCGGTCACGTCCGTCCCCTCCGGGTCGGTGTGCTCCACCATGGGGATGCCGAAGGCAAACGTCTTGCCGGAGCCGGTGGGGGCCTTGGCGATCACGTCCTTCCAGTCCTTAAAGCAGGGGATGGCCCCGGCCTGGACGGGGGTGGCCATGGTGAAGCCTTTTTGGTCCAGGGCCTTCAAAATGCCCTGGGAGAGATTCATTTCGCTGTATCGGAGGTCAAGCTCGACCTCAATGCCATTGATTTCCATAAAACTACGTTCCTTTGCCCACTGAGCAAAGGCCAGCGGGTCCTACTTAAAATACTTTATGATTAGATTCCATCATATCACAACCGGGGGTAGGTTGCAAGAGGGGAGTGGGGAGGCCGTCATAGAAATCATACGCTGATAATCTTATACTTAAATATATCTCCCCTTCACTGGACGTTCAGTAAAGGGGAGACATACTACTTTAAGATTTCATTTTTTACGCCGTGTTGTTTTTATCTGTCTCCTTACCAGCTTTCTCATCCGCCAGCGCTACTACAGAAGTCACTATAGTAGGGAAGTGCACTCGAAAGCTCAAGGTTCAAGTTGGCTGCGCTAGAATAAATCCCTCCAGAAATTGTTTTAAACATTTCTTCAAGATCATCTTTCCCCGTTTTTGCGATAAAGCGAGAAATCAGAGCAGCTAAATCGCCTTTCTGTGTGCGCTTTTTGGCATAATCTTCGCCAACTAATCTACACTGGGCCAACTGAGACATATATGCGAGCTCATTTGGCATATAGGAAAAGAACAGCTCATTCTTTTCGATGTTGGAATCAATTATGTGAATACATCCGTTAGAAACAGCTTGCATGGTTCTGCAACTTACAATACATCTAGCGTTATTACTCAGTCCAGTAACACTGATTGCTAGCTTAGCAACGTCATATGCAGACTTTGCTACTTTTGTATATGGGCAGAGGTCCATAGCAATAGAAAGCGATGTAAGTGCAACAGTTTTAGCATTTTCCTGGGATAATTGGCTGTCATATATACTCCAAGATTCATCTTGAACAATCTTTACGATTGTATCTGCTGCAATTTTATCATATTTCTCAGATGCATGTTCTGTAATATAGTACAGTAGGTCTATATATGCAACATAGGCATCCCTATTTGCTTTCATTTTACCATATGTGTTACAGGTGTCCCAAATCTCCAGTCCCCCATCCACTAATTCAAGAGCGACGCTAACATAGGTACCGGTCGAATTAGAACCTTTTTCCTTCAAGAACTTCTTGTACCCATCTGAAATTGACCGAAAACCTGTATCAAGTTTCACATACTTAATACCATCATAACAGGTTTTAACTGTACTTACAGCGGTTGCAAGACCAGATGTTGCTGCGGCCCAACTAGAGGTTAAGTCTTGAATAAAGGATGCAGAATTGTACTCCTTAAATAAACTATCAAAGTCTTCGATCGAAGAACGCACAAGGTCTATATCAGAGAGTAATGTCTTCGTAGCAGCTACGTCTGAAACATTGCCCGTATTCATGGCATCCAAAATCTTCGTTCTCGATGACCTGATTTGAGCAGATGCTTTCTCAAGCTTAATCTTTTTGGCCCTTGCCTCGTCTATAAATGTTTTGGCATCCCCTGTATCGGAAATACCATCCAACATTCCCGACATATCGTCCGCAATTGTGCAGATATTCTTGGCTGTTTTTGCAATATTTGCAAGACTTTGTGCATATTTTAAGTATTCTTCGCGGACTTTCAGCTTAGCAATTTGTTCCTGATTCTTATCAATAGTTTCTTTTGAAGCGTAGTCATAAAAATAACTAATCAGTTGTTCTTTTGCTTCCTTTTCTTTTTTCCAATCAAAGAAAGCATTGATATTCGAGAGAATACCTCGGTCGTTGGCTACGCTAATGTAAACATACCTATCGTCGTCCTCTAAACTCTTAAGGGATGAATAAGCACCCGACGTAAATTTCATAGGCGGGAGTCCAAGCTTTTTCTCTACAGCATCCGAGTAGCCATCTCCATCAGAGTCCGCAATCAGTGGATGAGAATACATTTTGATATATACAGTCTCTCCCACCACACAAACTTGAATCTCTTCGCCATTCTTTAATCCATCGCCATCCCAGTCGTCGCAGTCTTTACCGTACATCTCAATTACATCGACCAAATCATAGCATCCAGTAGACAGCAGCAAATCACCATCGTTTAGCAGTTTAGTATAGTAGTCAGAGATGCCATCCTTATTGGAATCGGTTGTGTAGTCGACAGTTTCAAACGACACATCTTTGTAAATACCAGAAAGTGCATCGGCTGTAGAGGCAAAATAATACTTGCCACCGGTCCCATCGGCAATAGCTTTGAGAGTGCTTTCTCTAACCCCCCTACCTAATCCAACTGTATAAACTACAATACCGTTATCGGATGCAGTAGATGTGTATCGCTTACTATATTGACCATCACCATCTGTTAGGAAGATAATGTACTTATAGGCATCTGTTCTTGTATAGTTGCTTGTAAAGAGGCCAATCGCTTGGCGCATGCCAGCGCTTAAATCTGTGCCACCGCGACTGTCAATACTATCGATTGCATTTTTCAGGCTGGTATGGTCGCTTATAAAATCTTGGCATACCTTAGCGGAACTATCAAAGTCAACGATTGCCGCTCGATCATTGCTTCCAAGTTTGTCAACGAATGCCTTTGCAGCTTCTTTTCGCAATCCGGAACGATCATTATCCATCATACTTCCAGAAGAATCAATGACGAAAACTACATCAATTCCAGTGTACTGAGAATCCCCTTGATTTTGGGGCGTTTTTATGTCTGTGGCCCATACTTTATCAACAGCAATTTTGTTTAATAGTACATAAGTCGAAAAATGTGAAACTTGTGCTTTGACTTCACCCTCTGTCACAACTTGATTAGGCAGTTCTTCTAACAGGCCAGTTTCTTCGTTGAAATAGTAGATTCTGGGCTGGAAGTCTTCTCCAATCTGGCCAAGGTCTGTATTATAAGAGAATGTAATTTCCGCAGATTTAAATTCTCCGTCTGTAGAGAAATTATAGGCTGAGCCTAAATAGCCAGCGATATTCTCAGAGAGCAGAGGATTATCAAGCGGTGTAACTTCTTCGATCTGAAGGGTACCTGCTCCTTTAGCGTCAGTGTTAACCTTAGCAGAGGCGGCTACTGTCGTGAATTCATCCACTGCGCCAATGTCCATGGAAGTTGTAAACTGTGATTCCGCTACGAGAGGGTCAGTCCTCAGTTCAATTTCTATGCCATCCTTCACGCCATCGGAATCTGTGTCTTCCTTTAAGGGATCTGTATGGTATTTGTTTACTTCATCATAGTCGGAAAGGCCATCACTATCAGAATCACTAGCAATTGGGTTAGTTCCAAGACGAACTTCTTCCCCGTTGGTCAAACCATCGCCATCCGGGTCTTCCTCTACATCAGGAACACCATTCTTGTCTGTGTCGGGAGAAGTCGGATCATAGTTCAGCCAATCAAGTTCGATGTAGTCCGGTATTCCGTCATTATCAGTATCCGCTTTGGTTGGGTCTGTTCCAAACTCTTTTTCAAGTGCATCGCTTAAGCCATCTCCGTCCGAATCTTCGGTGTCACTGGTATCAAACCATTTTGCATAGACAGTCGTGTTATGGTTAATTGGAGTATTGAAATCATAAACATCAGAATATCCGTTGTTACAATACCAACCTATAAACGTACAGTTTTCTTTTTCAGGGTCACTAGGCTGAGTTACGTGTTCTCCGCTACGAATCGTTTGAGATTCTACTTTGCTGCCACCATTGGCGTCAAATGTAACAGTGTAACTCGCAACGCTGCTAGAACTCCCACTACTACTTCTCTTATTCCACTGCGCATACAGTGTGATATCCTTCTCGATCGGCGTCTTGAAATCAAAGGCGCTGCCGCTGGTTTTCTCAGACCAACTGCTGAAGGTGTACCCGCTGCGGGTGGGGGCTTTGGGGGCGGTGATGGTGTCGCCTTTGGCTACTTTGAGGGTCGTGTAGGTGCCCTCGGAGCCATAGTTGAGCTGGAAGGTCACGGTGCACTGTGCGGCGATATTCTTGCAGAAACGGGTCAGGATCGCAGCGACTTGGGCACGGGTTGCGTTCCCGGCGGGGTAGAGGTTCCCGTCGTCGCTGCCGTTGATGATGCCTGCGGCATTGGCCCACTTCATGGCATCCACGGCGTAGCTGCTGACTTTGTCTGCGTCGGGGAATTTGCTCAGGTCCCCAGCGGCGGATACGTCATATTTTTTGTAGGTCGCGTAGCGATACAGGATCGCAGCCATCTGCTCGCGGGTGATGTTTTGGTCGGGACCAAAGGTGTCCGCGCTGAAACCGCTGACGATCCCATTCTCCGCTGCCCAGGTGATGGCCTTTTCATAGTATTTGCCAGAGGCCACATCCTGGAATGGGCAAGCCCCGGTGGGGGACGGCTCACCCTCTAAGCGGTAGAGGATGGTCACGATCATCCCGCGGGTCGTGGTCGCATCCGGGCTGAAGAGGTTCTCTCCGGTCCCCTTCATGAGTCCGTTCTCGGAGACATACTGCACATCTTCGTGATACCAGGCAGAGGTCTTCACGTCAGAAAATGCGCTGGTGTCGTTTGCTGCAAACGCAGAGGCCGGCAGCAGCCCCAGTACCATGACGATACTCAGAAACAGGGCCATGATTTTCTTGCTTCTTGACATAGTCATTCTCCTTCGACATAAATTTATAGCACACATCTCATAGTCTCTCTTCTATGTACTACAAATCCCAGTGTATCGATTTTTCTGTTGAAAACAACCTTTTTGTAAAAATGACTCACTTTAAAGCAAAATTAACTATGGTTCAAAATTTTTCGTGAAAATCAGATGGCCTTAGGAGGGAATGCGTCCGCAGCGCTCAGGCCATATCGCGCCACAGGAAGGTCACGATCTGGGCGCGGATGCAGGTCTGTCCCGGCGAGAAGGTCGTGGTCCCGGTCCCGTTCGTGATGCCCGCTTCCACGGCCCAGGAAACAGCCTCGCTGTAATACTGCCCGGCGGGCACGTCGCGGAAGCCGCTGCGCTGGTCCGCCTCCGGTTCCCCCTCCCACCGCCAGAGGAAGGTCACCGTCTGGGCGCGGGTCACGGTGGCGTTGGGGCTGAAGGTCGTGGCACTGGTGCCGCTGGTGATGCCCTCCCCGGCGGCCCAGAGGACTGCCTTGCGGTAATAGGCGTCCTTGGGGACGTCCCGGAAGGGTTCATAATCGGACTCCGGCTCCGGGCACCCGGCGGCACGCCAGAGGAAGGTGACCATCTGGGCGCGGGTGCAGCCGTTGTTCGGGCTGAAGGTCGTGGGGGAGGTCCCGCTCGTGATGCCCTCCGCCACGGCCCACTTCACCGCATCGGCATAGTACGCCCCGGCGGGCACGTCGGTGAAGCTGCTCGTGGTGGCGGGGCCGCCGTCGAGCGGGCGGTCATCGCCGTCCACCTGGCTGTCGTAGTCCGGCTGATACTGATCCTGGCCGTCCTCGCTGTAACCGCGGTAGTCTCCGTCCGTCCCGGCGGGGATCGTGTAGGCAAAGATTGTTCCGGCCTCCATCGGGAAGTCGGTGAAGTCCACCGTCCGGGCAGGGCCGTTCAGGCTGTCCTCATCGTAGGAAAAGACGGTGAAGCTGAACGTCCCCTTCGAGCGGCTGCCGACCGCCATGGTGTATGCCTCTTCTCCGTCCGGCAGGGTGAAGACCACGCCTGCGTCTGTCTTCTCCACCGTGGCCGCCGTGCCGTTTTTGCACACGCCGTCCTCATAGGCGCAGACCAGGTTGTCCTTGCTGTCGTAGACGAAGATGCCCAGGCTGCCGCTGGCGCTGCCGCCCGTGATGCCGGGGATGGTCTTGAGGAGGGGGACCACCACCTGCTTGCTCCGGGCATGGCTGGCAAAGTCCTCCACCGTGTTCAGGCCGCCCGTCTCCAGCCGGGCCAGATACAGCTCCGGGTGATGGGCACGGGCGACACCGGAAGAGGTCAGCCCATTCGAGAGCAGTTTTTTGAGGGTGCCCCCGACGGAATCCGGCAGGGAGACCAGGCCGTCCATGACGGTGTCCAGCCCATAGTAGCCGTTGTCCGGCTCTCCGCCGAGCAGACCGCCCATCAGCTTGGGCAGCTCATCGTTCAGGCCCAGTTCAAGGTAGGCCATCGCGTTCGGGACTACTGCGGTGAGACCTGCGCAGAAGTCGTCCAGCAGCACCCGCTGGGCGGGCATGACGGCCAGGTCGCCCTGGCTCTTTGTCAGGCCGGAGAGGTCCCGATAGGTGTCCATCAGCTTCTGGTTGTTTTGGGTCGGTAGCACCAGGGTAATGCCGTACCGACCGTAGCCCCAGGCCTCCGGTGCCACGCGGGGCACCAGGTCCACGGGGCTGACGATGTTGAAAATGTTGTCGTCCGCGTCCTGGCCGACGATCTTCGCCCCGGCGGGGGTGGCGAAGGTGTAGGCGTAGACGTTCTTCCGTTGGATCGGCACGCCGCCCAGGCTCGACAGGGCGCTCACGTTGTGCGCCAACAAATTCGCCGTAGCAGAGGCCCGGCTGTAGCCGGTGAACCAGAACTTGACCTCGCCCTGGATCTTTCCCTCTGCCTTGAGCTTGGTCAGATAATCCGCCAGCGCACGCCGCACGCCGTTGGCCGCACGCTGGAATCCGACGTGGTTGCCGTAATAGCCGTCCATGGTCAGGTTAAAGTTGCTGCCCCACTCACCGCCGTAGCCGCCGCCGCGCAGAGGCACGGCAATGACGGTGTCCGTGTGGCCCTCGCCGTCGTCGATGTGCTTCATAGCCATGGAGAAGGCCACCTTATCAGAGGTGTCCGTCAGGGCCGTGTCATAGTTGACGTACTCTGCGTTCGTATAGCCCAGGGTCTTGTACAGCCGCTCGACGTTGTACGCCCGGCGGTGGTCCTGGGGATCCAAGGTGGAGTTCCAGGCCAGGTTCTCCTGGTTGGAGAAGGCCGACAGCGCCAGGCACAGCGACGCCGTCGCCAGCAGAGGCTGGTAGCGATACGTCTCGTCGAAAGAGTAGAACATCAAGTCATTATAGTAAAAGTAGTGCTGCCGCGTCGTGCCATCGGACGCACTGTAATAGAAGTTCGCCGTGCCCTCCGGGAAGGGGTTCTTCTCCGGTTCGGGTTCCGGCTCCGGCGTCGGCTCCGGGTCCGGGGTCGGAGCAGGCGGCTTGATCTCCGGCGTGGAGGGCTTGGGGTCCGTCGTCGTGCCCCCATTGGACGGAGTTTCTCCGGGGACGCCCGACAGGTCCCAGTCCTTCAGGATGTTCTCGCGGCTGTCGAGCGTGCAGTCGTTCGCGGAATCGATCGTGCCGTCCTGCACGGAGGTCGTACCATGCTCGGTCCACCGGATCTCCATGTCGTTCGCCGCACGGCAGTTCGTCGCAGGCGCTTTGGTCGTCATGAACTTGGTGAAGCCCGCATCGAGGGCGAATCGGCCCTGTGCATTCTTCGCGGAAAGCGTCTCCAATGCGCAGGCGGAATCCACGATCGAGAGCGCGTCGAAATTCCTCAGGTGCGTCAGCCCTGCGACGGTGCTGGTATCGGCGCCGTCGTTGAACGAAAGCGCAACGCGGCCCAGCACCAGGCAGTGGTCGATCGTCTTCTCGGCCTCGACGTCGTTATCATAGCCATAGCTTTCCGCGCAGATGCCGCCGAAGGCCATCGTGCCGGACGTCGTGAGATCCACGTCGAACAGCGCGATGCAGTCGCGGATCGTGCCGCTGTTCCGCACGCAGACGCCGCCGATCTGGGCCTTACGGTCGCTGGTCTTATCCAGCGTCATCCGCACATTGCAGTTCTCGATCGTGCCCTTGTTCTCCCAGCAGATCCCGACGATCGTGTCCGAGTCCCGCGTGGGGGCGTCCTCGAGCAGATGCTGTGCATCGTCCGGGGTGTCGTGGATCGAAACGTTCAGGTTCCGGATCGTGCCGAAGTTGCTGCCGAACAGCAGGTATTTCGAGCCATAGATCGTATGGCCGTTGCCGTCGAAGACGCTGCCCGAATGGAACGAGCCGACCACGATCGACGTCAGGCCGCCAGAGAGCAGATTCCCCTCCGCGCTCGCATCGATGTCGTTCATCAGGAAGAGCTTCGCATTCGACAGCTCACCAGCCTTGAGCAGATCCTCCAGGGTGTAGATCGGGTGATAGCCGTATGGCACGCCGCTCGCCGCCAGCGTCTGCATCGGCAGCAGGCTCAGCGCCAGGGCGACGGTCAGAAGCCCTGCCAAAATTCTCTTTCTCATCTCTTCATTCCTCCTTGTCGTTGTTGGGGAGTATTTTTTTAGTTTAGCATAAATTGGAGGAAAAGTCGAGCTATGTTACACCCCTATGTCACGCCTGTTTCCCCTATTTCACCCCTTGAAAACTCTGACCTGTCGTGGTATAGTGTAGTTTGTATTGTTATCTACAAATCCTGCCACGCAGAGACCCGGAGGAATCGACTTTGAGACAGACTGTGACCATCCCGCCGGCGGAGATCGACCGCCAGCTGGCCCTTTGCGACCAGATCCATACCCTGCTGGAGGACCGCCCCGGCCAGAAGCTGGCCTTTGTGGACACCTACGGCTGCCAGCAGAACGAAGCCGACTCCGAGCGTCTGCGGGGCTATCTGGCCCGGATGGGGTACGCCTTTTCCGACACGGAAGAAGGGGCCGACCTGGTCCTGCTGAACACCTGCGCCGTGCGGGAACACGCGGAGCAGCGGGTCTTCGGCAACGTGGGCGCCCTGTCCCACACGAAGCGGCGGCATCCGGGGCAGATCATCTGCGTCTGCGGGTGCATGGCCCGGCAGGAGCATGTGGTGGAGCGGCTGAAGAAGTCCTTTCCCTATGTGGACCTGGTCTTTGGCCCGCAGCTGCTGTGGCAGTTCCCCGAACTGCTGCTGAAAAAGATGACCGAGGGCAAGCGGGTCTTTGCCGCCGGGGATGAGATCGGCACCGTGGCCGAGGGCATCCCGACGGTGCGCCAGAACCGGCTCAAGGGCTGGGTGTCCATCATGTACGGGTGCAACAACTTCTGCACCTACTGCATCGTCCCCTACGTCCGGGGGCGGGAGCGGAGCCGCCAGCCGCAGGAGATCCTGGACGAAGTGAGGTCCCTGGTGGACGCCGGGTACAAAGACATCACGCTTCTGGGCCAGAACGTCAACTCCTACGGGAAAGACCTGGACCTGGGCGTGGATTTCGCGTGGCTGCTGGAGCAGGTCAACGCCATTCCCGGCGAGTTCCTCATCCGGTTTATGACCAGCCACCCCAAGGACGCCGGCCCCCGGCTGTTCGACGCCATGGCCGCCTGCGAAAAGGTCGCGCCGGTGCTGCACCTGCCGTTCCAGTCGGGCAGCAGCCGGGTGCTCAAGGCCATGAACCGGGGCTATACCAGAGAACACTACTTAGAACTCATCGCGCAGCTGCGCCAGCGCATCCCCAACATCGTGCTGACCTCGGACGTCATCGTGGGATTTCCTGGGGAAACCCAGGAGGAATTTGAGGAGACGCTGAGCCTCATCGAAGCAGTGCGCTACGATGCGCTGTTTACCTTTATCTTCTCCCCCCGCCGGGGGACCCCCGCCGCCAAGCTGCCGGACCCCATGCCGAAGGAACAGAAGAGCGCCAATTTCCAGCGCCTGCTCCGGCGGCAGAATGAAATTTCCGGGGAAAAGCACCAGGCCTACATCGGCAAGACCTACCGCTGTCTCGTCGATGGCGAAGGGGAGGACGGCCTGCTCACCGCTCGGACCGACGGCGGGCGGCTCATCCACCTCAAAGCCGACCCCAGCTGCATCGGCACCTGGCAGCAGGCCAAGATCACCGGGGCCTCCACCTGGGCGCTGTTCGGCGAGCTGGCGTAAAAAGCCTTCCCCGAGGGGGAAGGTGGGCCGGCGAAGCCGGGTCGGATGAGGGCCACGTTGCAGATAGAAGGCTGATCGGTAAAAAGGCAGAAGGGCAAAGGTTTGCTTCTCCACGTTTTACCTTAGTACACTACGGTTCAATCGCGGTAGGTGGCCCTCATCCGTCTGCTTCGCAGCCACCTTCCCCCTCGGGGAAGGCTTTTCTGTAAGACATTACGTTATTACAATAATATTACGATTTCTATAAAAGAGGTATCCCCATGGCTGAACTGACCCCCATGAAAAAGCAGTATTTAGAGATCAAGAGCCAGCACCCCGACTGCCTGCTCTTTTTCCGCCTGGGGGACTTTTACGAGATGTTCGACGACGACGCGAAGACCGCCGCCGCCGAGCTCAACCTCACCCTGACCACCAGGGACCGGAACAAGCCGCCGGAGCAGCGCACGCCCATGTGCGGCGTGCCGTATCACTCCTCCGAGGCCTATATCTCCCGGCTCATCGCCAAGGGGTACAAGGTCGCCATCTGCGAGCAGACCGAGGACCCCGCCCAGGCCAAGGGCCTGGTGGACCGGAAGGTCATCCGGGTCGTCACCCCCGGCACCCTCATCGAGGAGAACATGCTGGAGGAAGGCAAAAACAACTTCCTGGCGGCCCTATACAGCGGCCCCCAGGGGGCGGGGCTGTGCCTGGGAGACATCTCCACGGGGGAGGTCTTCCTCACCCAGTTTGACCCCGCCGGTTGGCAGGAACACGCGATCAACGAGCTGGCCCGCTTCAGCCCCCGTGAGATCATTCTCTCTCCGGGAGCCTGTGAAGAGGGCCTTTTGGACTATTTATCCGCCAAACTGTCCTGCCGGGTGGAGCACGCCTCCGAGGCCCGGTTCGACCTGGCCGCGGCCCAGGCGCGGGTGACGCAGCAGTTTACCGTGGGGCTGGACCAGGTGCCGGGGGACGCCCGGCCCGCCATCCAGGCCGCCGGGGGGCTGCTGTCCTATCTCTATGAGACGCAGAAGACGGACCTCTCCTACCTCCACACCGTCCGGTACTATTCCACCGGCCGGTTTTTAGAGCTGGACCCCGTGGCCCGGCGCAACCTGGAGCTGACCGAGACGCTCCGGGGCAAGGAGAAGAAAGGCTCCCTCCTCTGGGTGCTGGACAAGACCAAGACCGCCATGGGCGGGCGGCAGCTGCGCAGCTGGCTGGAGCGGCCCCTGCTCGACCCCGTGGCCATCTCCCGGCGGCTGGACGCCGTGGGCTGGCTGGTGGACCATTCCGTGGAACGGGAAGAGCTGACGCAAGTTCTGCGGGAGATCACGGACCTGGAGCGGCTCATCTCCCGCATCGTCTACGGCACCGCCGGGGCACGGGATCTTGTGGCGCTGGCCGCCGGGCTGCGCCGCCTGCCGGAGCTGCAAAACTATCTGCCGGACAAGTCCCCCGTGCTCCTGGCCCGCCTGCGGGAGCAGCTCACGGGGCTGCCGGACCTGACAGACCTCATCGCCAGAGGCATCCTCGACGAGCCGCCCTTCTCCGTGCGGGAGGGGGGCATCATCCGGGCCGGGTACCACGAGGACGTGGACCAGCTGCGGGAGATCCTCACCGACACCAAGGGCGTCATCGCCAAGCTGGAGGCAGCGGAGAAAGAGAAGACCGGCATCAAGTCGCTGAAGGTCGGCTTCAACAAAGTCTTTGGGTATTACATCGAAGTCTCGAAGTCCTACTATGACCAGGTGCCGGAGAGCTACATCCGCAAGCAGACCCTGACCAACTGCGAGCGCTATATTACCCAGGAGCTCAAGGACATGGAGCACACCATTCTCTCGGCCCAGGACCGGATCGTTGCCCTGGAATACCAGCTCTTCTGCGACATCCGGGACCAGGTGGCGGCCCAGTCCCCCCGCATCCAGGAGATCGCCGGGGCGGTGGCCCAGGTGGACGTGTTGGTCTCCTTCGCCACGGTGGCGGCAGAAAACAACTACTGTATGCCCACGGTGGACAACTCCGACCGCCTGGAAATTACCGAAGGACGGCACCCGGTCGTGGAAAAAATGCGCCGGGACGTTCTCTTTGTCCCCAACGACACCTACATGGACAACAAGGAGCATCTCGCCGCCATCCTCACCGGGCCAAACATGGCGGGCAAATCGACGTATATGCGTCAGGTCGCCCTCATGGTCCTCATGGCCCAGATGGGGTCGTTCGTCCCCGCCCGTTCCGCAAGGATCGGCGTGGTGGACCGCATCTTCACCCGCATCGGGGCCTCGGACGACCTGGCCGGGGGACAGTCTACGTTCATGGTCGAGATGACCGAGGTGGCCGAGCTGCTCAAGCATGCCACGTCCCGGAGCCTGCTTATTTTGGACGAGATCGGGCGGGGGACCTCCACCTACGACGGCATGTCCATTGCCCGCGCCGTGTTGGAGTGGTGCGCCGACCCGAAACGCCTGGGGGCGAAGACGCTCTTCGCCACCCACTACCATGAGCTGACCGTCTTAGAAGGGGAGCTTCCGGGGGTCAAAAACTTCAACATCGCCGCTCGGAAGAAAAAAGACGAGATCCTCTTCCTGCGGAAGATCGTCCCCGGCGGGGCGGACCAGAGCTATGGCATCGAAGTCGCCAACCTGGCGGGCCTGCCGCCCAAAGTCATTCGGCGGGCGCGGGAGATCCTGGCCGAACTGGAAAGCCAGGACAAGACCCCCAAGCAGACCTCCGCCAGGGAGGAACCGCAAGTCTCTCTCACCGCCCTGGGGGAGGAAGAGGTGCTGGCAACGCTGCGGAATACGCAGCTGGAAAGCCTCACCCCCCTGCAAGCAATGAACCTATTGTATGAACTGAAAGCAAAGCTATAATTTGACCAGATAAGGGAACACACCATGCCAAGGAATGAACAGACCAAAACCGAACACGCCCCGATCCAAGTGTTGGACGCCCATGTGGCCGACCTGATCGCCGCCGGGGAGGTGGTGGAACGGCCGGCTTCGGTGGTGAAGGAGCTGGTGGAGAACGCCATCGACGCCGGGGCATCGGCAGTGACCATTGAGATCCAGCGGGGCGGCATGGCCCTCATCCGGGTCACGGACAACGGCAGCGGCATCCCCGCCGGGCAGTGCCGCACGGCCTTTCTGCGCCACGCCACCAGCAAGCTCCACACCGCCCAGGATCTGGACGCCATCGGGACGTTGGGGTTCCGGGGGGAGGCCTTGGCGGCGATTGCTTCCGTGTCGCGGGTGGAACTGATCACCCGAACGGCGGAGGAAACGCTGGGGAACTCGCTGACCCTGGAGGGGGGAGAGATCGTGGAAGAGGAACCGGCCGGTTGCCCCCTGGGGACGACGATGGTGGTCCGGGACCTCTTCTACAACACCCCCGCTCGGCTGAAATTTATGAAGCGGGACGCCGCGGAGGGCGCGGCAGTGTTTGCCTTGGTGCAGAAGCTGGCGCTGTCTCACCCGGAGGTGTCCGTCAAGTTTCTCCGGGACGGGAAACAGGATCTCCTGACGCCGGGGGACGGGAACTTGCAGTCGGCCCTCTATGCGGTCTTAGGCCGGGACATGGCCCTGGGCTTTGTCCCGGTGCAGGGGGGCGCGGAGGACGTGACCGTAACGGGCTTTGTGTCTCTGCCCGCCTGCTGCCGGGGGAGCCGGAACCAGCAGTTCTTCTTCGTGAACGGGCGGCAGGTGAAGTCGAAGCTGCTCATGGCCGCCTTAGAGCGGGCCTATGAGAACCAGAAGATGGTGGGGAAGTTCCCCGGCTGTGCGCTGCAGCTTCAGCTCAAGGCCAACGCCGTGGACGTAAACGTCCACCCGGCAAAGACCGAGGTCAAGTTTTTGTATGAGCGCAAGGTCTTTGACGGGGTGTATTACACCGTCCTGGCCGCGCTGAACGGAGAAAACCGGCACCCCGACCTCGTCTTCCCGGAACAAAAAAAGACGGAATCGGTGCAAATGTCTGTTAAAACACCTCCTGCTGCATCGACGGCGAACCCGTCCGCCGGGGGTGGATTCCAGCGGATGAGCGCCCAGCAGTTCCGGGAGGGACAGACCCTGCGGGACCCTGCTGCCGCCGCGCTTCTGCGGCCCCTGGCACGGGAAATGCCCCCGGTGCCCCCCAACGCACCCGCAAAAGCAAGCCCAGGGGGAACCAGAGTTTTCCCCGGTTTCTCCACAGGAAACGAAGAAAAATCCACAGCTTTTCCTGCAAATGTGGATAAATCGGTGGAAAATGTTGAAAACTTCGCTCCGGCCCCCTCAGCCGTTGACATTCCCCGTCCACGGCCCGTGGAGGAAAACCGGGCGGAGAACGCTCCCCAGCTGACCCTATTGCAGCCGCCTGCCCAACCCCAGGCACCGGAAACGGTGCCGGTCCCGCCGGCCCCGGCGAAGGAAGTGACCGCCGAGGAAGCGCCTTGGCGGCTGGCCGGAGAAATCCTGCAAACCTACCTCATCGTGGAGCAGGGGGACACGGTCCACCTTATCGACAAACACGCCGCCCACGAGCGGATGAACTTCGACCGCATGAAGGCCGCGGGCTACCAACCCATGGCACAGACCTTGCTGGCCCCCGTGGTCTTTACCCCGCCCCCGGAGGAGGGGGTGGCGCTGCTGGACAACCTGGACCTGCTGGCGCAGTTTGGCTTTGCCTGCGAGGAGTTTGGCGGCGGGGCCTTTGTGGTGCGGGAGATCCCCGACTATTTGGAACCCGGCCAAGTGGAAGCCGCCTTGTGCGAGCTGGCGGGGGAGCTGCTGAAGGGGGCCGGGGCCGACCCCCAGGCGGCGCGGGACGCGGTGCTGCACACCATGGCCTGCAAAGCGGCCATCAAAGGCGGGCAGAAGAACACACGGGAGGAGCTGCTGGTGGTGGTCCGGGAGGTCATGGCCGGGCGGGTGAAATACTGCCCCCACGGGCGTCCGGTGGCCGTTACCATGACCCGGCAGCAGCTGGAGCATCAGTTTAAGCGCAGCTAATGGACAGGCGGGGGATTTGGTGGTAAAATAAGGTCGAATCCCGAAGGAAAGGTGGTGCCTGAGATGGCCCAGTCCAAAAAACTCATCGTCATCTGCGGCCCCACCGCCACCGGCAAGACCAAGCTGGGTGTCGCCCTGGCCAAGGCGCTGGACGGCGAGGTCGTCTCCGCCGACTCCATGCAGGTCTACCGCGGGATGCCCATCGGGACAGCCCAGCCGACCGCAGAAGAACGGGACGGCGTGCCCCACCACATGATGGCCATAGCCGACCCCAGCGAGAATTACAGCGTCGCCCGCTATGTCGAAGAGGCCACGGCCTGCGTGGAGGATATCTTTGCGCGGGGGAAACAGCCGATCCTGGTCGGGGGAACGGGGCTGTACATCGACGCCCTTTGCAAGGGGCAGACCTTTTCTGACTTCCAGCCGGACAGCGGCCTGCGGGCCAAGCTCCAGGCGCAAGCGGCCCAGGGGGGGCTTCCCCAGCTCTGGGCAGACCTGGAACGCATTGACCCTGAGGCGGCTGCCCGCCTACACCCCAACGACGAGAAGCGAATTTTACGGGCGTTGGAGGTGTGGTACACCACCGGCAAGACCATCTCCCAGCACAACCGGGAGACCCAGGCCGTGCCGCCGCGGTATGAGGCGCTGACCATCACGCTGACCTACGCCGACCGGCAGGCGCTGTATGCCCGCATCGACCAGCGGGTGGACGAGATGATGGCGCACGGCCTGGTGCAAGAAATTCAGGCCTTGCTGGCCGCCGGCATCCCCAAGGACGGGACAGCCATGCAGGCCATTGGCTACAAGGAGCTGGTCCCGGCCGTCGCCAGCGGCGACGCCGATGCCATCCAACAAGCCGCCGAAGAGGTGAAGCTCCGCTCCCGGCAGTACGCCAAGCGGCAGCTGAGCTGGTTCCGCCGAAACCCCAAGGCCCACTGGATCGAGGTGGACAGGCAGGGAAATATTTCCAGCATCATCCGGGATTCGACGGACTTTCTCCACGAAAACGGAGTAGGATAGACGCACCACAAAGAAAAGGAGTGCGTCTACTATGCAACAGACACAGATCGCAGTACAACCCAGAAAGCGCAACTTACAGGACACCCTGCTCTCCAAGCTGCGGCGCAGCCGGATGGGCGCCACCGTCTTTTTAGTCAACGGCTTCCAGATCCGGGGAGAGATCCGTGGCTTTGACCCCTTCGTGGTGGTCATTTACAGCGACGGAAAGCAGCAGATGGTGTACAAGCACGCCATCTCCACGGTCGTGCCCGAACGGCCCCTGTCCTGGGAGGATGACGCAGACTAGCGCCGGGCCTTGTCTCTGACGGGTTCTTCTCCGTCTGAACTGAGGACAAGGTCCCAGCCCAAGAAAGGCTGACCCTATGAACCAACAACAAGGTACCATTTTTTCCAAGGTCGCCATGCCCATCGCCATCACCGCCATCGTGGTGTATCTCATCTGCTCGGCTTGGGTGGGGATGCGGGACCCTTATAAATTCACCGTCGCTTACACAGATTCCATGGAGACCAGCGTCAACGCCACCGGCTGGGTGGTCCGCTCGGAGGTCCCCGTGTCCGGTGCGTCCGGCGTGGTCCAGCTGCTGCGGGGCCAGGGCGAAAAAGTCGCCAAGGGGAAAGACCTGGCCGTGGTCTATCAGGACGAGACCTACGTGGCCAGCCAGGAGGAGCTGCTGCAGGTGCAGACCGATCTGACCGCCTTGCAGTACGCCACCTATCCGGAGTCTCCCTCTGGCACGGCTTTGGAGGAGCAGATGCTCTCGTCGATGACGAGCCTGCGTCAGGCCGCCTCCAGCGGGAACTTCAGCGGCCTGGAGGACCAGAGCGCCACCTACCGCAAGCTGGTGCTGCGGCGGGAGTATCTGCTCTCGTCCAACGCC
>ERZ1026844.774-NODE-774-length-21417-cov-11.057907_pt1 | contig 21417 bp, 11 predicted proteins | sample MGYA00380152_ERZ1026844 | MGnify/ENA primary metagenome ERZ1026844 (study PRJEB33269, sample SAMEA4719788) | human gut metagenome | biome: human-associated habitat; feature: organic feature; material: feces | place: Cameroon | collected 2013-10 ... | reverse complement strand
TCCTCTTTTATTGTTTCTGGAAAAATTCCCCTACCGAGTAAAATTTTACACTAAGTGGGAGACTATGAGACCCAAGACTAAGAGACGTTAGACATTAGACCTCAGACTTCAGACGGAGAAACTGAAAAGCCGGAAAGTTTGGAGCCGTTAGACTTCAAACTTTCCGGTCATCTCAAAGCTTGAGTAAATCATTCTTTGCTTCCCAGCAGCATCTTCATATTCAGACGATAATGAAATGGCTTCTCATTTTTATCCACCAAATAATGGGCTTGCGGTATTTTACTCAGCCGGCTTTTGATCGTAACACGAGTCTTATGCGTAGCCTCCATCAGCTGATCCATCGTGATTCCAATGCCAGAGAACAAAGAAGCCTGCAGCAGCAGATAATAGATCGTTTTCGTCAGTTCATCCTGCCCCGCCACCTTTTCATTCAGCTGTGCGGCAAAGCGTTTCAGCTGCTCCTTTTTCCGCGAAAGTAAGGAAATCGTATCATCAAACGCCAGCGATATGAACTCCATAAATTGCAGGATAAATGGCGTCAAATCGCCGCGATTCCACTGACTGCTCGTCTCCTCAAACATTTTGTAATATGCATTTTTTCGTTTATTGATCTCCACAGATAGCCTCAATGCAATATACGGACTAAATTCCTGTGACAGATAATACGACACAATAAATCGTCCCGTGCGGCCATTTCCATCATAAAACGGATGTATGTATTCAAAGAAATAGTGAAAAGCCGCCAGCCTGACCAAAAGCGGAATTTCTGCCGCCTGAAGAATAAACAACGCCTGATCCATCGCGTCTATGATTGCCTGCTCCGGCATAAGTCCCTCATGCTTTACCCGATTTGTCTGACTGGTAATTTCCACAGGAGCTTTTCTGAAAATAATTCCATCCGGTGCATGCGCTGGATTCTCCTGTACCACCTCTGCCAAAGCAAATGAATCGTAGAAATCGCGAACATCACGACAAGTAGAGAAAGAAGCCCCCTCATGATTCAAAATCCGAAGATACTGATCTACCAAGCTTGCCAAATGCCGATATGTAGCAGAGACCGGAATATTTTGGAGGATATCTTTGATTTGTTTGCGAGTACTTCTGACGCCCTCGATCTCATTGGTGGCCTGTACTTCTTCGATTAAGCAAGAAACAGCATACTGTCGAAGCATCACAGGAGGACATTTCGCAAGTAACTTCATGAACTGAATATACTTCTGGTACATAGTCTGTATAAGCAGTGAAATCTCCTCATTATAGCAAAGGAAAGAAGGATACGCCTGTTTTCGATTGACCTCTTTGACGGATATCGGAAAATGCTTTGTCGTGCAGGCATAAAAGCGCTCTGCATAGACTTGCTCATACGTATCCGGAGAAACATAGTAAATTTTCCATAACGGCATATATTCCATAGCGATAGCGCACCTCCTATCCCAGTGATAAAACTCCTGCTTTTTATCATATCACATTCCCATGTGATAAAAACCGGCTATTTTATCACATGCCTTGCTCTCCTATGATAAAATAACCAGTTTTTATCACAACCATGCAAAAGGCCGAACTGAAGACTTGGAAACTTCATGCTTAAAACTTCATATGTCAGACCGCAGATTTCGGACTTTGGGCTTCTGATATCTGACGTCTAATGTCTGATATCTTCAAGTCTGACGTCTCTCTGTCTCTAAGTCCAATAATAATTTTCAGCCTCCACTACATCTTTCCATCAATTCCACAGCCCCCAAGGTATAACCATCTGTGATTTTTCCTTCATCGATCATTTGCTTTAATTCATCCAACGAGACCTCCTGCACATCTTCAATGTCTTCATACCCCTTCTTTTGGATATAGCTATCAATATCTACAAGGAATACCTCTATCCGACGAGAAGTCAGCCCACTGTCCGGCTCAATGAACCCAAGGGAAAGCGGCCTCCTTGTCACCACTGCCTCTAATTCCTCTCCAAGTTCCCGCTTTACATTTTCAAGCGGACTACTTCCAGGCTCTGCATACCCTCTGGGAAAAGCATACTGCATCCCCCTCAGCGCGTGACGGAACTGGTGTAAAAGTACATATCGATCTCTCAAACGTGGCACCATGACTACACCATTACCCGCCGTAGGAAGGACTCGCTCAAAAGGGAAAAAATGACAATCTGCCCCTACAATCGGATCCACAAGCAGCGTATTGAAAGGACTTTTATAAATGAGCCCATACCTGTGATGAAAGATTTCTGCATCCCTGATGACCTGTCGAAGTATCTTCTCGTGTTCAATTTCTGCGATAGGACAAGCGCCGGAAGCCGCAAACAGCATCCCTCTATGACCGCTTCTTTTATATGCCAGATAAGAATTTATCTCTTTCGTTTTCACGAAATCAATCGGTGCCTCACCGCTTTTGGCTTCATGGAAATCAACATCTACCGCCTGCTCATCTGGCAACTCTTTCATTACACGGTTAGACATGCCATCTTTAAGCAAAGTCTTCATCCCGCCCAATGCCTCCGACAAAGAGAGAAATCTGGGATACTTGCGGGCGATACAAGCAGAGACACACTCAGTAATGAATAAAAAAGCCAATGTCTCCGCTACGGAGTAAAAAATATCATTCCACTCAATGTAGTCATCCAGTACATTTTGAATTCCCTGCATACAAAGTTCCACCAGACAGGCCACAAAAAAGCAAAGGCAGGAAAACAGCAGCTTGCTCCGTATCCCCCGCTGAATCAAATACTGCTGCGTTTCCTTTTGCTTTCGCTCCTCGTACTCATAGCGAGGCACCCCATCGGATAGCCCCGAAGAGAAATACGTCGTATAACCCGCCATACGGACTGCCTTTACGAAATCCGGAAATTCTGCCGACTTCTCAAAAGGAATACATTCATCTGTCTCCGCCTTCAGGAAACGGCTTTCAGCCTTCATTCCATCCTGCCATAAAGAAAAAAGACGCCTCTGGAAATCAGCCTCAAAAGAAGGCCTGCCTCTATCCCCCAGAAGCTCGCTCACATTATAATGCTTCGACGTATTGCAGATGCTGATTTCGCAGGCATAGTTATAGCAAAGATCAATGACCGCCTCTGCCAGACGATAAGCCGTCATATCAGGCGCATCACGGGAAGCCGCAAGGATCTGCCGATGATACACCGATCGCCCATCCGACTGTTTTTGATAACAAGGAAGACTGCGGAGAATCCGCGCTGCTTCATCCCATAAAGCCACCTCAGGGCAATCCATCTCTAAAGCGCAGGATAAGATATGATGCATCCGCAAGCCTTTGATTTCTTCCAACTTTCGGGGCGGAATATATATGCTATGCATCGTGCTCAGCCCTAGAACAAGCGAAAGGAAATGGTACAGCTGTCGGATGACAAGCCGCATTCCCGCCACAGACTTTCGCCCATTTTCTTCCCTGATAGAAAGGACCCGCCCATCACTATCGCACTTCACTTCCAGAAATAAATCCCAAAGCTCCTCCTCGCTTCGTCTTCCTCCCTCAAAATACTCAGAAAGCTCAGACAGGTCTGAGTACATGAGGCTTCGCCTCACCAGCGCAATCAGACGTTTCTGTGTGAACTTCAGCGGCAAAGCAGAAAAGATGAACTGCTTATCTTCATCCAAGGCATCCAGAAGATACTGTGAAATCGTCCGCTCATCCCCATACTGAGAGACACGGATACACCCCTGTTCAAAAAGTTTCATGAAGGAATCGTAATACGCAGCGTCCGAAAGAAGGCTGAAGAAACCGCGAGAATCCACCAGCTGATTATACGTGAGGACCACTATATTTCCCTCATGGACGATCTCATCATAGAGCTTCTGCTGCCCAAGAAGAATCTCCTCATCCGACATTCGTACTGAGTCAAGCTCGAACAGGTATACATATTTCCTTTCCATTACAGCTCGTCCCATAGTCATTTATATGCCCTTCACACTCATTTACTCGAATACATATGATTTTATTCCGCCACTACTCTGTCAATTTGTACCATTTAAATAAACTACATATAATAAATAATTTATGCCCTAATTCGCCTTGTGCTGCAAGTGCTAATACAGAAAAACTCAGCTATTCAGAACCCTAAAATCCGTAAAGAGTGCGCCGCATTGGTTGCATCAAAGTGAAAATCACAATTGAAGCCTATGATCATATCCAGCAACAGTACCTGCTTGAGAACAAAAAACAACAAGAAATTGCTAAAGAACTTAGCATATCACGCAATACGGTGACCAAGTATTGCAAGGAAGTCGCTTATACAATCTTCATGCCAGTTACTCTCATTACACTCTCTGATTTCATACTCTAGGTAATACAATCTCCATGTAGCGATATATTTTTTATCTCAGCTAGCAAAGGCTTCCAAGCAAACAAGCAATAATGAATGATTTTCAGTATCATTGTATTTCCGTCTTCAACTTAATCAGCATTCCCTTGAACACCAAGTCTAAAATTTCTCTCTATAATATACTCATTTCCAACCATTTCATACCCCTTTATCCATCCTCGTTCCTTCAGCACCTCGAACAGCTGCTGATTCACTGCATCCGGCGTTTCTTTGATATGTCTCGTCGCTCCCGACTTTAGGATCTTCCCATAGGTCTCCACGTCGATAGCAGATAACATTTCCTTAGCCTTTTCCATATCAAGCGTTAAAATCGCGCCTATCAAAATCCTTACTTTATTCTTTTTGTCGATATAGGAAGTCTTCATGATATCCCTCAGCAAAACATCATTATCATCCATGTTGATTCCAACCAAAAACTCGATATGCTGATTGATGGAGCGCAATAAAGCTTTGCGAACCTTTGGAAGCAAACTTTCATACTGCTCGATAATCTTAGGAATCTCAGCCTCATCCAGATGATAATCCACAATGATACACTGCATCTTTTCAGAAAGGTCTTGATATGTCAATAAGGCAACAGGTCCTTCGGTATGCTCCAAATATAGTTCTTTCTCTTCGGCGGTAAACGAAGAATCCTGCAGGAACAAGCCAATATCACTGGATGTCAATGAGATTTTTCCCTCTTCCATCAACTGTTCAAAAGCATTCTTATCATTCTTTACATACGAGGTCAGTAATTGGGGATGCCGTTTTTGGAAAAAATTGAATAAATTTGGATTCATAGCCAAACGGCGTTCTTGAATCAATTGCCTGAGCTTCTCTTCTGGGAAAGATTCTGCATCCAATCCGCGCTGTTCAGTAATAGGATAGTCCAAAGCGTCCAAAATAGAAATATACACATTCGTATCAATAGTATACTCCGGTATAATCGCGTTCTGGATAACCATCCGCTCATTCTCTCCAAGCGATGTGCAAACCATGGGAGACTTGGCATAAGAAGAATTCAGACGCTCGATCAGTGTATCATCCACGCCATATTGATTGATGTACTCATACAAATTTTGATCCGTATGCTTCACCAAGTCATGAGCTACCAATATTTTCCAGTCATCATACTCCTCGATATCCACAAGGCTTGTCACTGTCTCCGGTTTCAGCCCGGAAAGATAATTCATGGCTACTTCAACGCCGTTTTTTCTCTGATTGATAAGATCCACTACCACATCAGATTCATCTTTAAAGCATGCATACTGTGATGAATTCCCGTCTAAATTATCTAAAGCTGCATTCACGAAGCAGTCGAAATGTGACTCAAAATTCCTTCTGACGCCATCATCTTCCGACAGCTTCCATAAAAGTGTAAGTGGCTTCGTAACTGTATCCGCTTCTGACGCTCCTGACACATCAGTAAAGAATACGCGCAGTGTACTGCCAGTCAACGCATAAAGGCCACTATAGAAAACATCCTGCAAAAGGGGTTTAGAAACGCCCTCCGCATGGATATCTGAAAATTGAACTTTTAATACCTTCATGGACAAAATCAGTTTACCCCTTTTTCCCTCATCAAGGATTTGTGCCCTTTGCAGGAAATCCGGATTGTCGCTAATGTACTGCGCCAAGCTATTCGCGCTTTGCTGATTAAGCGCCGTAAGCTCTTCCTCGCTGATAAAAAGCAACGCATCATAAGCTAATGCTTCTATAGTACCCGCTGGTAAATCAGACTCTGTATAAATTCTTCCCCAGCTGCTTGGACAAGTGCGAAACAGACAAGTTGCAAACTCATCCACTTTCTTGTCCGCCAAGATAAACTGAATGGCATAGGAAAAAGAATCTCCTTTGAAATTACGAACCACTTTTTCCAGCTTTTGATAAATCCCCTCATCTTCTAAACGAGACAACAGATACAAAAGGAATGCCTGATTCAGCACACCAGCCCTTGAAAGCTCTGCTTCCGACACATTCTCCAAAACCAGCGGGATATTGCTGAGCTGCAGCCCCCACATCGGACTTCCATTCTCGTGAAGATTCATCAGATAAGTCTGATCCGCTTCCGAAAGCGATTCGCCATAGAAAAACGTAGTGTATTCCGCATAGGTTTCGTCCAGATACCCATTAATCAGTAAATACTTCAGCAACTTGAAATACTCATTCTGACGAACCGCATCATAAGAAATTTCGTTACCGTTATTATCAAGCTCGTTTTGTAAAAATACTTGATTTAAGATTTCGTGACTAGTTAAAAGTGCTAATTCAGAAAAAGAGCTTTGGTGAATCACATCCAAATTATGCTTGATCTCTCTAAGTTTTTCCTCATATATCAATTTTTTCCCATCAAACTTCTTTTCTAGTGACTTTTTTCTTTTCTCGTATTCTTTTGCAATTTGATTTGGTATTTTCCTCTCATTATGAATATGTTTTTCCAATGTAGTTAGGTCTGTATCCTTATCCACTTCTATCTCATCTCTATAATAGGTTGAAGTTTCATAATTTGTCCCGAGAATTCCCCAAGCCAGTTCTTTCTTATTTTTCGCAAACAGTTCCCCGATATCTGAAAGAGCATTCTCACAATCATCCATTTCATCATTTAGCACTTGCATCTGTTGCTCTCCCAATCTATTCTTCGTTTCTTTTGATAATAAAAAATGCGCATACCCCTGCTGCTTCTGCAAATCCACAAAATCCTTTGGAAACAGATTCTTGTAAATAATCATCGACAGCATCTTATTTGGATTCAACTTATTCCGCTGCCCCAACGCAACAAAATATATCCTAAACTCATTCGCAATGTTTTTAATCAAACGGTAATCCTCAATATAGAGTCCGAGTGCACGAACCAGATCAGAATTTACCTGCTCTTTCAAATGATATCGAGCGAGTATCGCAAACAGCTTGTCCGAAGAATTTTTCGTATTTGTGACCGGTATAATCGGAATCAGAAAATCAAAAAACTTTGCTCGTTCTTTATTGATAAAAATATCATCTCGAAGAAGATATATGAATTTAATCGGCGCTTTATCCTCTTTCTCTCGCTTAGCATTAACTAGTTCGTTAATTTCTTTCAGCCTCTCAAAAATAAGAGTCGTATCAAAACGATCGATGTCTTCAAAAATAAAAAACTGCTTTCCCGAATGATTCAGCATATACAGAATACTATCCAAGTATTTATCAAAATAGCCAGCCTCCTCATTCTGAAATAGCTCAATTTCATTTCCCTGAAGCTTCACACGATGAATATGAGCAAAGAATGATTGAATCGCCGCCCCACGGCTATATATGAATATCATAACCCCTGAAATCAAAAGCATCAAAATTCCAATACGAATAATCGAAGTCAAATAATTATTGCTAAAGAAAAAATGACGAATGGCCGGCAAAGTAATAGTCGGAATGCACCAAAACACTAAAAGGGACCCTATGATTCCGGCCAAAAGCAGAGAAAATACGCCGGAATCCTCATCAATTACACTAAACCCAGCTGCTTTAGCCACCTTCTGCGGAATCTTGTGCACTATCTGATTGATAATCTTCCCCTCTAATAGTTGCTCCATCTGATAGGCCAAACCCGCAACTTCACTTTCATTGTGCGCATCTGTAAGAACCTCTCCATCACAGATTGGATTTCCAGCCTTAGTCGGCTGCAAATGGGACAAGGAAATCCGAAGGCATTTCTTCTTATACTTTTTTTCAATTGCTGCTTGCGACTGTAAATAGCTTTCCAAGACGCTACTTTTCCCCGCTCCGTATGGTCCTGTAATGGCAATATTTTTTAGGCTAGGCTCCGAAAACGCCTGATCAAGTGCCTGTTTATAGTTTGAAATGTCAACATCGTAAGCCGGTGTCAGATCTTCAAAAGGAACATTTGGCGAACAGTTTTCCAGTATTGATACATGACCATTATCTTTCTCACTATTCATCGATGGTCCTCCTTATCTTACAAAAATAAATGAGCGATTTTGCCAAATACGTGAACGCATTGCCCGCTTTACTTATTAAGCTTCAATCCAACTACCATCGTGGAAATCTCTATGCAATTTCAAGAGTTTAACAATCCAAGCCCACATGACTTATTTTTAATCAGCATTCCATTCACGTTTTTCTATTAGTTCTCCAGCATTTGCGCCCACAATGGTTACTCACGAAAAGCCCCAAATATATCTCATAACGTACAAATTTTATGTTTTTCCACGAGAGATTTACAGACTTTTAGTTAAAATACTTGTCCATAAGTGATGCCCGTAGCATAGGCTATTTTATTAGCGCTTCCCTACCATCTGATCTCTGGCGTCTGCTATCTCCCCTCTGATGTCTTACATCGCTCCGACGATCTCTTTCAAATATGCGCGGAAATCAGCTCCCAGATCCTCACGGCGCAGAGCAAATTCCACGACAGCCTTGAGATATCCGAGCTTATTTCCAGTATCATACCGCTGCCCTTTGAAATTATATGCATAGACCTTCCCATTTCGCGCCAGTACGCGAAGCGCATCCGTCAGCTGGATCTCTCCGCCCTTCCCAAGTTTTGTTTCCTCCAAAATGGAAAAAACATCTGGAGTGATCACATACCTTCCCAAAGCAGCAAACCGACTTGGGGCTTTGGCGACAGACGGCTTCTCGATCATATCCGATACCTTCATCAGATCAGGATCCATCTCTGGTTTCCCATTGATGATGCCATAAGAAGACACCTGCTCCTCCGCAACCATCTGACAGCCGACGATCGTTGTCCCCGTCTTCTCATACTGCCGAATCAACTGATGCAGTGCCGGCTCTCCGTCCCCGTTATACACGACATCATCCCCTAAAATGACACCAAACGGCTCATCATCGACAAAATCCTTGGCACACAGGATCGCATCCCCCAGGCCACGCATATACGGCTGGCGCACATAGTGTACCTTGATACCAGAAATCTTCCAGATCTCTTCCAGTAAAGCCGCCTTCCCATGTTCCTCCAGGTGCGACTCCAGCTCAGGGGATGAATCAAAGTGATCCTCGATTGCCCGCTTTGCATGGCCAGAAATGATCAGGATCTCCTCGATCCCGCTTGCCAGGATTTCTTCAACAATATACTGGATCGTCGGCTTATCGACGATAGGCAGCATTTCCTTGGGCATAGCCTTTGTTTCCGGAAGGAAACGGGTACCAAAGCCTGCGGCGGGAATGACTGCCTTACGAATTTTCTGCATTCAGATTCTCCTTGTAATTATCTATCAATGATTTCCAATCGGTGATACCAATAAGTTCATCATAAATCTTCATTGTCAGCAAAACAAGCAGACGAAGCAAAACATAGTAATTATATTCATGATTTACCTTTGGCCCATACACTTTTCCATGAGCATAAAGATTTCTTAATTGCGGCCCATTAGATGAACTAATCGTATTTAGATAATAGTTAAAGTACCGTCCTTCCTGCTCAGACAGCAAAGTCTCACCAAAAAGAATCATATCACTTTCTTGTAAAAATTGAATTGCCTCCAAATTTCTACTTGATTTACTATAATAAGCAGTCTCACAAAAATCGAAATGATACAAATCCCGCAGCACCCTTATTACATATGGATTTGTCCAAGATAAAACTCCATCACCTGATATATACAAATAGCCCTTATTTATAAGTCTCTGAATAGGTTCACTCTGATAGTCTGCAAAATCATCAAGATGCATTGTCCCCTGACAAATCAAGTCATAGAAGCAATTACATTCCTCTTTGATCACCTTTGCTTGACGAAGAATTGACTGATCTGAAAAAAGAAGATACGTAAGTGATTGAAAAGGCTTACCTTTTCCATAAAAATATTTTGCCTTAATAAGGCTGGGAATTTTTCTATAATCCGCCTTTAGCGGCTGGTACTGAATATAATCCCAGTCTACACTTCCTTTAGATACATAACAGGAATATTGATAAAAGATGCCTTCTATGCAGTTTGCCACAGCTTCAGCACGTGCATTAAATCCCACATTCTGCCTCAGTAAATTTATATGAAATCCTTTGATGGCAAGACTTTCAGGTAAATAGCGATTATAGAACCACTCCAAAATATCTTCTAATGGATGATGTATTCTTTCCAGCAAACTACAATAAGTAGCCAGGGTGGAATAACAAAATAAATCATGCCATCTGAAATATATGCTTTGGGGATAATGCTTTTTCTGTGGAATTTGGCAAATATACTCAAAGGGCCTCAAATCATGTTCATGAGAAACGGCAACTATTCTATTCCGAGAGTCGAAAAAATAAAATGGATAATAGAAATTCTGCAATAAATGCTCATTTGACATATCCCCTATGATAAAGTCCTCACTGTAGGAGAAAAAAATCTGATTATAATCTTTTGACAAATCCAGAAAAGGGACCTTCTGCTTTGGAGAAAAAGCAATACGCATCTTAAGCGGTATACGCAAAGTTTCCTCATCCTTTGAAATAGTACGTATGATATCCTCATATTTCCTTTTGGCTTTTGCTTTGACTTCAGCGTTTACAGGAAAATCAGAAGAGAGGACCATATTCAAGTATTGGGCCGATGGACTTGCGCTCCGAATAAATCGCGTCAACGCTTCATCCATATGTTTTTGTGTATACTCTTTAGGAAAGTAATACCTCATTCCATCAGTATTCAAATAGTCATTAAAAATAAAGCGGTATGAAAAAGGATAGTCGTCCAGCAGCTTAGTTAATTCTGTTTGAAATGCATTGACAATATCTTTATGTTTAAGGATTTCATCCAAAGTTTTCTCCTGGATTTGAGGAAACGAACATAAACTTATAAACTGAGAAACACTCACCTGCCGATACTTTTTAGTTTTATCAAGCGCATTCCAAAAATCAGAAATATAATCTACTTCAATATGTTCGTATTGTTCAATCATGCTTCCAATATCAAGAGAGTTAAACAGCCTCTGCGCTTTATGAAATGCTTGAGACAAAAAAGGATATTGAGAATCATATTTCCCCTTTGCCACATCATTGAAATGACTATAGCCGATACCAACATTATAAAGCTCCAGTATGTCATTCAAATCGAATGTATCTTTAGATTTCTCAGGCAGGGCATTATCGGCAAATAATCGACTGATTTGCGGTAGCCTCTCATCCCAAAACAGATAATTTGCTAAGTCATTATCTCCATAATATTTAATTCTATTTACCAATGATTTTCGCCTCCTCTGTCCAGTTACAATTTAGTATAGGCGGAGATCCTCAATCTTCATTTACATATAGATAACTGCAAATGTTTAAGATTCCTGCATAAGCGATAAAACTTCTTATATGTGTAATCTCTCGTATTTGTGTAACATATATCATTATCCGCTGAACATAATTCATTTCGAATATATCGAGGATAAGATACTATATCATGCGAATGATTTAATGTCAGTGCCCTGAATCGATCTTTATTCAAATCACCTAAGTTGTTAAATAAAAACAGTGAATTAGAGTAATATTCAATGCTATCAGCAAATCCTAAATCAGATTTAGGATTTGCCAAGTTGTTTGAGTCAAAAATAGATGGTATTAAGGTAGAAAGTTTGACTTGATAGCTTTTCTTTCGAATTCGTTCATTTATTTCAGCTTGTAATTTATCTATATCGCGGGTAGATTTTACTTTATATCGAGTTGCAATACTATAAAAATCCTGCACCCGCCTAGTACCAGACAGGTCAAGCTTACCAACTGATCTATCCGGCCTCTGAATAAGTTGGTAATACTCTTTATAAAAAGGTTGATGTACATTCCACTGATCAGACAATAGCACATATACTTGATATGTATTAAAAAGATCAATATAACACCATAAGTAATTCTCATTATTAAATAAAATCATTCCGTGAAAAAGTTTCATCGGCTCGTAAAGCTCTAATGCCTCATCAAAACAATTCATCGGGAAAAACGGTATAATTTGATAATTAAAACCAATAGAAGTTATCTCGTCTTTGTCCCTGTCTATAATCAATCCATGCTTAAGAATATTAATATTTATTCCTTTTTGCAGAGCAAAATTAAAAGCTATTTTAGCCATACCATTCCTATAGATTTTATTATCTAAAGGATACTCGATATATATAATTTCTGGAGCAGGCCTTATATCAGACAATTTTGTACGCAATTCCTTGCATAAAGCTCCACATTCGCAAAGTTTACCTTTTTTGGCCACCCCCTTATACTCTTTTCCATTATATTCCACACCAACAGGGTATCCTGGAATAGACTTTTTCTTGTTCGTTTTATTTAGCTCAGGAATATAATTAAGAAATGGCGCGAAGTATTTCGTAAATGGGGCATCAATAAACCTACTCAAGTAATTATTACATTCACTGCAGCATATTTCGCTTGACGTTAATAATCCGCCCAATGCATTTTGAATAATATGCTCTTCGCTCTTTTTTCCCGTTACGCCCAAAGGTTTGTTGCAATAGACGCAATGCTTCAATGTACACATTTTATTTTCCCCCATAACCATTAAATACCGAACCCAATAGAATCCTAAAGTCAGATGCGTATTTACGCACCATGAGAGCCACACGATATGATATCTGGAGCCATCCCCCAATCTTTTTACTCCATACAGCACAATACGCGCAAAGGGTCCAGCCCATAGTTTCTGTGCAAGAGGCATGATTAATTGCTCAATTATAGACAAATCAGGAAGAAGTCTCCCATATGAAACAGCCAGTTCCCTTCTGCATATTCACTACCTCTCAAATCACATACCATAAAAGCTCCCGCATATTTTTTGGGGGGGATTTGAAACGACGTGATATTCAAAATCTTCTATACATACTCACACTCATTTGGGTCAAAAGTGGATCACATTGTCGCCATCATCCTTAAATACATTTCTCTTAAACCGACACTTGGCCTCCATCCCAGCTTATAAATCTTACTTGTATCCAAATTCAAGTGGTGTGGGGGGGAAAATTTTGAATCTGCATCGAGCTTTATCATAGGTACATGCACCTTGATAGAATCATGAGCAATTTCATGAACTACCAGCTGTGCCATTTCTACAATACTGCAATAAGTTTCCGAATTGGCAGCATTATATGCCTCACCAGTTTTTCCGGATAAAAGGACTGTCAATATTGCAGTTACCGCATCAGCAGTATAGAGATACATTCTCTTACTGGTACCAGCTGTCTGCAATTTGATATCAGACCCGTGAATAGCATCCCTAGCTAATTCTGCAAAGACACGACCATCGTTCATGCTGACTCCGGGTCCGAAAGTCTGGGCCAAACGGATCGCTTTCCCTGGTACCCCATATTCACTGGCGTAGCTGGCGCAGAGGTTTTCACAGAGCTTTTAGCAATAGGGTAGCAGCTGCGTACAGTCATAAAATCCAGTGTGCATCCCTGTGTTTCCGGAATAAGTTTATCCGTTAGCGGTGCCCCATACACTTCCATACTGGATAGATAAAGAACACTTTCCACCTGGTTCTGCTTGGCCAGTTCCAAAATATTCTTGGTTCCTTTAACTGCAGTCTGGATTGTTTCAACCGGATGCTGAACAAAATAGAGACTGGCAGTAGGACTTGTGCCATGGATAATATAATCCACCTTTTCTCGAACTTCCGGTAAACTTTCTACAGAGCCAACAATAAAACTTAACGATGTTCCCGCATTGACATGATGATTTTGAAAATTTTCCAAAGTATAAATTAAGACCGGCTTCCCATGCATTTCCAGAAACTGCTTTGGCTTTGATTTCGTATTCATTCTGGTTCCTGTACCACCGGCAAAAATGATAGCAATATTCATAATTTTCTCCATATTTAAAAGACCGCTTAATTTTTCTGCAAATAAGAATAGTGCCCCACAACTGCAGCAAGTCTTGTAGATTTATCTATAAGACATACTAACGATACATTCGACTACCTTTAAGAAAAATATTTAAAATACAACCCCACTAATTTCTCATCAAGTTTCCCTCTCCCATAAACTTCCTTCATCTGCCTATTAATTTCCTTTTTCAAAAGTGCATCTGCAGCAAGTTGTTCCAAAAATGTTGAATCGCATAAAGATAGCCACTGCGGATTAAACTTAGAAAAAGATTCCTCATCATGAAAATCCAGCAGCCAGCAAGCAGCCTCCATCCGATAGGATTGACAGATTTTTTTCAGACGATTTTGTTGGGATAATATGCCCATTCGCGTAAGATGTACAAGTTTATAAATCAGGTCAATATAGAAATTATCATTGGAATTGTACTTGCCATTACTGATTCGTTCATTAAATTCAGCCTTATGCTCTTCCAATAGATTGAAACAGTTCTCATCTAGCTCCATAGTATGACTAATGGCTCCCGCCTCAACGCCTACAGCATATAGCAAACAACCATTCACATCTTTATCCGGTTTCCAAATGTAGAGGCCTTTTTTGATTGTTTGCTTTACTGTTTTTGAACTATAAGCATACATATGTATAACAAAATTAACTTTTATTGTCATGTCTATGCTATTATCAAAAATTTGTTTAATGACATTTACCCTATCATATTTTTCCCCAGCGCTGTCCAAGGCCGAAAGAATAGAATCTAGTAAACCTGATACCTGCCAGGCAGCCCATTTTCCATTGCCTCTGAAAATATCCCAACTCAAGTTTCTTACCAACGCATCGATCAAGTTGCATAAAACGCCAGGAATCCACTCACACTTAGAAAACCAAGTCTGCTGTCTCAAATGATTAATGAATAAACTGGTAATATCATTATATCTACTCCATTGATTTGTTTGTGAAATACGGTCAATCAAAGTTGCAAGAATCTGCTTAGCTAATCTTTCCGATAATACAGCATAGCAGCACACGCTCATAAGCGTACGGAAATAACGATGTCTCCACTGAATCTCCTTTGGTTCTTTAGCCAGATTTTTAGCCAGCAGCTCTAAATATTGTATCCCTGCTTTTGATATAGGAATAGTCTCTCTTTCTCTCAGAATCTGATTAATCTCCTCCGCAGATGAAAACTTCACTGCCAGAAGTAAGTCAAATGGCTTCAGTTCAACTTCGTGTATATTTTTAGTCTTCACGCGATTCGGGTTGATACTGTCACCTTTATATTTTCTATCCTTTGCTAACACAGACAAAAGTAAAGATGAAAATGCCATCCTATAGATTTCCTGAACTTCAGAATAATCGTCTACCAGGAAATGATTTCTCTGTTGATAGAGATAAAATGCTGCTATCATCGTTCTTAAAGTCTGGTATGCCGGCATTCCCGTATGTATAATATAATCTGTTTTGGCTTCTTTGCTTGTCTGCTTTGCTTCATCTACTGTTTGTTTAAACGTTTTATAAATCAATTGAAAAGAATACAAATCCTTCAGAAATTGATTTCCTTTGCCTGCTCCACCCGATTCACCAGATAAGTCCGGCATCCCTGCAAAAATACGAGCTAAATCAATGTTATCAACTTCTTTTTTTATGATACTATGCTCTTCCTCAGAATTAAGCATTAATTTATGAATAAGCGATCTTCCGAGGTAATACTGATCGCATTTCGCAATAAAGTATTTCGCAAAATTGGGGCGATGATAATACTGAGAGGCTGCCATTTTAGTCAAGTTATAAGCCTTCAGATAATTGCCAAGAAAATAGCAAATATGAGCCTCTTTTAAAACAATGTCCGGATTATCACGAAATACCCAATTCTCCCCGTTTCTTTCTTTTTCTTCCAATGCCACATAATCAAAATAGTCCATAGCATTTTCCATCCGATCATCCCACTTTACCGGATGCAAGGGAATATTGCATTGTACTTGAAAACGAACAGTTTTATCCGCAGTCTTTAACTGGCTATAATCACAATCATAAAGCTCAAAAGAAATAGATTCATAGCCAACCTTTTCCATAACTGCAAGAATCTCAGCAATTTTATGATATTCATCTTGAGAAAGCTGAATGCCTCTACGAGTTCCACCTTTACTTCTTTTATGATAGATATCATCAATGAGCCGATACCACGACTGCTTACGAATAATTGAGGCATCAGAATAATATCCCGCTCGCCGGTCTGCAACATAACAAATCTGCAAGAAAAGGGAAGCATACGGATCTGACCCAAAATCCAGTTCAAAAATATCTGATGTAATATGGCTGCCAAATCCAAGAATTGGATTGGATAACCAATATTGAGTCCGTTTGCCTATAAGATTCGGAATAGGAACAGCTGCCTCTTCACCGTTTATTTCCGGTTGGATTTCAGCAGTACTATCATGACTGACATTATTGTCATTTACGGCAGCAGCATTAGTATCTTCTATCTCATCCTCAGCCGAAACCATTTCCCCAGTTTCAAGCCCAAAATTTAATAATCTTTCCTTCACATCATTTATATATGGAAAATCCAGATAGTGATATGGTCCCAGCTGCTGATAAAGTTCTTCCAACAAGCTATGGTTATTATCTTCCAAAATCCACTGCAGAGTTTCTTCCAATATCATCGTCTTAGAAAGATTGGCTTTCCCTCGTCTTGCTGCTATATCTTCTGCATAAATTACATTAATGCCAAATTTTTTGAAATAATCATCTATCACTTTTTCAAAAGACCCTACACTAATCATATAGGCCTGTTGTAAATCATTTCCGAGAGCATTTTTAAGCCATGTCAAAATCTGTTTAACATCAGGATCGCTAAAACTATAACCAACAAAAAGAATCAAATTTGTCCCGGCCAACGATGTAATATAATTATTTATTAATTTAAAACTCTGTGTATAATTTAGATAATCATCTTCTTTAAGCACGAAGTTTTCATGCTCGAAGTCACCATGCATTTTTATAATTTTCTTTCCCTTCGCATAGGGAAGTTCTGCATCTTTTGCTACGACATGGAGAATTTTGCCACTTTCTTCAGCTGCCTGTTCCAGCAGATGATCATAATTAGTTGTTATAATCGTATCTGCATCAAATCGAAATATAAGCTTATGTACCTTCCCGGGATGGAGCGGCACTCCATATTTAAAAATATTTCTCATCAATACCGTATATTCATGCTTTCCGTGCATATTATAGTAATACTGCGGAATTTTAAGCATGTCGGCATCATTAACCTGAATTTGCAGCTTTTGTGCAATCTGAGCGACCGCGCTTGACCAGCTGGGCATCCCAGCATCAAGAGACGTACCGGATCCAACAAAAAGAACCAGTTTATGTTCAGCCATTGCCTTACGAATCAGCCTGCGTGCTTCATTATAGGTCGCAGCATCCTTTGAAGCCATTTTTGCCCCCTTGCACTTAACACCATGAATAAGAAATCTTCATGTAATAAAGCTAGATGAAAAATTAGCAAGAAGATGTTTATTAACCTGTACCCTTCAGTACTGATAAACTACTTTTTATTTTATCACTTACTGCCCACTCAATTACCAATATTTTTCGCATCCTATCACCTATTCATTTCTTCGTAAGCATCCTAAAGAACCACAATAGGTAAATAATGGCTAACAATTATAAAAGTAAAAGAGAACTCCTTTACCACGTTCGCTTTTTAGTGAATATGCAATTTCCTAAAAGTAGCCTGGATTTTATCTCGTTCCGATTGATTCATTGCAAAGGCATATATCATTACCATATAAAGGATTGAATACATTGCTGCCTTCAAAACGAAAGGCCCTACTCCCCCCTGAGTCCAAAGGTATACATTAGCAGCATATCCTATCACAAGACATACACCTGTAACCAGAGATATCCTGCCTATCTGTTTCCAGAAAGAAGCAATGGCAAGGTGTATCTCTTTTGCGTAGTACCAGTTCATAATAAATCCATTTCCTACGATCATGGAAACGCCAGTAGCCACTGCACAGCCAATTCCCCCATAATGCATTCCCAGTGGAATCGCCATGACAAGATTCAAAACCCCAGTAAAAAAATAAATGCGAGCTCGGAAATCATAGCGATTCATGGCCTGCATAATAGCAAGACCAATATTTTGAATCAAATCCACAGTAAAAGGAATAATAATGAGCAAAGTAATAATATAAGAATGCTCAAATCCCGGTCCAGCCCATAAAGAAATGAACTGTTTCCCGAAGATAATGAATCCTGTCGCCACCAGCCCCAGAAGATAATACTGCCAGCGGCCGATCTGAATGAAAAGTGCGGACAATTTCTCCGACGTCGCCTTCTCCGCCACCATCGTCATCACATGCGGCAGATAGACCCCTGAGATCGCTCCCGAGAGCTGCATATAGCCCATGTAAATGATCGACGCCGTCGAGTACACCGCGACTGCTGCCGTCCCGCTGATGACACCCAAGATGATCTGATTCGTCTTCCAGAAGACCTGATCGATCAAAGTCACCGCAAAGACGCTGAGTGCCAGCCGCCGGAAGGAGACCATGAGCTCATGACCCCAATAATGATACCGGATCCGCACATGGAGCTTGGCAAAACAATAATACACCCGAGCGAAGCTCAAGACCAGATTCAGCCCCGTCTGCACCAGCGCCACCGAGAACGCGCTCGGATGATGCATCAGGAGCAGCACCACCAGCATCGGCTGCAGCACCAGCTGCACCGTCTCCATCCCCTTCAGGAAAAGAAAACGTTCATGTGCATTGATCACCGAGCGGAAAACCATCGTCGAGAGAGTGATCACGATATTCAAGAGGAGCAGAAGGAAAATATCCTTCGCCTCCGCCACCTCGCCCGCCGTCATGCTGCCCGAAAAGGCCGCATCCAGCATCGTATACACCGCCCCGCCCGCGATGAGCATCACCCCCATCACTGCTCCGTAGCAACGAAGCGCGATGGCAAGGATATTCTCCATGCCCACCCGGTCCTTCAGTGCGAGATACTTCGCATAGAAGCGGATCACCGCCGCCGATAGCCCGAAGTCCATGATGCCGAAGTAGGCGATGAGCGAACCCATCAGCTGATAGAGCCCGTACTCACTCTTCCCGATGTAATGGAGAAGGATGGGGATATAGAGAAAGCCCAGGAGAGACTGGAGCGTAATATTGAGATAGCTTAGAAATATGCCTAGTTTACGTTGATTCATACTTATACATGCGCCCTATAGGGAATATCCGATGCCGTAATTTTCCCCCACGGGTCCGTCACACCACACTTTTCCAGTTCTTTCACTAATGCATTCGCAATGACTGCCGGATACGGCGTCGGACCGATAATCAAATGATCCAGATTGGCAGGGATAGAAAACCCTTTTCCATTATTTTCCATTTCCGCGGTCAACGGCAACTTCATCACCAGCTGAGGGATGCCATTGACGGCTATCGTATCCAGCTTCAACCCCTGGCAAGAATTCAGATCAGCGATTACACGCCATTCTCTCTCCTCTTTGAAACCAGGATGCTTGATCGAAACAACGGCTGCTTTAATCATGTTTGCAGTCCATTCCTCGATAACCCTATCAGGCAATGCTTCAATAAAACTTTTCTCTGCCTCTATTCTATGCCCAAACTCAAGCAAATAATCTTTAAATCCTTCCTCTGTCAAGTACTCTACCGGCGTAGTATAAACCTGAAAATCATTATTTTGAACCGCGAAAGAGTTTGGTCTCAATACCATAGCCACTCCGCAGTCTGTGCCATAGCCACGCCACATCGAAAGCCGCCCAAGCTGATCTTCCTCTGCCTCTTGTTCAGAAAAGCAGCAAATATATGTGGAATTCGACCATTCATCGAAAGCTTGAATAGCACGGAAAAAAGCCTTTTCAAATACGCCCGCTTTCTTTCCCCAAGCCTTTTTCAGTAGAGCATACTCCTCTGGCTTCTTGCGGAATCGAGTAAACAATACTATTCCATATCTGACTTCAGAAAAATCATTCATGCAACGGGTGTTCCGCATCCATATTTCTTTATTTTTCAAAATGCTCAACGCGGTAGCGGCAGAGGTATAGTGTACCAGCTTTTGATTGTTCTCTGCAATCTTTGACATCCGCTCTACGTACCATGGCATGAAGATAGAATACAGTTTCTGCTTGGTATCTGAGATATTCCAGTTTTCATATGGATTCATGATAGATTCCTCCAATGATAAAAATAGACACTTTCACGATAGCAGATATAGCAAAAATTTGCAGTCCTGGAACTCATTTTTTATCTGCCCTGCTATTTAAAGAAACGCTGATTGAATTTTGCCTTAAACAAACCAAACATGATAGTCCAAAGCTTAAGCCTCCAGCAAAGGCGAAACTTTCAATTCCTCCCTGCTGTATCGGCAAGATATACATCCATACAAAGAGAAAATACATGTGACTATAATAAATCCATGCACTAATTTTTCGGCAGCATTCTGCAATCCGATCTTTAACATTCACACTATATCGCATCGCATAGCCGACTATCCAGGGGGTAGCGAAAAAAGCAAACAGGCTGGAGGTAGAATATCCAGCCCCCATATAAGAAAAAACGCACCAAAATAGCGCCGGTATGATCCAGCCAATCGCCGATAAAAAAAAATGTTTCCACTGATAGACAAGAATTCCTAGCAAAAGATAACTGAATCCTGTAAAAATCCGCCCAGTTCCAATAGTAGCTTTCACCAGATAAACGCTTGCGTATTCACTAATAACCCATGCCCCAGCAAATACCACACAGCTGAGCAGCAATTTTTCCCCATTTTTCATAGGTGGAAGGATCGACAATAAAGCCAATCCCAAAATAACAGACAACAAGTACCATAGCGGCCAGGAATAAAACTGCTCGCCCACCAAAAGATAGTTTTTAATCAGCTTCAGCAGTACTTTCACCAGATTACCATTTTTTTCGAAATCAACATACATCCCGTAAAAGGTCAGTGGCAAATAGGCCAAAGACAGCATTATATATAGCCGCACATACTTACACAGCCATTTCTTGTATACCGCTCGCACCCCTTCTGACTGCGCTTTTTCTTGTAAAAAGTAGCCCGTAGTACAAAAGAACACAGGCACTGCACAAGACTCTGCGGTCAAAAGCAATGATCGGAGAAAGAGATTCTCAATATCAACAACCAGCTCGGAATGTATTGCCACCACCAATAAAGCAGCTAAAAGCTTCACATAATCTGTCAACCAGTACTCTGCTTGCTTGCTTGCTTGCTTGCTTGCTTGCTTGCTTGCTTGCTTGCTTGCTTGC
>ERZ1026844.773-NODE-773-length-21439-cov-3.820847_pt1 | contig 21439 bp, 20 predicted proteins | sample MGYA00380152_ERZ1026844 | MGnify/ENA primary metagenome ERZ1026844 (study PRJEB33269, sample SAMEA4719788) | human gut metagenome | biome: human-associated habitat; feature: organic feature; material: feces | place: Cameroon | collected 2013-10 ... | reverse complement strand
GCGCGGATTCTTCCATCATCGACCGTTTCTATACCCATGTGGGCGAGGATGCCCAACGTGCCGCCATCGAAGCGATCAGTGGCGGAGCTTCGACGACTCCGGAACAGCGGATAAAACAGGTACTCGAATATGTCGGTTCGCTGGCAACTGTAAGCACTGAAGTTTCTCATATCGTCTCTCTTCTATCCGGAAAATAACCATTATTTCCTTGCTTGAATTGCTGTCTCTCAATAGGCTTTAAAGGAAAAGCCTATTGAGAGTTTTTTGTCAATCTACTCAGCCTATACCTCAATAATTATCTGGTATAAAATATGTTAATATTATGGTATCAAATATTATAATTGTGGTATTTATCTATTGAAATTTTATTTTTTATGGTATATATTACTGTATTTTGTGGTATCGAAAAATAAAGAATTAACCATTCTCAAGCAGGATTATGATGATAAATATTAAAAAACCTCTTGATTTACGGTATCATCACCTGATTCCTCAGCGTATTAGGGAGTATGCGTTTCACATCTATGACCAAGCCATAACGCAGGATTCCGTGGACCGCAGCTTCCAACTTTATGTGACTTTGCTTGCCCGTGCTGAACACTTGCTAAGAGAGGCTCCTTCCGACTCCTCTTGGTGGAGGAAGACAAATAAAAGTGAAAGCAAGAGCAAGGCATTAGACCTGCTACGTAAACTTCATGACTGGGAAGAGAATCCGCAGAAAACATATGAAATACCAGCGGATCGGGAATCTGACAGAAGGCACCTGTTAACAGAATATATTGAAGCAAGAAATTCCCTTCCATATACATCTTTGAATAAGTGGGAAAAGAAGTTTAGGCGTTTAGAAAAATGTCCTGCTCCATTCTTCTTGACATATCTGGTAGACAATAAGCTTGACAATGAGATCGAAGCACTGAAGAGTTTTTGTTCTACCGCAGGGGACGAACTTCCGGAAATACAACTGTTGCCTGATGACTGTGGACTTTCATTAGAAATGATTACTACAAGTTTTTGGCCGCAAAGGTTCTTGGGGACGAATATAGGCTACACCTCCTATCATGGATGTGAATGGGGTAAGTTCGGTGATGACGGTCTATTCATTCTGCATAACGATGATTTGCTTGATGATTTTGAAGACCGGTATACCCTTCGGCCGGTCTTCGTTACGGAGCATTGCCAGAATATCAGTTCTCTGCAACAGGAGATTGAACAAGGCGAGATAAACTATCTGTTGGAAGAATTAAAACACCTTGTTGGAATAAAGGAACTTAATGTTCCGAATGGCTGGAGTCTGGTAAATAAAGAATTACAGCTTAAGTCTAACTGTGACCGTTATTATGCCCAGTACGAACAGATTGTTTCTTTTTCTACAGCAGAGTGTCTTGGAGGTCTTCACGAGCTGCTTACTGTGAATCGCGTGAAATCGCAGGTCTTCGGTGATGCGGTCTGGACAGCTCCGGTTGGAGGCTATACGATTCCATGGCGTTCCAATTGGAGTAAACTTGCCAATCGTGATATTTATATCTTCAAGTTTGGAGAATGTGCATCGGAAGAATTGACAAGACAGTTGCTGGATATTGCTGCTGCTATTGTACGTGATATTGGAGCAGATTCCACGGCTCGAATTGAGGCTGCAACTAAGTTGAATTTTGTGATCATGCAAAACAAAATCTCCCATGCAGTTTCAGAGAATGATATTCAGTTGTTAAAGCTGGACGACTTTTTCAAAAAGTATGTTTCGAGAGATACCTTGATCCCTGAAGATCTAAAGTCCGTCCATGAAGACTATTTGCGTAAATCAAAACATAAGTCGCAAACCCCGTATATTGTGGAGCCAGTTATAAGACGAAACTCATGGTGTTTATTGACAGGGGAAGAAGGCACTGGTAAGACTTATTTGGGAATGGCACTTGGGGCTGCCATAGCTGGTAATGGAAGCTTGTTTGGAAATTGGAAAGTACGGAGGCGTAACTGTAAGGTTCTCTATATCACAGACGATGAAATGAGCGAAGAAGTTATTCAAGACCGCTTGAATGTCCTAAAAAAGCTGTATCCCTCATCGGAGAAGCGATTCTTTGTGGAACAAGTCCGGCATTTGAGTTTACTGGATGAGGAGGATTCCAAAGATGCAAGTGAAAATACAAACAAAGAAACCGGCAAAGAAAAAATTGAAAAACTGTTGTTGAAGTATTCACGCGAAAATGATGACAGCCCAGTTGAGGTTCTTTTTCTTGACCATCTTCTGAAGCTTTCTAAAGCAGAAGGAGATCAAAAAGAACATTGGCCTAAGATCAGGTCATGGATTGAAGAGCTTACACGCCGGGGACTCTCTGTGGTATTACTGCATCACGAATATGGAGGGGGGAAGATGCTCGGAACCCGTTTGATAGCGAACGATACGCCTGCCAGAATACATCTTCAACCTCTTCATACGCTTAGGCCCAAGACGAAGTCAGAGAAAAAAGAGAGCAAGTATAACGATGAGGATTTGGAACTTAAAGAAGATGAAGTTGGCTTTGGGCTATCCATTATCAAAAACCGTGGTGGCAGGGATCAGAAAGAACCAAGGATAGTGAAGTTGAATATAGGGAAGCACCCCTGTTGGATTTCTGATACGCAGTCCGCAGAAAGAGTGGAGACACCACTCTGGAAGAGCTTGAATAAAGAGCAAAGACTCGCATATATCCAGGAGTTGCGAAACCAAGGTTGCACAAATGTCAAGATTGCAAAGCTGTTTGACCGTAGTAAGAGCACTATCGAAAAGTATGTAACTTTGCTTCCTGACGAGGAGAAACATCATAAAGGCCCCAAACCGCAAAGCCGGAGGGGCTCAAACGAAGCATCAACTGATCTCGCGCCCCCTACCGATCACGAGAGTTGATATAGTCGATAATCTCTGTGTTTCTATACCGGACAGCAGATCCGACCATTTTGCGTGGGAATGGGAACGCCCCTTCAGCTTCCAGCTTCTTGAAATTGCTGTGACTGATGCCGAGCATGTCAGCGGCCTCCCGCTGGTCGATCAGTTTTGGAACTATGATCGGTTTCAAAGTTCCGTGTTCGGCCAGACTTGTCAGCTGGCTGATGGCTTCGTGATATTCCGGCAGCGGGATAATCCCATCTTCCGCGATCGGACGCATGATCCGCTTGAAATAGCGAACGGTCTGCATGGAAATTTGAATGGTATTCATTTTCGCCTCCTGTAAGTTTTTTGGCACAGGATGGCGAAATGAAATATTTTATAATTGGGCTCAAAGTGGCAATCTTAAGCTGTAAATTGGAGTACCGTATAAAAAACGATACTCCGATATGTGCTCCCCGAATAGTTGAATACAAATATCGTCCTTCTGATCAGTCTCCGAGTCTTTTATAGAACCGCTGTACCTGCTCGTCAACGACCACATCCGCGACTTGCAGGGGACGGCTTAAGGTCAGGTCTTCGAGACTGTGGACTCGGGATAAAGCGGTGTAAAGCTGCCCTGATGCAAAGCATGTTCGTGCTCCCAGTTCGAGATGCACCTGATCCAGGGTTTGGCCTTGCGCCTTGTGGATGGTCATCGCGTATGCGGGCAGTACCGGGAACTGCGTAAAACAACCAACGATGCGGGAGTCCAGCTTTGAACTTCCATCCGGTTGAGTTACAATGTGGTAATCATAATTGAACCACGTATGCCGGTAGACTGCTATGCCGGGACCACGCAGGAGCTGAATCCAGATGGTATTCTTCCCACAGGCCAGCACTTCTCCGATATCGCCATTGATGTAACTGCCTTCGGGGTCATTGGCAGTTAGCGGGGCACGCATCCCGGCTTTTACTTGCAGACGCATAGGGGCTGGTCTCTCTTGTTCCGGATAGTAACCGCCATGCTTTCCGATGTAAACTTCTCCCGGAGTCAGCAACCTTTCTACATGCAGATAATTAATCCAATCCGCCTGCCTGCGGTAGCAGCAAAGAGATCGCGACAACGGAGGAGATTGACGTTGAATCCGAGAGTCAAGTCGCCGCAGCTGTTCCTCAAGCCCATCCGCTCCGGTACGAACCGTGCGTAGCAGGTTCAGGAACTCCTGATCCGTCTGCCGATGTGGTGTTTTCAATTCAGCATTCTGAAACTCAGCTGACTTCCATGCCGGTGCGTGAAAGGCGAAGATGCCATTCATATTCTTTTCCAAGAACTCTTGTTCAGCCTCACTCTTCACAACCGGTGGCAACTGGTAAAAATCTCCCACCACGGTAAGCGGAATACCGCCGAACGGTTTATCTCTGCCTGTGTAGAAACGCAGATCGTGATCAAGTCGGCAGAAAAGATCACTGCGGACCATGCTGATTTCTTCGATGATCAGACTGCGAAGAGAGCGTAGGTATTCCCGAACCTTCTCCGGGTCTTGAGTCCAGTCTTGCGATAACGCTCCGAGGAAGCGGTGGATCGTCATTCCTCCATGTTTCAGATTGCTGGCTGCAAGTCCAGTGGGAGCCAGGCTGACGATGCGGTCCGGATCACTGTCGACGAAGCGGTTGATGACGACTGTCTTTCCGGTTCCCGCGTCACCACGCAGGAAGACATTCTGTCCTGATTTCATGAGTTCTAAGGCCTGCTGCTGTTCTGCATTTAACTCCATGGCTCATTTCCTTTCTGTGGAAGCGTTCATTCGCTCACACATGCAATGCTACATGTGATTATTTTTGTATTTGAACGCATCACACATCCTATACGGGGAATAATCCGGTCAAGCCATCAGCGATACGGCTCCGGTGAGCACAGTTCGAAAGTGTCCGTATCGGCAGGCATGTTTCATGTTACCGAAAGCAGGTAAATGGTAATACCTATATCCATCACCCAATGAGAACTTTAGACATGACTGAACTTGTCCCCTAATCTAAAGAGAATCATAACCAACAAATCAAAAGAGAGACAGCATCATGAGAAATGAAAGAATCACCTACGAGGAGCAGTATCATGGACATCCCATCATGACCGATTCAACGAAAAAGCAAGGATGTAAGGAAGCGATATTGGAGAAGATCAATCAGATCATGACTGACATGAGCAGCCGTCACAGCAAGGTTCTCTTCATGCGGTATGATGTCCGTTTCCCTCAAGATTACGAACACACGAATGACAACGAACTCTTCAGCCAGTTTCAGGAGAGCTTCATCAAGAACCGTAAACGGAAAGGATATGCCCCAGCGTATATTGCTGTCCGTGAAGGTTCCAGAGAGAAACATCAGCACTACCACGTTGCCTTGCTGTTGGACGGACACAAGACGCAGAGCATCTACGATCACATCCAGACGGCAGAACGGCTATGGGAGAAGACACTGAACCTGCCTCCGAAGTATGATGACGCAGGACAAGCGACCAGCTACGGACTGATTGATGATTGTATGAGGAACCGGCAAGGTCAACAGCAGGAAAACGGTGTCATGCTCCGCAAGGATGATCCCGAATATGAACGTCAATACGACCAGTGTTTCCGACGTTGCAGCTACCTCGCCAAGGTCAACCAGAAGGATTCTTCACCCAAGCACCAGCGAGAACTATTCTCATCTCGTATTCAAAAGTAACCATGAAAGGCAATCACCATGACCGAACAAGAACTGAACGTATTCCTCGACCTGGAATGGAACTGTGCAGCATTCACCCCGGAGGAGGCATCTGTTTCCGCTCCGCTCTCTCCGAAGCAGTGGGCTCGCATCATCTCCCGACACCCGGAGCTTCAGGAGTTTTGTCCCTTCTCCGAGTTCACTTCTGACGAGTGGATCACCGTTCTTGAAAAACAGCAGTCGCTTGCATGGCGTTGCTCCTGCTGGAAAGATTTCACTCCTCCCCAATGGCAACGCCTGTTACGGCACCAGCCGACTTTGCTTCACTATTGCGAGATACCGGATCATCCGGCTGTGCGGAGTGGGTTGCTGGCAAGCGACCGGTGTTACGAAAGGGATATCGACACGTACGACTTCACACTTGGCGACTGGTTTTGGACCGTCAAGCATAATCCGAGCACGTGGTTTCACTGTCCCTGCCGGGAACAGTTCACGAAACCGATGTGGTGGAGCATCCTGTACAGTTCCGCTGAGTTGCTGCCGGACTGCCCCTGCCTTGACCAGTTCAGCGATGAGGACTGGCGTCGTCTCAACATCCTCCCGAAGTTGAAATCACGGATACGCAACAGCGAACAGTTCCGGAAGCTGATTGATCTCGTCAGGCATCCGTTCCGTCACCTCAAGTTCGATGATGACCTGCCGCAGTAGTTCCCGTAAATGAAGCGGTATGATCCCGGTCACAGCAGGGACCTTGATCGTTCTCCTGAAGTTTCCAAGGATCGTCTGCTCTGCTGACTACCTGCTCATGAACGGTGTGGTAAAAAAGTATCTCTCTTCGCTATTTGATACACAGGGAACATGGTGTTCCCCAGCTCACTTCAACCAACCAACAGAAGGAACTTTATCATGAAGAAGTCCAACGAGACATCAACCGCGCCATCCACACCACTACCAGAGAAAGCCGCAACCAAGACAATCGAGATCGTGCTGGAAATGCCATCATTCATCACAGATACCACTGCTCGCAAGATGGCCGTCAAACACTTTGTCAACTATGCAGAGAAGAGCTATACCAAGGCAACGAAACAACTGGAACCTTTTCTCAACGGAGCAACCTGTTCGGTGAATGAGTCGGGACACCTGAAGATTGAACGGGAAGTACCGGCTGACTTCCCGCCTCGCAGACTAAGCGTGCTTTGTCACAAGGCTGAAGAGGTCTGGAGCAACAGTCTGCCATCCCTGCTTGAAAGCAACGGCATGATCAAATGTGAAATCAAATAACCTGACAGGGGGAGCGGGGAACCTCATCTGCGTTGCTCTTACTACGTTTACGCATAACGAGGTTCCCCTTCAGTTGCAATTCGACCGAGTTGGCATGGTTAACCGCAACACATTATCATTAGTTGAAGTCCACAAAACCCAACTGATGAATAACCGTTTGTTTCTGATGAAGTATGAAAGAAGCTTTTTTATGCCCAGTACAGCAGGGATGTTGGACTTGCTGACGATGCTGATTTGAGCATCTCTGCCCAGTAGCCTACGACTATCGAAATGAGCTGTTCCAGAAAGTCATTTCAGAACATCTTCTATATCGACGATCACCCGTTCCACATGGTCAACATCCGAACACAGCGGAACATGAAAACATTATAACACAATGATTATCAACACGTTACGTTAATAGATGCAATCAGGACGTATCATATTCTACTGCACAACGTCTTCGGTCTGCCAGTCGATGAGCTGGCCTTTCTCCGAGTCGAAGTTGACTCCGATCAGCGTGATCTTCTTCGAGGACTGAAGATATTTCTTAAAGTAGGCTTTGTCTTTGATCTGCGACACCGCGGTGTCGTCATCGTCGAGCTTGAACTCAAACAGATAGATGTGATCGTCCGTCTGGACAACCGCATCGATCCGACCGTCATTCGTGCAAGACTCCGCTTCGATGTTGAACCCGAGCAACCGGAAGATCGCATAGAAGACAGTCTGGAATGTCGCTTCGCTCTTCTTGTGGATCGTATACGGCACCCCGGCGAAGAACGATTCGAGAATCTTCCTCGCCTGATTCAGATTGCCCTCCAGGAACGCGGTCGCCAAATCAGCGGAGAAGCTGCTGACCTCGCGCTGTGTTCTGCCTACGTAGCTGTTCAGCAGATACGTGCTGAAAGATTCAGCAACCTCCTCGTTCGGGAAGTCGAGCCAGAACCAGCGTTTGTTGAAACGAATCTCGCTGGATTTGATCGTCAGATACCCTGTCTGCAACAGCAGCGTTACAGGATCGATGTTTGGAATCTCGAACGCATCGAACGTCACGCCGGGAACCGCTTTCGATACCGCATCCTCAAAGTTGAAATCGGTCTTCTTGGCAAGCTCCATCAGGAACGAAGGCGTTCCGGTGGCGAACCAGTAGTTGTCGAACTTACCGTCATTCTCAAAGAACTTCGCTATGGACACCGGGTTGTAGACCGTTTCCGAAGTCTCCTCGAAACAGTAACCGTCATACCACGCCTTGAGCTTCCGTTTCAGTTCCTCCACCGAGACCTTCTGCGCCTGTGCGGTCGCTTCGATCCGATCGCTGAAGTAGTGTTCTAGTTCCGATTGCGTATAACCGAACATCGTCGCATAGTCACGGTGCATCGTAATATCGGTTAAATTGTTGAGGTCCGAGAACAGCGATACATGACAGAACTTCGTCACACCCGTGATAAACACGAACCGCAACGAGTTCTCAAAGGCTTTGATGACGGAGTAAAACGCCTTGAGCTCGTTCAGGATGTCTTGAACATGAGGAGCACTGATATTATTCAGAATCGGTTTGTCATATTCGTCAATAAGAACAACCAGCTTCTGCTCACCGGAAGACAGTGTACGAATGAGCTCCCGGAACATCTCGCAAGGCTCTGTCGCATTCAAAGCGATATGGTGATCCTCGGCACACTCCTGAACGAGTCTGCTCAAGCTGTTCCGTGTTTCCTTCAGCCCGTGAAAGCTCCAACCGTTGAGATCAAGATGGATGACCGGATACGGTTTCCAGTCGTATTCTTTCTTCGAGATCGCCAAGCCGTCGAACAGCTCCCTGCGTCCTTCAAAGATCGCTTTGAGAGTGGAGACCGTCAACGACTTTCCGAAACGACGGGGACGTGACAGGAAGTATCCCTCCTGAGTTGGCTGAATCAACTTCCAGATGGACTCCGTCTTATCAACATAGAGACACCCACCATTACGGAGTTTCTCAAAAGAGTATGTAAAACTGGTCAACCTTTTCACTGTCATATCCTCCAATATCTTACTATACAGCGAGTCCGGTGTTTTTCAAGCATGGATGCAACAAGATTACGATGTGTTCAGTTCCTCCCTGAAGGCAACATGCCTTCAGGGAGGAACTGCCATCCGTCATGATGAAGTCGAAAACGCCTTCTTTCATCCCAGTAAAGACTGGGGTTTGGGCTCTCTCTATCATCTGTTTCAGGCTCTTCTACCCTACTGCCTTCAGGGGGCGAATTGAAGGGATGTTAACCTTGCCAACACGAACATTCTTTCAGTAATTGCAACGATGCGATTTGACAAAGTTGTGAACACCCCCTATATTACAGATGTTCTTGTAACACGCTAACCTAACCGGAGGAATGAACTGACCAGAGTTTCAACGATCAATTGACAATCAGATAAACGTAAGCTTTAAGCAGACTTTCACCTAAGAAAACACCACCTTCTGCATGTGAAAAAGTCAAGCTCTTGGAGTTTGCGCCCAGGCTTGGGCGCTCTCTGTGCGTATGACTTTTTCGGGCATGTGGTGTGCCTCTTAGGTGAGTACAGCAGAGGGCGTCTTTTTATGTCTGAGCTTGATTCAAAACCACCTATCTTCATTCAGGCATATTCCGAAGCCCTCCGATCAAAAGTGGCAGATCACACGCAAGGAGGCGCAATGGAAAACCACGACTTCAAAGAGCATTTCAGTTCGCTGCTCACCGAGAGCGAAGAGCACCTGTCCACGCTGGATCAGTTCCTGGCGGAACGTCTGGAACAAGCGGAGATCAACGATCCGCAAACCGTAATCGCGAGCATTGACGCGGTTCTCGACTCCATCGACCGCAACCACGAGAACCTGACCGCAAGCAAACAGAACGGAACAAGCCGTACCGCATGGCTTCAGCAGAACCTGACAGAACAGACCTCCTCTCTGAAAGAGAATCAGGCGGCAACGCTCATCGACACCATTACCGATTCCATGACCGGAGAAACATCGGCCGCCGTTGATGAAAACGGTTCCTTCTCCGGACTGGATGCCGTGGAAAAGGTGCGCAATCTGGATCAGGCACTGATCGCAACAACCTGTCAGGCACAGACCGAACTTCAAAACGCCATCCTTTGCGTACCCGATGACTCCATCAGGGAAAGCGAGTTGATGCAACGAGCCATTGAGGGGAAAGACCCCGTCGCGTTCAAACAGATCAGGAAAATCGCTGCTGTCTGCCTGATGACAATGACATCAGAGAAGCCATTGGATTATGTTTCCGCTTCCATGTTCGCTGATCGGGGAATGTTCTCCGTGTTGACTGATTTTGCGGTCGGTTCCGGTGAGTGCAATGAGGCAGATGCCGTTGAACAATTGATCGACCGTGCCGCGGCTCAGCTCTGCACTTGGGTTGAAAAGATAATCCCAAGAGTAGTTGAGCTCGGTATTACCGCTGTTGCAACTTTCGTTTCCATTCATTGTCCTATGGCGTCTCCGTGGGTGGGGAAAGTCGTCCAAGTTGCCAAGTCGGTGTGTCAGAAAGCAGTTTTGACGATTCTCCATAAGGGTGCAGAGAAAACTCAAGCAGTAGCAAAGGGGCTGTGGCAGCGATTGAAAGAACATTGCGGTATCTTTGGGAAGATCGCTAATAAAATTACATCCGTTCTAACAGCGGAATAAAATGAGGGGTTGACATGGTACGTTTACCGTTACTGATTAATAGGCAAAGAATCAAGACTCTCGAAGAACTGCATGAGAACTTCAATCTTGTGGAATTGATTGAGCGCTATCGAGGAGGCCAGTTACGGGCATGGCTGAATTGCTGGGACTTCAATTCGGAACTGGAACAACTAGAGGCCCTTTCCGCTGATTTATCGGACCAAAGGCTTGCGGAAGCCTTGTGCCGTATCTTCTGTATCGAGGGAGATACCAGAGAGCGGGCATTGACTGTAATCAGAGAGAATCTGCTTAAACAGGAACAAGAGCGGTTGTGTGAAGAACAGCGTAAAAGAGAGCAGCAGAAACAGGAAGAACAGCATAAAGCAGAGTTGGCAAAAGCATTAACGTTATTTGAGTGGCAGGAACAGGAAACAAAACTGTCCGGTTCTGTAAATGACTTCAGCAGATTTGCTGGTTTTGATCCATATCTTTGTATTGACAATGATGCCTTACTCCTATATCCCAGAAACAACTTGAAGAAGAAAAGGAAGGAGCAATCTCTGTGTTACACTTATGATGGTTATCATTGGCAACCCGCTCAATCGTTACCAATAGCCAAGACTGCCCCCACGATTACAGCTCATTCTTGGGAAGGCATAGGGAAGTACTTCCGTTGTAACTTTGTATCTTCACCTCAGGAATTTGGAGTAGTATTAGAAGGTTCAGCAGCCCAGGTATCAGATGATGGGAACCACTGGTACGACTTGGAATATGGGATACAAGAACTTACTGACATGGGGAACTTTTTGGTTGCCCTTTTATTTGACACCCAATCTCCCGGACAATCAATGGGATTCTATATTTCACTTGATGGAATCAATTGGCGCAAATTAAGTACCCCGTTGCCTAAAGGCAAACTGGCTTGTTTCAGGAATAGCTTGCTTATTATGTACGGCAACAAGATCGCGTTTGGGAAGATAAGCGTTCAAGATGTGAAAGAAGCCTTCAATGGAAATACTCAGCAACTAGACAATTAACATCATTAACTGAAATGGATGGAATATAACAGTATGGCACGTTTACCATTAATCATCAATGGACAGCGGCTAAGAACGCTGGAGGAACTACGTGAGAACTTCAACCTTGCGGAACTGCTTGAGCGTTTCCATGGAGGACAACTGAGAGCGTGGCTTTACAACTGGGACTTCAAAGCGGAACAAGAGCAGGTGGAAGCTCTGCCAGCCGACTTGTCGGAACCGGAACTCACAGAGGCACTGTGCCGTATCTTCGGCATCGAAGGTGGCTCCAAAGAACAGGCATTAAACAGCCTTAAAGAAGAGAAGGCTCGACAGGTTCAGGAACAGCAGCTTGAAGCACAACGTCAGCAGGAACAACAGCGACAGGAAGAGCAGCGAAAAGCAGAAGAAAGCAGACCGCTGGCACTGGACGAGATTGAGTTTGACTGGCAGATGACGGAAGGGCCGGATGTAAAGCTTCTAACAGCCGGACCGGATCGTTTCGTTACAGTTACGAATGATTCAAGAGCTTATTACAGCTATGATGGCAGTCATTGGGAGGGGGGAGATGATTTCATATTTTTACTGGCAGATATTCTCTATTGCTGTAACAGTAATTTCATGTGTTCCAGTCAAAATGCGCTTTATGACCACAGTGGACGCTTTATGAAAACTTGTCATATTTCCCAAGACTGTAAATGGGTCAACGCTTTGGAAATTGATGAAGACATCAATATCAAGAAGATCATCTGGACAGGAGAGCGTTATATAGCTTTGTCTTCAAAAGAAACCGAATACAGCTATTTGCAAGAGGGCGAGGAAAAAACGTCAACCTATCCCCGACCGGCGATTTATGCCGCAGAAAGACTGACGGGACCGTGGTTCATTGAACGTTTGGATTGTCTGGAAGAAGGGGATATTTTCACAGACATTGCATTTTTCAATAATCAATTCATCATAGAGGGGATGAAATCCTCATTCTACTGCATAAATCATCAACGTCGCGTTGACGAGCAATTCCGCTGGATTGGACCTTCCATTTCAGAATTGAAGCGTATTCCTAAAAAGAAGTCTTCCTATGAACCTACTCGTTTGTGGCAGAGTAAACATCTCTGTTTCTCCGACAATGAAGAAACGACAGCCAGCATGACAAAAGACGGACCACTCTGGACTGGTAAGCTGAAATACAGAATAACGGGATTTGTCGATGCTGATCGTTTTCTTGTTGCACGTCTGTTTGAGCCGGATTCCTGGAGTGATCCGACTACGTGGAACAACATGAAAGACATCGGCTTCCACGTTTCTCTGGACGGGATCAATTGGCGAAAGCTGGACACTCCATTACAGCAAGGCCAAATGGCTTATCTGAACGGTAAGCTGCTTATCGCTGATGGAAGCAAGGTTGCGATTGGAACCCTCAGGACTGCGCATCGAAATGAGACAGAGAAAGTTTCCAAGCTATCGACAAGTAACCACAAGCCCCATAAAGTGAATGATCTTGATTTATGCTATAACTTGAAAATCAACACAGAAGAGGCAAGATCTGGCATAACTAAAGAGATAACCATCACACGGTCTGAAGTTTGTTCTTCATGTTCTGGTTCAGGTTATATGGCTGCACACCCCCAAAAGCTCTGTAGCGTTTGCGATGGCTTTGGTTTGGTACAAGGTTGTAAATCCCTGCAAGTACATATTCCTGCTGGTATAGAATCCGGTTCCGAACTTCAGCTTCGCAAGGAAGGCAACGCTGGGCGGAATAAGACACAGCCCGGTGACTTGTATGTCCGTGTCATTATCGTAGAAAGATAAGAGAATACAATTTGAATACACAGAGTGTCGGGAGCGTTTCAAGTAACGCTTCCGACACCAGATAAAGGAGGAGATGCCAATGAAAGAAAAGATGTCTGACAGTCTGCTTCGCTACATTGACGCGGGCAGACCGTTGATCTATATCAACCACTTCGATTTTGAAACCGTGGATCGGATGCTTGCGGAAGCCTTTCCGAAAGCCACGATTGCGGAATACTGCGATGCGGACGGCTGGGTTGACTTCAAGACCAAGCAGCCGCACGGCTCCACGCCTTACACTCTCCCGGAGTTCCTGATGTTGTTCAACAACGACCAGCTCTATCAGGATCGCAAGGAGTATCTCGTGGTGCTCAAGGAGATTCACGATTCCATCGGTGATAAGCAGGTCTATTCGCTTCTGCAATCCATTGCCCGCAGAAAGTTCATGCGCGGAGACTCCAAAGGCTACAACGTCACGGTTCTGATCGTGGATAGCAAACGGGTGATCCCTCCGGAACTGGAAAAGCTGATCACGATGGTGGAGCTGCGCCCGCCGCAGGAAGGGGAGATACGGGAACTTTTGAACGGTATCGCTTCGGAGAACCTGCTGACCATCGACGACGACTCCATGACCGAACTGGTGATGGCGTTCAGCGGCCTCTCCGTCTTTGAGATCAAACAGATTGCCAACCTTGCACTCGCCACAGATGGAGAGATCAGCAGACACAGCAAGAAGCTGATCCTGTCCGAGAAGAAACAGGCGATTCAGAAGTCGGGGCTTCTGGAACTGATCGAACCCGGAGATCTGGAAATCGGCGGATTGGAGAACCTGAAGGAGTATCTGCAAAACAACAAGGCGGTCTTCAACAATCCCGGTATCGCCGCTTCTCATGGAATCGACATGCCCGCCGGAGTTATGATCGTCGGTATGCCCGGATGCGGAAAGAGCCTGACCGCGAAGTGCATTGCCAAGGAGTTCGGGGTTCCGTTGCTGCGTCTGGACATCGGCCGACTGATGGGAAAGTATGTCGGTGAGAGCGAAGAGAACCTTCGTAAAGCCATCCGGGTCGCGGAAGTTACAACGCCCTGCATTCTCTGGATCGACGAGATTGAGAAAGCCTTTGCCGGGCTCGGCTCCGGAGGAGAGGTGACAACCCGTCTGTTCGGTCAGTTCCTCACGTGGATGCAGGAGAAGAAGAGCGCGATCTACGTGGTTGCCACCGCGAACGACATCTCCAATCTTCCCCCGGAGTTCCTGCGTCGCGGACGGTTCGACGAAATCTTTCAGGTGCGTTTCCCCAATATCAAGGAACGGGAGGCGATCTTCAAAATCCAGTTGGAGAAACGGAATGGGAAACGGCTTCCGGATGGAGTCGATCCCCATGCTCTTGCCGCGATGCTGAAGGATCAGGACAACTATTCCGGTGCGGACATTGAGAGTATCGTCAAGGAAGCGATGAAACGGGCGTTCGTGGACGGACAACGAAAAGTCACGCAGCAGGACTTGCAGGAGATCATCCGAAATACGAAGTCAAGCTATCAGTCGCAGAAGGAGAAGCTGGACAAAATGCTTGAGAAACTGAACAGTCTCGGGGTCAAGCCCGCAAGCCGTTAAAAAAAGAAGGATGGGAATACGTGGAACAGGAGAAAGACAAAGCCGAAAGAGTCGCCGGATGTGGCTGCCTGTTCGGAGTGATTGCCGGTATTGGATTCGCATTGGCGACAATATTGAGCGGAGACCTCAAAGATCCTCGGGCTCTCCTGCTCTTGATTCCACTGGTTGCATTGTTCTGCTGGAGCATTCCAATGACGCTCTTCAGTTCGGACAGGAGTCTTCGGATTGGAACCGGCTGTATTTGTTATCCCGTTCTTATCATTACGTTTCTCGTCGTATATCAGGAAGGAGGATGCGAACCCGTAGCTTGGAGTCTGTTTGCGTTCATTGTTCTCCTTATTCTGACAGGCATTGTGGCAGGCATGGTACGCAAATATCGGGAAAGAAAGCAATAGCAGTACTAAATTCATGAAGAACCTTTCAAGAAAGATCAACCATAACAGGAGTATGTAAAATGGCACGTTATTCAGCAACAGTCGAGTTCACCAAAACCCCGAAGAAGGGAGGAATCACCGCACGAATGAAGAACATTCTCTACGTTGACATGAAAAATGTTCAACTGGTCAAGAGCGCACTCAAGGCCAAGTATCCGAATGATAAGATCGTATTCATCAATATCAGATGGGATTGACTGTTTTTCACAATCATCTCAAACAGGGAAAACAGGAGGAGTGAAATGTCAGTAAGGAAAGCAGGCTGGACCCAAATTAAAGCTAAAGTATGTTGCACTTGTGAATACTGGAATGGAGAACGGGAACTGCAATTCCTTCCGGGAGTGAAGTTGAACGCAATCCTTGCCCAGTTCGAACCACAGGGGCGCTGCTCAGCAAGAGGGAACTGTTTGATGTCTTACGGCAATCCCGGAGCGGCATATTGCGCGACCTACAAACGATGGCACAAGCTGCCGTAAGGATAAAAATGGTTACTACAGAAAAGGATTTGGCTGAAGCAGTAAAATCTCAACAGGATATTATTATAATTGAAGGTCGCTTGGGGAACAAGGTCTTTCGGATAATGGCAACAGGAAAGATTGCATGGGGAATAGCTATCGGTGCGATTGGGGTTTCACTTGTCGCTATCTTGGCAACACCAGTGACAGGTGGAACTTCCAATTTTACCCATGTCGTTACGGTCCCTGCCGCAATGACTGTATTAGGCAGCTCTGCTGCAACAGCCATTGCAATTGCAGCAGCGGGTGAAGGCGTTGCAGTTTTGAATCAACTGCGCAAATATAAGATCATAGAACGATCCGAGAATCGCCTGGTATTGAAACACAGATAGGAGGATAATCATGTCGATTAGACGCTTATGGGGAACCGGAACGGTAGATGCCGGAGTATTCTGGGAAGATAAAGTTAATGAGAATGGCTGGAGAATCCAATACAATAAAACATTGGATTCCTTCTCACCATTGAAGCCGTATCGGTTACTGGATCCCTTGGGAAACTTGTGGGCGTCTTCTGATACTTTGGCTGAAATGGTGGAAAGTATGCCGGAGTTAATAGAAGTTTTCTCTAAGAAAGAACCTCTCTTTAGTTCTGAGGATTGCAAGAAATTCTTGAAAACTGTATTGCTTCCACGTTAACATCTTCACCTCTGTAATAGGAGTGTTCCATGATGAATGGCTTTATACAGCTCCCCCGTCTCTTCCAGAAGAAGATTGAACCGAGGTATTACCGTGTATGCTGTTCTGAATGCAGTTATACGGAAACGATAGAGCTAAGCAGAGAGTACGATGAACCGGGAGAACCTCGGAGGGTAACGATACTTCCAAAGGTCTGTCCTGTATGTGGAGCTGGTGTTACATGTAAGCGTATTCCGGTCTTGCTCCGTTACTGACTGATCGGATGATGAAGTTGAAATAGAGGTAAAACATCCCTGTAAACACAGGGATCTTTTGATTCGAGATCAGGCGAAAAGCGACTGTGTAGGCAGAGGGGTAGGATAGGTCGCAAGATGAAGGAGGAAACGGTATGGCAACAGAAGAAGACAGGATGTTCAACAACAGCCAAAAGTCTAAAGGGGAAGGATAAAATAAAACAACTGCAACAGTACATTAGTTCTATATCCTTAACACAACAAAGGATAGGAACGATGACGTGCGTCGTTCTTTGAGGAGATTCAGTATTGCGATTACCTCCGGTAATCAGCTTCTATGTCATTGCGGTGGCTTGGCGCGTGGAACGCTGCCCTGCTGTCCAGCATCGTCCTCGCCGGACCCCAACTTACGCTGTGCGTAAGCAAAGTCCGGCTGCGGTATGCCGAACAGCATCATCAGCGTTCCCCTGCGCAATCCGCTCACACTGACTTATAGAAGACATTTTGAGTAATGTTACTGTTGCAGTTGTTCTTTTCTTCATTAAACCAGAGGGAAACAATGAGTCTGAATATACCGGAACATTTACCTTTCATTCGCTCTGTAAGCGAATTGGCTGCTCTTGTACATGCTTCGCCAAAGCTTCTGTACCGGATATCCAACCATAGCGAGGACTTTTATCGGATTACTACTATTCCAAAACGCAATGGAGATGAGCGGACAATAGAAGCTCCTGTTATGATCCTGAAGAATATACAAAAGAATCTGTTAAGAAACTTACTGAATCATCTGGACTCCCATCCAGCAGCAACAGCATTCGAAAAGGGACGAAGCATAAAAGATAATGCCGCACGTCATGTTCAGAAACAAGTTGTCCTGAATCTTGATCTCAAGAACTTCTTTCCTTCCATACACATTTCCAGAGTATATACTTTTTTCCGCTCCTTGGGGTATGAGAAGAGAATTGCGATATTGCTGTCGCATCTGTGCTGTTTGAATACTCACCTCCCGCAGGGAGCACCGACCAGTCCGAAACTTTCCAATCTTCTTCTGTTCTCCATTGATGAAAGGTTGGAAGAATGGGCTTTGCTTCATGATCTTGCCTATACCCGCTATGCCGATGACATGACCTTTTCCGGAGAATTGTCACGGAATTTAATACAGGAAACCATTCATTATTGCTGTCAGGAAATCCGTAAACAAGGGCTGCATTTGAACAAGGAAAAAGTTCATGTTCAGCATCAGGGAATGCGTCAAACTGTAACCGGGCTGGTAGTCAATCAAAAGGTCAGTATTTCCAGGGAGAAGCGGAGAGCAATCCGTCTGCGTATGCACTATATTCAGAAGTTTGGATGGGATGATGCCCGGGACTGGTTTGAGGGAAATCTGCAACAGATGCTTGGGACAATCAACTTTGCAATTGATATAACACACAATCCGCGTCTTATGGAATATCGTGAGTTGCTCAAACGTGAAAGAATCTATCCTGAAGATGAAGATGAATTCATAGCGTCTGATTGGGGGTTTTAGATGATTTTCAAGAGTTAAAGACATATGAAAATTAGATGTTACCGTCTGCCGCCTATGGTGTGCTCATAGGGCGGTTACAAGTATCCTTGCAAAGACAGGGATCGTTCGCTTCAGGATAAGGCGAAAAGCGACCGTATAGGCAGAGGGATAGAGACCGGAGTTATAAGTTTAGGGCAACTCCGGTCGAACAGCTCTGGACTATGTGCGTGAGCTGAAACGGTTTGACATTTGCGAACTGATGGAAAACTATAATCATTCGATTTGAATAGAGGAGAATGCCGAACATGATAGACGACAGAACCAAACAATACTACGAAGATAACAAGGATGATGTTTACAAAGTCCTGAGGTATGCGATCGCTCATGGAGACCGCAGTACAGCTCGCTCAATCATCAAAAGCGGACAGGTCGATCTGCGGAAGGAACATAAAACAAAACAAGAGCCGTTGTTGTTTATACTTGTGTCTTGCAGTCGCTATCACCTGCCACAAAAAAAAGAACTCATTCGTCTGATGGTCGCACATGGAGCAAATATTCACATTAGGTATGGAGGAGTAAATATTCTAACTCCGGCTTGGAGGTCATCAACAGCTACGATTGAATTCCTACTGACCGAATACAAATTCAGTAACAAGGAGATGTTGAATGCGCTTAACTGTACCAGCTGGCAGGGAAGTACATTTTTTATCACCTTGAAAAAACTGCGTCTATTCCAGAAGCATGGCTTGAAGCTTGATGCGAAAACAGTGGAAGCTTTGCTCTTTGAAGCTGTTGAGCGCTATGATGCGGAGATGATTGAGTTCTTGCTGGATAATTGCAATATATCTGCAAACTGCGTTAATGAATACGGCCTTACTCCATTGCACAAAGCCAGCGGTTCTGGAGAAGGAGCTTTCTATGAACCTTTTTCAAAATATCGCAAAGTAGCAAAGATACTGCTTGACCACGGAGCAGATGTCAACAGCAGAGTGAAAGATTCAGATGTGACACCTCTCATGCTTGCCAGCGATATTAATGTATTCAAGTTCTTGTTGAAACATGGAGCGGACATTCATGCGGTGACTCGAACCCGTCAAAAAGATATGCTGATGAGGCAAGCAGCTAATAGATGCCGACCTTTACCGATTGTCAAACTGCTTGTAGAGAAATATCACTTTGATGTACGGAAGAAAGACAAGAAGGGAGTTCCTGTCCTGAGCTTTGCACTTAGGGCTGGTTTGGAAGGTGGCAATTTAGAGGTCGCGGTATATCTGCTTGAAAAGGGAGCTGCAACTGACATCGTTGATATTGACAGTTATGTTCAAGAGTTTGAAGATGTCAACAACTCACAATATTCCAAGCTCTTGAAATGTCTGATCAAGCATGGGATGGGAGTGGACAGCGAAGGTAAAAACGTATTGTTTTATGCGGAGGATGAGTTTGATTTATCAAGACTGTTGAAACTGGGAGCAGACGCTTCCGTCGTGGCGAATGATGGAACAACCTTACTGATGAATTCCAAACTCGATTGCGGTGCTTTTACACTTCTCGTTGAACACGGGGCCGATCCGAATAAAACACCCGGAGGAGTTCAAGGATTGTTTACATGGTGGCTGAATCAAGAACCTACTTGGAGAAGTGAAGACATCCTGTTATATCTGATCGAGAAGTACTCTCTTGATCCCAATACCAGAGACAAGGATGGAAGGACAGCCTTGTTTTATGCAGGAAATAGAGCCCCGGATTTTTTAGCTCTCGGCGCCCGTATTGATCTGGTAGACAATGCAGGTAATACTCCCCTTATGTATTGGTGCATTTCCGGAGGAATCGTGGAATATTATTTCAAAGCACTGAATCACCGGAATCATGAAGGGAAGAACGCCTTGCATTATGCGGTAAGATATGAACAGCCTTCCATGATTCAGAACCTGCTGGATCATGGAGTGGATTGCAACATCAAGGACAACTCAGGGAAAACCGCCCTGGACTATGCCCGTGAGTGGAATCGTTCTGATCTCTACAAACTGTTGGAATATTATGGAAAGAAACAACATAACTGAAGCATAGCGGTATATGAAAAGTACATTCACTATAGCAATCACGACGATTGCAATCTTCTTAGGCTGCATCTCGTCTGTGATGGCGGGACGGGAAATCGTTCCTGCGGATGTCACGGTCAAGGTGCAGTATCAACTGAAGATGGCCGGTTACAATTCATGGACGACAACGAACGCTTCTTTGAGGGGAGCGGTCACCGAATCTATGATGATCAGCCAGCTTGCTGCCAGACATCCAAGCGGACAGATTCGCATCCTGTCTGCCTCCTATGGCAAGACTGTTTTCCATATTGTCCGCTACCAGATGAAGCGGGGAAAGTCTGCCTGGACGAATGGAACCGTTACGTTGAACAACGCCCTGACTGAATCCATGGCAAGGAATCAGCTCAAAGCGAAGTTCCCCGGTGCGACCATCCGAATCCTGAGCTTCGTAAAAAAGAAATGACAGAGGAGAGTTCCCATGCGATTACCCGTAGCGGAAGACAGGAATTGTTTTATGATAAGGCTCAAGTACAGACTTGAGCCGAGGAGGCTGGCTCAGCTACGGTTTGACAGTTGGAGGAGCGACATCGAATCATATCCAAATACGAAGGCTGTTGTTATCCGCATCAACGGCTTCTGCCTCATCAGGGAAAACAGAGGAATGATTTCTTCCCCTCCTCGATAAGTCGAAACTGCGTTCAGATCAGATCGTGTACATAGAGAAATGCAAAGCGGAAGATACTGAATGAATCAAAAAAAAGAATACGTTATCAACCGGGACACTCGCTATGAGTGTCCCGGTCAGTTTATGCCTTAAACCGCAGATGACACTTGGGACAGTGGTACAATCCGATCACATTTTCGTCGATCAGTTTACCAGCCTGAGCGCCGAGCAGACCTCCGGAAGTAACTCCCCAGAGGAGATTCAATACGGCTCCGGTCATAGCTCCAATGGAACAACCGGCAATTCCAAACGTACTCCCCACACGAGCGCCTCGAATCATTCCGGCAAGCATAGAACTGCCTCCGGCAACCACACCGACAGTGGTTCCCACGGTTCCTGCCCGGTGAAGCGGATTTGCAATCGAGGCACATTTCGGACAAAAGACTTTCGTCATAGTAACGGCTCCTTCTTTCAGTTGATAAAACCGACAGTCAAATGACTGCCGGGGTGCGAGGTACTCTGTCGTTTGCACCACTTCCGACAGAGGGCGTGCCAG
>ERZ1026844.771-NODE-771-length-21522-cov-11.443891_pt1 | contig 21522 bp, 18 predicted proteins | sample MGYA00380152_ERZ1026844 | MGnify/ENA primary metagenome ERZ1026844 (study PRJEB33269, sample SAMEA4719788) | human gut metagenome | biome: human-associated habitat; feature: organic feature; material: feces | place: Cameroon | collected 2013-10 ... | reverse complement strand
AGGAGGATATCGACGATATCGACGAGATCTTCAAGATCTTCAACCGCAATTAAGCTGCGAAAAGACCAGGCCGGCGCAGAACCCTGCGCCGGCCTTTTGTGCGCCCGGGGCTGTGCTCGCCGTATGCGAACACACTTCCGGTCTTTTCTACTCAAAACAGACAGCTTTTTTCGTCTAAAGTGCCGAATTTCTTTTTTACTGCTTTACTTTCAAGCACTAAAGTGTTACTATCAGTCTATCTGAGCCCTACCATAAGAAAAGGAGATCTTACATCTTGAACAACCGTAACAAGCGTTCCGACCCCGACAGCGAGCTCTACAGCGCCATCCTCAAGCTGCAGACCGTGGAGGAGTGCTACGATTTCTTTACCGACCTGTGCACGTTTTCCGAGCTCAAGGCCATGGAGCAGCGCTTCGAGCTGGCCAAGCTCCTCAACGACGGCCTGATCTATAACGACATTCTGGAAAAGACCGGCGCGTCCAGTGCCACCATCAGCCGTGTTAACCGCTCGCTCAACTACGGCATGGGCGCCTACCGCATCATCTTTGACCGCATGAAGGAAGACGAGCAGAAGCAGCAGGAGGAGCCGCAGGCGTGAGCGCATACGAGTCTCTTGCCGCCTGCTACGACGAACTGACCTACGATATCCCATACGAAAAGACCCTGACCTTTTTTGAGCGGCTGTGCGCGCGGGAGCATGTACAGCCGCATTCGGTTCTGGATCTGGCCTGCGGCACGGGCTCTTTGTCTTTGCTGCTGGCAAGGCGCGGGTATCGGGTCATCGGCGCGGACCTTTCCTCCGACATGCTGGCGGAGGCGGAGCAGAAGGCACAGGCCCTGCCAGAAAACCGCCCGTTTTTCATCTGTCAGCCCATGCAGCGCCTGCGTCTGGCAGAGCCGGTCGACGCCGTCATCTGCGCGCTCGACAGCCTCAACTACGTGACGAAGCCCGCCGACTGCCGGAAGACCTTCCGCCGCGTCTATGACGCCCTGACCCCCGGCGGCCTGTTCGTGTTCGACATCAATACGCCCGCAAAGCTCCGCGGGCTGGACGGCCAGGTCTTCCTCGACGAGACCGACGATACCTACTGCGTCTGGCGCACCGAGTTCGACGAGAAAAAGCGCCTGTGCTATTACGGCATGGACATTTTCCGTCTGGAAGGGGAGCACTGGCAGCGCTCATTCGAAGAGCATATCGAATACGCCTACGAACCCGCGGAGCTGCAGCAGTGGCTCGCGGAGGCGGGCTTCACCCGCATCCGTTCGTACGGCGACCGCGTGCTGCGCGCCCCGAAGGAAGCCGAGCAGCGCATCTATTTTTCCGCAAAGAAGGAGTAACCCATGAAAGACCAGCTTGTGCGCGCCATGACGAAGGACGGCTTTGTCAACGCCGTCGCGGTCACCACGACCGGCATTGTCGAGCGCGCACGTCAGATCCATAAAACGCTTCCCACCGCCACAGCGGCCCTCGGGCGGCTTCTCACGGCTGCCTCCATGATGGGCAACATGCAGAAGGTCGACGACGGCTCCATCACGCTCCAGCTCAAGGGCGGCGGACCGCTCGGGCGGCTGCTCGCCGTCTCCGACGCCGAAGGCAACGTCCGCGGCTGGGTCGAAAACCCACAGATCTCCATGCTGGAGAAGGCCCCCGGCAAGCTTGACGTCGGCGCGGCCGTCGGCTCCGACGGCACGCTCACCGTCATCCGTGACCTTCGCATGAAGGAGCCGTATATCGGCACCATCGACCTTGTCTCCGGCGAGATCGCCGAGGATATCACCGCCTACTTCGCCCAGAGCGAGCAGATCCCCACCGCCTGCGCCCTTGGCGTGCTCGTCGGCAAGGACCAGTCCGTGACCGCCGCGGGCGGCTATATCATCCAGCTCCTGCCCGGCGCGCCGGACGATATCATTGACAAGATCGAGTCCGGCATCCAGAACGCCGGCGCGGTCAGCCGTCTTCTTGCCGCCGGGATGGACGGCCAGGTCGTGCTCGAGACTGTCCTGCACGGCTTCGACCTCGAGATCCTCGAGACCCAGCCGGTCGAATACCGCTGCTACTGCTCGCGTGACCGCGTCACGCGCACGCTCATCAGCCTCGGCCGCACCGAGCTGCAGTCCATCGTCGACGACGGCAAGGACATCCACATCGACTGCCAGTTCTGCGACAAGATCTATGACTACACCCCGGACCAGGTCCGCCAGATCCTGAAAGACCTCGACGGATGATCTTAGACAGCACGCCCGCTGCGACGTGCTGTTTTGTAAAGGAGGAAAAACAAAATGATCGTTTCCTACTCGAACGGAACAGATTTTCTGCAGGCCAATCAGGCGCTTTTGCAGGAAAATCCGTATCTTTCCACCTTTTTCACGCTGGATGCCCCGCTTCTGAAGCAGGCGGATACCATCAACTACGCGCTCCGCTGCGAGCAGGGGGAGAAGCGCCTGCTGGCCCTGAAGGTCGAGCCGTATAACCTTCTGCTGCTCGGTGACGAGGCCTGCGTGCCGGAGCTGCTGCAATTTTTGTTTGACGGCGGCTGCGAGCTCAAAAACTACCTCTGCGCGTCGGAGCTTGGGTACGTGATGCAGCGTGAGCTGGAGCCCTATGGCCGCCGCTATGAGGAAGCTCTCGCCATGGACTTCATGGAAGCGCGGACCGTCACCGAGCCGTCTGCGCCGGAGGTCGAGACGGCAGGGAAGGGCGATCTGGACGAGATCTTCGCCTGCGCGCAGCGGTTCGTCGCCGACTGCGGCCTGCTCGACAAGCCGGAGAAGGAGCCGTTCCGGAAGGTCCTCGATTCGTTCCGCATCCTCCGGGCCGACGGAAAGATCGTCAGCATGGCCCGCATCGCGCCCGCCACGCAGGATGATCTGCGCCTCGTGCTCGTCTACACGCGGGACGAATACCGCGGCAGGGGCTACGCCCGCAAGGTGGTCAACAGCGCGAAAAACGAGATCCTTGCCGCCGGCAAGCGCGTGACGCTGAACGTCGACAGGAAAAACCCGGTCTCCTACCACCTGTACCGGTCCCTCGGCTTCGAGCGCATGTTCTCGCAGGGAGAATTCCGGCGGGTAGATAACAGACCTGAAAGCTGACAGATCACAAGAAAACAGCCACGCCTGTACAGGCGTGGCTGTTTTGCTTATTCAAGTTCAAATGCGCCGGTGTAGAGCTGATAATACGTGCCCTTCTGCGCGATCAGGTCGTCGTGCGTGCCGCGCTCGATGATGCGGCCGTGGTCGAGGACCATGATGGCGTCGGAATTCTGCACCGTCGACAGCCGGTGCGCGATGACGAACACCGTCCGTCCCTTCATGAGCGCGTCCATGCCGCGCTGTACCAGCAGCTCCGTGCGCGTGTCGATAGAGCTCGTCGCCTCGTCGAGGATCATGACCGGGGGATCGGCCACCGCCGCGCGGGCGATCGACAGCAGCTGCCGCTGGCCCTGCGAGAGGTTCGCGCCGTTGGCCCGGAGCATCGTGTTGTAGCCGTCCGGCAGACGCGTGATGAAGTCATGCGCGTTGGCGAGCTTCGCCGCCGCGATGCATTCCTCGTCCGTCGCGTCGAGCTTGCCGTAGCGGATGTTGTCCATGACCGTGCCGGTGAACAGATTCACATCCTGCAGCACGATGCCGAGCGAGTGGCGCAGGTCGGCCTTTTTGATGTGGTTGATGTTGATGCCGTCATAGCGGATCTTGCCGTCGGCGATGTCGTAGAAGCGGTTGATGAGGTTCGTGATGGTGGTCTTGCCCGCGCCGGTCGCGCCGACAAAGGCCAGCTTCTGCCCGGGCTTGGCATAGAGTGAAATATCATGCAGCACGGGCTTCTCCGGGTCGTAGGCAAAGTCCACATCGAAGAACCGCACGTCGCCGCAGAGCTTCACCAGCCGGCTTTTGCCGTCTTCCTGCGGGCACTTCCATGCCCAGACACCGGTGCGCGCGGCGCTTTCCGTCAGCGTGCCGTCCGCCGCTTCCACGGCGTTCACGAGCGTGACGCGCCCGTTGTCGTCCTCCGGCTGCTGGTCGATGAGCTCAAAGACGCGGCTCGCGCCCGCCGCCGCCATGACGATGGCGTTGATCTGCTGCGACACCTGCGAGACGTTGCCCGTAAACTGCTTCGTCATCCCGAGGAACGACGCGACGACCGCGATCTTCAGCGGCGCGATCATGTTGCCCGTCTCAAACAGGTTCTGGAACGACAGATTCGGCACGCTGCCGCCCGAGCAGATCAGAAGTCCGCCGAGGAAGGCCGTGAGCACATACAGAATATTGCCGATGTTGCCCATGATGGGCATGAAGATGTTCGCGTAGCGCTGCGCGTGGTTGGCGTCGTCAAAGAGCTGGTCGTTGATGGCGTCGAAATCGCGCTCCGCCGCTTCCTCATGGCAGAAGACCTTGACGACCTTCTGGCCGTTCATCATCTCCTCGATATAGCCCTCGACCTTGCCGAGCGAGCGCTGCTGGTTGAGGAAGTATTTGGCCGATTTTCCGCCGATGTTCTTCGTCGCCTGCGTCATGAAGAAGATCCCGAGGAACACGATCAGCATCAGCGGGATGGAGAAATACAGCATGAACAGCAGCAGCCCCAGCACCGTCAGCCCCGACGCGAACAGCTGCGGCAGGCTCTGCGAGACGAGCTGGCGGAGCGTGTCGATGTCGTTCGTGTAGTAGCTCATGATATCGCCGCGGCTGTTCTGGTCAAAGTAGCGGATGGGCAGCTTCTGCATCCCCGCGAACATCCGCGTGCGCAGCTTGTGCAGGAAGCCCTGCGTCACATGCGCCATCAGCTGCGTATAGACGGCCGTGCACGCCAGCCCGGCCAGATAAATGCCGACCATCGTGGCGAGCGCATGCAGGATCTTACCCTGCACGCCGTCCCAGCCGAGCGTCAATCCGTCTTCAATATAGCTCGTGACGGTCTCGATATAGATCGCCGGCAGAATGCCGACCACGGCGCTGATGATGATGCAGATCATCGTGATGATGAGCATCGCCGGATAGTCGCGGAACAGCAGTCCGATCACCCGGCCCAGGGGCTTGAGATCCGCCTTCGCGCCGATCATCGGCGCGCGCGGTGCTTTTCCGGGATGATTAGCCATTGTCAGCACCTCCCGCCTTGTTCTGAGATTCATAGACTTCCCGGTAGATCCGGTTCGAAGCCAGCAGCTGCTCGTGCGTGCCCATGGCGTCGATCTGCCCGCCCTCGAGCACGAGGATGAGGTCCGCGTCCTGGATGGACGAGATCCGCTGCGCGATGATGAACTTCGTCGTCTCCGGGATCTCCGAGCGCAGCGCCGCGCGGATCTTCGCGTCGGTCTTCGTGTCGACGGCGGAGGTCGAGTCGTCGAGGATCAAAATCTTCGGCTTTTTCAGCAGCGCCCGCGCGATGCACAGCCGCTGCTTCTGCCCGCCGGAGACGTTCGTGCCGCCCTGCTCGATATAGGTGTCGTATTTGTCCGGCATCTGCTGGATAAATTCATCCGCGCACGCCAGCTCGCAGGCCCGCTGCAGCTCCTCGTCCGACGCGTTCGCGTCGCCCCAGCGCAGATTCTCCTTGATCGTGCCGGAGAACAGCACATTCTTCTGCAGCACGACCGCGACCTGGTTGCGCAGCGTCTCCAGATCGTACTGCCGCACGTCCACGCCGCCGACCCGCACGCTGCCGTCCGTCACGTCGTACAGCCGGCAGATGAGCTGCACCAGACTCGTCTTAGAAGATCCCGTGCCGCCGATGATGCCGACGGTCTGGCCGGACTTCACATGGAAATCGACGTCCGAAAGCGCGCTGCGCTTCGCCGCCGCCGAATACTTAAAGTTGACATGGTCAAAATCCACGTCGCTGTTCTTCACATCATAGACCGGCTCTGCCGGGTTCTGCAGGCTGCTCGTCTCGTCGAGCACCTCGCAGATGCGCTTGCCGGAGGCCTGCGCCATCGTCAGCATCACGAAGATCATCGAGAGCATCATCAGGCTCATGAGGATCTGCATCGAATACGTGATCATGCTCGTCAGGCTTCCCACGCCCAGATACGTCCCGCCCGACGTGACGATGAGCTTCGCCGCGAAATACGAGATGAGGATCATCGACGTGTACACGCAGAACTGCATGGCAGGGGAGTTGAGCGCCAGAATTTTCTCCGCCTTGAGGAAATCCTTCCGCACGGAGTCGGACGCGGCGGAGAACTTCTCCGTCTCATAGTCCTCGCGCACGAAGCTCTTGACCACGCGCATGGCCTGCACGTTCTCCTGCACGGAGTTGTTGAGCGCGTCGTATTTCTTGAAGACCGCCTTGAACAGCGGCAGCGCGCTCCGGATCATCAGAAACAGCGCAAACCCCAGCACCGGGATCGTCCCTGCGAAAATAAAGGAGAGCTGCTTGCCCACGCGGACGGACATCACCACAGCGAACACCAGCATCATCGGCGCGCGCACCGCGATGCGGATGCACATCATGAACGCGTTCTGGATGTTCGTGACGTCCGTTGTCAGCCGCGTGACGAGCGACGAGGTCGAAAACCGGTCGATGTTCGCAAAGGAAAAGCCCTGCACCTGATAATACAGATCATGCCGCAGATTCTTCGCAAAGCCCGCCGCGGCCTCTGCCGCGAACCAGCCGGACAACGATCCGAACCCCAGCGACAGCATGGCGATGACGAACAGCTTGAGTCCGAAGGACAGAATGGTCTGCATCGTGCAACCGTTCTGGATCGCGTTGATCAGATCCGCCGTCAGCAGCGGGATCGTGCACTCGCATACGACCTCGCCCACCATGCACACGGGGGTCAGGATCGTCGGCCTTTTGTATTCCCGGATACAGGCCGCCAAACGTTTGATCATACCTCTGATACCTCCATTGTCTGCGTGATTTTCAGATTTTCCGCCGCCAGATCGAGCAGCCGCCGCAGCGTCTGCTGCTCGGCCTCGGTCATCCCGGCGCACATGCGCTGCTCGAGCGTCTCAAACGCCTGGCCGACGGCCTCGTCGCAGCGGCGGGCCCGGTCGGTCAGCCGGATGCGTTTGCATCGCCGGTCCGCCTTGTCTGGCTCGATGATGATAAAATTCTTCGCCTCCAGCCGCTGCAGCACGCCCGAGACAGTCGGGTGCGTCAGATGGAAGCGCTTCTCAAGGTCCTTCGGGTACACGGCCTCGTGCTCATGCAGCGACAGATGGTGCAGAAGAAACGACTGCGTCGACGTCAGATCGAGCGCCAGAAACTGCTGATCCATATACTGCGTGATGCGGTTGTTGAGATACCTTAGCCGCGGCCCGAGGTTCTGGGAACAATCGTTCATAGAAGCCTCCTGCCAATTAAAAACGTAGCACGCTACCGAAATCAGTAGCGTGCTACATTTTATCAGATTTCCGAAAAAAAGCAATTGTCAAACTGCACAACAAACAGTTGACATAATTACAAAACATCGCCGCCCCAAGGCTCCCCTTGTCAAGGGGAGCTGGCGCGCAGCGCCTGAGGGGTTATCCCGCCGCAGCGGATGGCTTCCCCTATGAGGGGAAGCTGTCAGCCGCAGGCTGACTGAGAGGTTGTCGCAAATCTGCTGCAACCTCTCCGTCTCGGCTCACGCCGAGCCACCTCCCCTGGAAGGGGAGGCTTTTTTGCCCGCAAAAATAAACTTCCCAAAATCCTTGCCTTTTTCCCACCGGCATGTTACAATGGCACAAAGGCCATCCACCACCCAGCGGGATATCCCGCTGTTCTGTCTGCTCGCAGACAGAATCTGCCGTCTGAAAGGAAAATCGCCATGAAAAAACGTCTCCTGTCCCTCCTCCTGATCCTCTGCCTCTGCGCCGCATTGCTGCCGGTTGCGGCGTTTGCGGAGAATGTAACCACAGTCACGACCGAAGCGGAGTTAAAAAGCGCCATTGCCAATGGCGGTTCAGTCAAGCTCGGTGGAAATATCACGCTGAACGCGACACTTGAGATCAACAACAATACCGTGATTCTCGATTTGAACGGCAAAGTGCTTAGCAAGGCAGAATCATTTCCATTTGGCGCGATTCGTGTGACAGGCTCCAATGCCAGCCTGACGCTGACGGACAGCAGTCAGGGCAAAACTGGGAGAATTTCCGGTTTTGATTCAGTCGGAGTAGGCGGCGGCGTCTATGTTGATGGCGGCTCGTTCATTATGACTGGAGGCTCGATCGTAAGCTGCAACGCTGCTGGTAATGGCGGCGGCGGTGTATATCTGTCAAATGACGCATCGTTTACCATGACCGGCGGCACGATTTATAATTGTAGTACGAACCAGTATGATGGCGGCGGCGTATATGTTTGTGCAGGCTGTACCTTTATTATGAAGGGTGGAGCAATCGATTCATGCTATGCGGCACAGGGAGTGGGTGGCGGTGTCTATGCAGCAGGTACCTTCATCATGAGCGGTGGTGAGATTCGCAGCTGTCATACAGAGGATGGAACTCCTGCTGACGGCGGTGGTGTCTATGTCGCTTCAAGCGGCATGTTTGAGATGTCCGGCGGCTCCATTGAAAATTGCTATATTGTTCAAGAAGGCAATGGCGGCGGCGTCTATGTCGGCGGCACATTTACCATGACCGGCGGCACGATCAAAAACAATGTAGTGAACAAAGCTTGGGGCGGCGAAGGCGCTGGTGTGTATGTTGCAAATGGCGCAAATGCGACACTGATCGAAGCGAATATCACTGACAATAAAAGAACCTCGTTCAGTAAAGGTCAACCGGTATTGAATGACTCGGATGCAGTAACGGACAATATCAGCAGTGCCGATGGTGTCGAATGGAAGGAATACACCTCGTCCATCGACCCCGACTACCCCCTCATCTTCATCCTCCCTGCGCTTGCAAAGGACCTTCCGTTCACGGACGTGACCTCCACCGACTGGTTCTATAGCGACGTCAAATACGCCTATGAAACCGGCCTCATGACCGGCACGTCTGCGGACGCGTTCAGCCCCGAGGCCCCCGTCACCCGCGGCATGGTCATGACCATCCTCGCCCGCCGCGAGGGCATCAGGACCGACCGCTACACCCCGTGGTACGCCGCGGGCTGTGAGTGGGCGAAAGCCACCGGCATCTCCGACGGCTCCAACCCCGAAGCCGCCGTCACCCGCGAGCAGCTCGCCGCCATGCTCTACCGCTATGCCGCCCTCAAAGGCCGCGACCTGACGGCAGGCGAGAACCTCAATTTCACCGATGCATCCGACGTCTCCGCCTACGCCCTCCCCGCCCTCCAATGGGCCACCGGCGAGAAGATCTTAACCGGCTCCAACGGCACCCTGAATCCCCAAGCCCCCGCCACCAGAGCCCACCTCGCCGCCATCCTGCACCGGTATTTCGGGTAAATAAAGAAAAAAGCCTCCCACCCGGGAGGCTTTTCTTTTCAAAGCCTTCCCCTCATAGGGGAAGCCATAAGATGCGGAAGTCCAAAGCCTCCCCTTCCAGGGGAGGTGGCTCGGCGCAGCCGAGACGGAGAGGTCGTCACAAATTTGCAGCAACCTCTCAGTCAGCCTTCGGCTGCCAGCTCCCCTGCAAGGGGGAGCCTTGAGACACGAAAAGCCTCCCGTTCGGGAGGCTTTTCATATTTCTTATCCCGCGCAGCATTCCTTGATGACCGCGACGGCTTTTGCCAGCTGGTCCATGGGGATATTGAGGGCGGGGAGGAGGCGGAGCTTGTCTTTGGCCTTGATGACCAGCACGCCCTTTTCCCGGCAGGCGGCGATGATGTCCGCCGCGTTCTTTTCCGTCTGGATGCCGAGCATCAGTCCGAGGCCCGACACGCCGATGACGCCCTTCGCGCCCGCCAACTCCTGCCTGATATAGGCCGAGCGCGCCTGCACGCCCTGCAGCATCGCCTCGTCCAGCCGTTCGAGCACGTTGATCGCGCCCGCGCAGCAGACGGGGTTGCCGCCGAAGGTCGAGCCGTGCGTCCCGGCGCTCAGCACGTTCTGCACCTTCTCGCCCAGCAGCGTCGCGCCCAGCGGCAGACCGCCCGCGAGCCCCTTGGCCGTCGAGACGATGTCCGGCTGCACGCCGTAGGTCATATAGCCGTAGAGCATGCCGCTGCGCCCGTTGCCGATCTGCACCTCGTCGCAGATGAGCAGCAGATCGTTTTCCTGACACAGCTTCGCCGCGCCCTTGACATAGGCCTCGTCCAGCGGCATCACGCCGCCCTCGCCCTGCACGACCTCCATCATGACGGCCGCGCACTTGTTTTCCGCGATCAGCCGCGCAAGATCCGCCAGATCGTTCGGCTCGGCATAGACGAAGCCGTCCGTCAGCGGCAGGAAATCGTGGTGGAACACATCCTGCCCCGTCGCGGCCAGCGTGGTGATGGTCCGGCCGTGGAAACTGTTTTTGAGCGTGATGATGGTGGAATATTCCTTGCCCTTCTTATCCTCCGACCATTTCCGGGCGGCCTTGATGGCGCACTCGTTCGCCTCCGCGCCGGAGTTGCCGAAGAAGACCTTCTTCATCCCGGTCTTCTCGCACAGCAGCTGCGCGAGCTTCGCGCAGGGCACGGTGTAGTAAAGGTTCGAGATATGCTGCAGCGTCCCGAGCTGCTTCGTGACGGCCGCCATCCACTGCTCGTCGGCCACGCCGAAGATATCGACGGCGATGCCGGTGGACAGGTCGATGTATTCCTTGCCGTTCTCGTCCCAGACGAGCGAGCCCTTGCCCTTCACGATCGTGACGGGGAAGCGCGCATATGTGCCCGCGATATAGGTCTGGTCCAGCTTCTGAATGTCCATGATCCTTCCTCCTATCTGGTGAACATCGTGCCGATGCCTTCATTGGTGAGCATTTCAATGAGGATCGCGTGCGGGACCCGCCCGTCGATGATGAACACGCGCCGCACGCCCCATTCGATTGCGTTCCGGCAGCATTCCGCCTTCGGGATCATGCCGCCCTGGATGACGCTGGAGGAGACGAGCTCCGGCAGCTCATCGATGCGGATGGCCGGGAGGAGCGTGGACGGATCGTCCTTGTTCTGCAGGATGCCCGCAATGTCCGTCATGGCGATCAGACTCTCCGCGCCGAGCGCGCCCGCGAGGCGCGCGGCCGCCGTGTCGGCGTTGATGTTGTAGATATTGCCCGCGTCGTCATAGCCGACCGTGGATACGACGGGGATATAGCCCTTGTCGATCACGTCCAGGATCGGCTGGACGTTCACGTCCGTGATCTCGCCGACATAGCCGAGCTCCGGCTTTTTGACCGTTGCCTTGAGCATGTGCCCGTCGAGGCCGGAAAGGCCGATGGCGCTGCCGCCCTTGAGCTCGATGAGGTTCACGAGCGTTTTGTTGATCTTCCCGGCCAGCACCATCAGCGCCACACCGACGGCTTCCTCGTCCGTGACCCGGACGCCGTCGACAAACGTGCTCTGTTTTCCCATCTTCCCGAGCGTTTCCGTGATCTCCGGCCCGCCGCCGTGGACGAGCACGACCTTGACGCCGATGAGCTGCAGCAGGCAGATATCCCGGATGACCGAGTCCTTCAGATGCTCCGAGACCATGGCGTTGCCGCCGTATTTGACCACGACGATCTTGCCGCTGTAGTCCTGGATATACGGCAGCGCGTGGACCAGCACGCGCGCCCGCTGGGCATTGGAAATATCCATATCTTTCTCCTCCCGTTACGTCCGGTAATCGCCGTTGATCTTCACATAATCATAGGTCAGGTCGCAGCCCCAGGCCGTCGAGACCGCGCTGCCGCTGTGCAGGTCGATGAGGATCTCGATCTCGCTCTCAAGCAGGATATTCTTGGCCTCTTCCTCGGAAAAATCGACGCCCGCGCCGTCCCTGCACACAAGGATCGTCCCGGCCTTCGAGGCAAACTGCACGTCGATCTTGCCCACGTCGACTGGCGCGCCGGAATAGCCGATGGCACACAGCACCCGGCCCCAGTTGGCGTCCGCGCCGAACATGGCCGCCTTTGTGAGAGACGAGCAGATGACGCTCTTGGCGACGGTCTTGGCGATGTCCAGCGTCGCCGCGCCCGAGACCTTGCACTCGAGCAGCTTCGTCGCGCCCTCGCCGTCGCCCGCGATGCAGCGGCACAGATACACTGTCACGGTGTTGAGCGCCTGCATGAAGGCCGTGAAATCTTCGCCCTCCGCCGTGATCTCCGCGTTTCCGGCAAGGCCGTTGGCCAGGACTGTCACCATGTCGTTGGTCGACGTGTCGCCGTCGACGGAGACCATGTTGAACGTGTTGGCGATGTCGGTCGAGAGCGCCTTCTGCAGCATGGCAGGGGAGATGGCGCAGTCGGTCGTGATGAACACGAGCATCGTCGCCATATTGGGGTGGATCATGCCGGAGCCCTTGCAGATGCCGCCGATCCTGCATTCCTTGCCGCCCACAGTAAAGCTGACGGCGATCTCCTTGCGCTTGGTGTCGGTGGTCATGATGCCCTCGGCGGCCTCGGCCGAGTGCGGGCCGAGATTTTTGACCAGCTCCGGGATCCCGGCGGCGATGGGCGCGATATCGAGCGGCTGCCCGATGACGCCCGTCGAGGCCACGACGACGTCGGAGCTCTGGATCTGCAGGGCCTGGGCCAGCAGCTCGCTCATCTGCTCGGCGATCGCAATGCCGTTGGCGTTGCAGGTGTTGGCGTTGCCGCTGTTGCAGATGACGGCCTGTGCCTTGCCGTTGGCAAGATGCTGCTTCGTCACGACGAGCGGCGCACCCTTGACCAGATTCGTGGTGTAGACCGCTGCCGCGCTGGCCGGGACGCTGGAATAGATCAGCGCCAGATCCCGCTTCGTTTTATTCTTCCGGATGCCGCAGTGGACGCCCGCGGCCGTAAAGCCCTGCGCGGCGCACACGCCGCCTTCGATCGTTTTCATCTGTGTTTCCTCCCGCATTACAGTTCCAGACCCAGCGTTTTCTCCGCGCCGGTCACAAGATTCATACATTCCACGGCCGCGCCGGACGCGCCCTTGCCGAGGTTATCATAGACGGCCAGCAGGAGCATTCGCTCCTCATTGCCGGCCACGGCGATCTGCATGCTGTCCTTCCCGGCCAGCGCCGCGGCGGATAGAAAGCCGCCCGCGTCCGCCGCGTCGGTGTAGGAGACGACCGGCCCCGTGTACAGTGCCTGATAGACCGCCCTGACGTCCTGCATCGAAGCGCCCGGCTTCAGCCACTGCGCAAACAGCGGGACCGTGACCTGCATGCCGCTGTAAAAGTCCGATACGACCGGGCAGAACACCGGCTCGCTGGCAAGCCCCGTCATCTGCTTCATTTCCTTCAGATGCTTGTGCGTCTGGCCGAGCGCGTACTGCCGCGGCGCGTCCAGCAGCGCGCTGCGCGCGGGCGCCTCATACTCCGCGATCATCTTCTTGCCGCCGCCCGAGTAGCCGGTCAGCGAATAGCAGCTGAGAAGCGCGTCCTTGTTCAGCAGTCCTGCCGCCACAAGGGGATACACCAGCGCGATAAACCCGCTTGCGTGGCAGCCGGGCACGGCGATGCGCCTGGCCTGCCGGATGCGGGCCTCCTGCAGTGCGGAGAGCTCCGGAAAGCCGTAGCACCAGCCGGGAGCCGTGCGGTGCGCCGTCGAGGTGTCGAGCACAACAGTGTCCGGGTTTTCCACCCACGACGCCGCTTCCTCCGCCGCTGCGTCCGGCAGACACAAAAACGCGGCGTCTGCCTCGTTGAGCAGCTGCCTGCGGCGGCCTTCGTCCTTTCGCTCCGCTTCCGGAAGCGTCAGAAGCTGGATGTCGCTGCGCGCTTGCAGACGGTCGAAGATGCGCAGGCCGGTCGTCCCGGCGCTGCCGTCGATAAACACCTTTTTCATCGAGATCCCTCCACAGCCGGGGCCACCCGGCTCTTTGATGCGACTAATATACACCATCATGCATGATTATGCAAGTATTTTCTGCAAAATTTGAATATTTTGTTCTAATTATACATTACAGCGTGCATATCATGCATGCGTTTGGACACTTTGACGCGCAAAAAAACCGCCCGCCGGAAAAAATCCGGCGGGCGGCTGTTTGCATGCGGAGACAGATATGCTATACTCAAAGAAAAAACCACAGGAGGCCACCTATGCTTCTGCAGAGTCTTCACACCCACAGCCTCTACGACGACAGACAGGACACGCTCGCGCGCATGGCGCAGAACGCCGAAGCCGCGGGCCTGGACGCCCTGGGCTTCAGCGGGCACAGCCCGCTTCCGTTCGCAAACGATTGGGCGATCGACCAGAGCTGTCTGGCAGATTATCTGCGCGAGGCGCGCAGCCTGCAGGCGGACTTTCGCGGCCGCTTTTCCCTCTACTGCGGGCTGGAGTGGGACAGCTGCTCGCCGCTGCCGGAGCAGAAGCTCGATTATCTGATCGGCTCCGTCCACTATTTTCCCGCCCTGCCGGACGGCACGCGCTTCACCGTCGACGGCAGCGCGCAGCTGCTGGCGCAGTGTGCGCAGGTGCAGTTCGGCGGCGACATGGCGGCGCAGGCCGACTGCTACTACGCGCTCGTTGGCCAGCTGGCAGAGGTCCCGCAGGTCGATATCGTCGGCCATTTTGACCTCATCACGAAGTTCGATGAGCCGCACACGCGCTATCCCAGCGTCCCGCCCAGCGCACGCGCCGCGATGGAGCGGCTGATCCGGGCAGGGAAGATCTTCGAGATCAATACCGGTGCGATCAGCCGCGGCTACCGGCAGACGCCGTATCCTGCCGAGCCGCTTCTGCGCCTGCTGCGGGAGATGGACGGGAAGATCCTCTTCACCGCCGACGCCCACCGCGCCTGCGACGTCGCCTTCGGCTATGCCGAAGCCGTCGAGCTTGCCTGCCGCTGCGGCTTCGATACCTTCTGGCGTCTGACCGAGGAGGGCTTCGTCCCCGCGCCGCTGCATCGCGCCCTCACATAAAAAGCACCACGACCGCCCCGGCAGCCAGATCGCTGCCGGGGTCGTTTGCTGCTATGTAGTCAAATTGTAAAATTCCGTCAGGGCTGCCGCTCAATCCGCGCTGCTCAGCGCCAGAAGATCCTCCAGCATCCGCGAGAGCTCTTTTCTGCTCAGCTCCTCCTGCACGCGCAGCTTCCCGTCCTTTTCCGTCAGCAGGTCAGAGGCATAGGCCCAGCGGACCGCATCCTCCGCGTCGGCGTCGATCTCGTCCGCGTCCGTGAACTGCGTCAGATCAACGTCCGCGCCTGCCTCGGTGTCCAGCCCCAGCTGCTTTGCCATCTGATAGAGCGTCTTTGCCGCCTCCTGCCGCGTCAGCGGAGTGTCAGGATCGTAATCGGGCAGGGGAGCGGCTTCTTCGTCCGAAGCCTGCGTCCAGTGCGCGTAGAGCGTCGTATCCGCCGTCAGATGCAGCGGCTGCTGCGTGTCGACGGGTTCCTCGTCTTCCGTGTACCAGCCGTCAAAGGCGGCGTCCTCCCGTTCGGGGTCGTTGACATACAGATCCGCAAGGCTCTTGCCCTGTGCAGCTTCCAGCGTGACGGGCTCGTCATTTTCGTCCGTCACGAGCGTGAGGGTATAGACGGCCTCCTGCAGCTGCAGGTCCGTAAAGCCGTTTTCATGCACGGCGCTGATGCAGAGCGTCGGATCGTCGCTCGTAAAGTTCTCCGAGAAATCATCCGCGTAGCCGGTCAAAACGGCCTGCTCCGCCTGGCCGCTGACGCCGACGCGTGCCTGCTTGTCAAGACCCAGCGCGCCGATCGTTACCGTGCCGGTCTCATCCAGCCAAAGGTTGTTCTGCGCGTCCTGCGCGCGGTTGCCGGTGAGGTTCGTCGTGCCGCAGAGCTCCAGTTCGCCCGCGCAGTACACGCCGCCGCCCAGGATCTGCCGCTCCGAAGCCTTCATTTCGCCCGTCAGCCGGTTGCCCGCGATGACGCAGCTGTCGATCACGGCCTTCGCGTGCGCTGCGATGACAACGCCCGCGCCGTACCGGCCCTCGTTGTCGATGATATTGACGCCGGACAGATACAGCTGGTTATAGTCGCCCACGCTGATGGCTCCGGCTGTCGCGCCGGTGATGCGGCCGCCCGCGAGCGCGTTTTTCTCGTTCGCCGCGATATAGGCCTCCTGCCAGGCAAAGCTCCCGTCGTCAAAGATCAGCTCACCGGCCTCGCCGACATAGTAGTTGCTCGAGGTCCCGGCCCCGTTGCAGTCCGTGATGGTCAGCACCGAGGGCTCCGCCCCTTCGTCGCTGACGGCAAGGTAAATGATGCAGCCCTCCGCGCCGTCTGCGAGCGAGAGGGAATAGCCGTTCAGGCAGAGCGTCACCTGCACGCCGTTTTTCGCCACACACAGCGGCTCGTCCAGCGTCCAGTCCTCCGTCAGATAGTAGCAGCCGCTTTCCAGCTGCCCGCCGCGCACCGTCAGCGGCTCGAAAGCCGGTTCCTCACAGGCGTCCTCGCGGTTGACTGCGTGGATGTGCGTGCCGTCCGCCGGCGCTTCCTCTGCGGCCGCATCCGTTTCTGCCGCCGCATCCTGCTCCGGCTGTTCGGCAGTTTCCGTGTTTGCTTCAGCCGCAGCCGCATCGGGCTGTGTCCCGTCGGCGGGCGCAGCTTCCGCTTCTGCGACCGTGTCCGCCGCCTCCTGCGCGGGCTGCTCTGCGGTCTGATCGTCCGCCGCGGCCGCGCACACGCTGCACAGCCCCACGACGAGCGCCAGGATCAGCACCAGGCTGAGCCATCTTTGTTTCTTCATGTCCTTCTCCTCCTTTGGTTGGAGTATTATGTTTACCAAAAGAGTACCATATTTGCGCTGTATTTTCAACGTTTTTCTCCGGTTTTAAGCAAATATTAAACTTTTTTCTGCCAACATCACCATATATGGGCCAAAACCTCCCGCCTTCCGCAACATCTTGTTTTCCGTTGACAGGCCCGTCCTCCGCACACTATAATATCTTCTGGCATTTCACAGAAAGAAGGCGTCCGGATGGATCAGAAAAACGCGTTTCTCGGCACGGAGCCGATCGGCAGACTCCTGTTCCGGCTGGCGATCCCGACGGTGATCGCGCAGCTCGTCAATATGCTCTATAATATTGTAGACCGCATCTACATCGGCCACATGCCGCAGGTCGGCAGTCTGGCCCTGACCGGTCTTGGCGTCTGCACGCCGATCATCCTGATCGTGTCGGCCTTCGCTGCGCTCGTCGCCTCGGGCGGCGCACCGCGCGCGTCCATCAGCATGGGCAAGGGTGATCTGCAGACGGCCGAGAAGATGCTCGGCGGCTGCTTCTCCCTGCAGCTTGGCATCTCTGCCGTCCTGACCGCGGTGCTTCTCATCTGGAACCGCGATCTGCTTCTTGCCTTCGGCGCAAGCGGGCAGACCATCGATTATGCCGCCGACTATATGCAGATCTACGCCATCGGCACCGTCTTCGTCCAGCTGACGCTCGGCATGAACGCGTTCATCACCGCCCAGGGCTTTGCACGGGAGGGGATGCTCACCGTGCTGATCGGCGCCGTGTGCAATATCGTGCTCGATCCGATCCTGATCTTCAAGCTCGGCATGGGTGTGCGCGGCGCTGCGCTGGCGACCATCGTCTCACAGGGCGTGTCGTGCCTGTGGGTCGTGCTGTTCCTGTTCAGCAAAAAAAGCGTCCTGAAGCTGCGCGTGCAGAACTTCCTGCAGAGCCCGCGGCTCATCCTGCCCTGCGTGGGCCTCGGCACGGCGACGTTTATCATGCAGGCGAGCGAGAGCGTGCTCTCCGTCTGCTTCAATTCCTCGCTGGCCCGCTACGGCGGCGATATCGCCGTCGGCGCCATGACCATCCTCACGAGCGTCATGCAGTTTGCGCTCCTGCCCCTGCAGGGGATCTCGCAGGGCGCGCAGCCGATCCTGAGCTATAACTACGGCGCAAAGAACGTCGAGCGCGTCAGAAAGACCTTCCGCGTGCTCCTGACCGTCTGCCTGACGTATTCCGCGCTGATCTGGGCATTTGTCATGCTTTGCCCGCGCGTGTTCGCCGGGATCTTCACGCCGGACGCCGAACTGATCGAATTCACCGGCCGCGCCCTTCGCATCTACTGCGCGGTGCTGGCGATCTTCGGCATCCAGCAGGCCTGCCAGATCACCTTCGTCTCCATCGGCAAGGCCGTCTGCTCCATCATCGTGGCCGTCATGCGCAAATTCGTCCTGCTCATCCCGCTGATCTACCTGATGCCGCACCTCGTCCCGGACCCGACCCTGGGCGTCTACCTCGCCGAGCCCGTCGCCGATACCCTCGCCGTGACCTTCACCTCCATCCTCTTCTCCCACCAATTCCGCAAAGCCTTCCGCACCCTCGAATCGGAACGCAGCGCGTAAAAGAGAAAAAAGGCCCGCCGCGCTGCTGCGCGGCGGGTCTTGGTTTATTCCTCCGGTTTATCATCCTCATCCGGCGTTTTTTTATGCGCCTGTTCGATCGTATGGATCAGGAAGGCGCCCATTGCGGCGATCGCGCCGACGATGCCCCAGCCGGAGCTGTTTGCTGCCGATGCGCCGATCAGTTCGAGCAGGAAGCTGAAGGCCAGCGTGCCTGCCAATGCCCAAATCGCCATATCCGTACCTCCCAGTTATCTTTTTCTCAGGATAGCACACGGGGCCGGGAAAAGCAAGGCGTCAGGCTTCCAGCTTGTACTTTTCCTCAAACGCGTTGTACTGGAGCAAGAATTCGTTGCTGCCGGATTTGACGTCGCCGAGATACTTGTGCAGGTCGATGCGCTCGTTCTTCATGTCAAGCAGACAGCCGGCGATGTTCGAGCAGTGGTCGGACACGCGCTCGAGGTTCGTCAGCAGGTCGGAGAGCACGAAGCCCGCAGCCAGCGAGCATTCGCCGCGCTGGAGTCTGGCGATATGGTTCGTGCGCAGCTCGTCCTTGAGCTTGTCGATGACCTGCTCGAGCGGCTCGACCTGCCGCGCCAGCGCCAGATCGTCCTGCAGGAATGCGCGGCTCGTCAGATCGACGATCTCGCCGACCGCGTCCAGCATGGTCTGCAGCTCCTTCTGCGCCGTCGGCGTGAACGAGACGCCCTTCTCCTTCAGCTCCTCGGCGGATTCGATGATGTTGACGGCGTGGTCCGCGACGCGCTCGAAATCGCCGATCAGATGCAGCAGCATCGACGACTCTACGCTGTCCTGCTCGCTCATCGGCTGCGTGGCCAGATGCACGAGGAAGGTGCCGAGCGTGTCCTCATACCGGTCGGTGTCGTCCTCACGCCTGCGGACCGAGGCGGCCAGCTCCGGCGTGAAGTGCAGCACGGCCTGCAGGCTCTCATGCAGCGCCAGCTCCGCGTCGGCGGCCATGCGCTTGGTCAGCTCCTCGCTCTTGACGAGCGCGATGGCCGGCGTGGCGAACAGACGCTCGTCCAGCACGGCGGCGGTATCGGGGTGATCCGTCTCCGGGATCAGCCGGTACGACAGCTTTTCCAGCAGCCCGCAGCACGGCAGCAGCATCAGCGTGCACAGCACATTGAAGATCGAGTGGATGACCGCGATCTGGAACGTGTCGATCGGCTGGTCAACAAAGGAGAAGTGCAGCAGCAGATTCGCCGTCTCAAACACCGTCAGCCAGACGACCGTGCCGATGATATTGAAGCTCAGATGCACGACGGCTGCCCGGTGAGCATTTTTATTCGTGCCGACGGACGAGAGCATGGCCGTCACGCAGGTGCCGATATTCTGGCCCATGATGATGGGGATCGCCGCGCCATAGCTGACCGCGCCGGTCGACGAGAGCGCCTGCAGGATACCGACCGAGGCGGACGAGGACTGCACGATGCCGGTCAGAATCGCACCGGCCAGCACGCCGAGAATGGGATTGGAGAACATCAGGAAGAACTTTGTGAAGTTCGGGTCATTGCGCAGACCCGAGACCGAGCTGGACAGCGACTCCATGCCGAACATCAGCGTCGCAAAGCCGAGCAGGATGAGGCCCGTGTCCTTTTTCTTTCCCTTGCCGGTCAGATACAGAATGATGCCGATCACGGCCAGCACCGGCGTGAACGACGACGGCTTCAGCAGCTGCAGAAACAGGCTGTCGCCGCTGATGCCGGACAGAGACAGCAGCCACGCCGTGACCGTCGTGCCGATGTTCGCGCCCATGATCACCGGGATCGACTGCCGCAGGCTCAGAAGCCCGGAGTTGACAAAGCCGACCACCATGACCGTCGTCGCCGACGACGACTGGATCACCGCCGTCACGGCAAGTCCCGTCAGCAGGCCGGAAAACCGTCCGCTCGTCAGCTTCGCCAGAATGGCCTTCAGCGAGCCGCCCGCCCGCTTTTCCAGCGCCGTCCCCATCACGCTCATGCCAAACAGGAACAGGCTCAGCGAGCCGAGCATGGTCAAAAAGTCAAAAATCGTCATTTCACAAAGATCCCTTTCCGTATTTCTCTTGTGCTCTGACCCTACTATAAATTTAAAATGTCAAAAGCGCGTGCATGCCCGTGTTAAATCTTCGTGAGATTTCTCCGCGGATGTTAAATCCATCGAAAATCCGTGTAAAACAGCGGCCAAAAAGGAAAGCCGGGCTTCCCTCTGGGTGGGGAAGCCCGGGTTTGCTTATTTCGTCCGGCTGCAGCCGGTGCAGCTGTCTTCGGGTTTGATGCAGGGTTCGTTTTTGCCGGGGAAGAAGGCGTCCATCGGGAACTCGATCTGGCTGAAAACGTCGCAGGGGCTCTCGGTGCTCGCGCCGCCGACCGGCGGGCAGGTCTTCGAGGGGACACAGTAGTCGAACGTCGGGATGAGCAGCTGCGTGTCGCGCTCGAGCCGGACGATGGAGAACTGCCCGATGGTCACGAGCAGCCGCTTGCATTCGCCGGTCAGCACCAGCGGCTCGTCGAAGCAGCCCAGCAGCGCCTCGGGGATGGAGGGAGCGGTCTCGCTCTGGCAGCAGCAGCCGCACGCCTCCATCACGCGCGAGCCGAGGATGATCGGGTCGACCGTCTCGGCAATGGCCCGCGGCAGCGAGACGGACTGCAAAGACTTCTTACAAAGGCACGTCAGATCGTCCCGGCTGGAGAAAATGCGTGCGCTCGTTTCCCCGCCGAACAGAACCAGCCGCTTGGAGAACACGGCAAGGCCCGTGACGGTATTCGTGCGTCCGGCCGAGAGCGTCGCGTCGGCAATGACGCGGTAATAGAACGTTACGTCGACCGTAAAATAGCCGGAGGAGTAGGGAACCGGCTCCACCTGTACCTGAGTAAAGAGCAGCTCCACATACCGCGCCTTTGCGCTTGCCGCGCAGTCGAGCGTCTGCTGGGAGTCGACCGTTAAGTACACGCGCAGATCCTCAATGCAGTCCTTGGCGAGACAGCTGTCTGTGATTTTCCCCGTATGCACACAAACCGCTTCACGGATGCCGCGCAGATCACAGGTCTTGCCCGCCTGTGCAGGTTCAGACATTCGGATGACCTCCTAATATGATATCGTAAAGGTTCGCGTGGCCGAAACAGGGTCGTTCACGCTTCGCTTTCATAACAGTTTATGCAAAACCGCCCGTATGTGAAACACCACGCAGGGAAATTGGCCCCGAAATTGCGTGGACAAACGCGGAAATATGTGCTAAAATAAAAACAACTCTAAATTGGTGAGGTATGCC
>ERZ1026844.758-NODE-758-length-21866-cov-11.073037_pt1 | contig 21866 bp, 19 predicted proteins | sample MGYA00380152_ERZ1026844 | MGnify/ENA primary metagenome ERZ1026844 (study PRJEB33269, sample SAMEA4719788) | human gut metagenome | biome: human-associated habitat; feature: organic feature; material: feces | place: Cameroon | collected 2013-10 ... | reverse complement strand
GCGCATCCATCACGGCGGATAAGGTCAAGATCCCCCGCAAGTGGGACGACAGCTTCTCCGCCTTCAATGGGGTGGTGCAGCAGAGCGGGCTGGACCTGACCCGCTACAAGGGGAAGACCGTCGAAAAATGGACGGCGCTCATCCCCGCCGCCAGCAAGGGCGACCTGAGCCAGTACGGTGTGCTGCTGGTCTACCGGAAAAAGGCCATCGGGGCCTACCTGCTCGAAAAGCCCTCCGGCACCGTGACCGGCCTCAAGGATGCCCAGAGCGCCGCCCTGGCCGAGGAGCAGCAGGCCGAGCAGGTCTCCGGTGAGGATTACAGCGGCGACTGGGGCGAACGCCACGACGAAGAGCTGGGAGCTTCCGGGCAGGCCCAGCAGACCTCCGGCGAGGACTTCAGCGGCGACTGGGGCGAGCGCCACGACGAGGAGCTGGGGGCTTCCGGCCAGGCGCAGCAGACTTCCGGCGAGGACTACACCTACACCGACCTTCCGCTGGATGCCGAGGGGTATCCCGTCGAATAAACTCCGTTGAAAATTTTCCACCGAAGATTCTGTGGAACTGTACCAAAAAAATTGCATAAAAATCAGCGAAATGGAATGATGAAAAAATAACGAACGAGGTTTATAATATAAGTAGTGTATCCCGCAGCAAGATTGGGCTGCATCCGGCGCGGCCGATGGCCCCGGAGCATGATGAAGGGGATACCCAGTAAGGAGAAGTGATCATGAAGGAATTTCAGTACACTGTCAAGGATGCCTGCGGCATCCACGCACGTCCCGCCGGCCTGCTGGTCAAGGTCGTCAAGGGCTTTTCCAGCACCGCTACCCTCGAAAAGAACGGCAAGACCTGCGACCTGCGCAAGCTGATGGCTCTGATGGGCATGGGCGTCAAGCAGGGCGAGACCGTCACCGTCAAGGTCGAGGGCGAGGACGAGGAGGCTGCAGCCGCAGCCATCCAGCAGTTCCTGACCGAGAACGTCTGAGGACAAGCGAGCCAAAGCCCTTGCGGGACCTTCCTGCGGGGGCTTTTTCGCACATCTGAAATGAGAAGGAGATATGAACGATGCAGGTAGGCACCGGTAAAAGCATCCTGAACGGGATCGCCATTGGCAAACTGAAGCTTTACAAGAAAAAGGACGCCGTCATCTCGGCCGCCGACGTCGCCGACCCCGCCGCCGAGGAAGCCCGCTTCGAAGACGCCCGCGCCAAGGCCATCGACCAGCAGACCGCCCTTTACGAAAAGGCGCTGGACGAGGCCGGTGAGGACATCGCCGAGGTGTTCAACATCCATGCCATGATGCTGGACGACGACGACTTCGTGGACGCCATCAAGGAGATCATCAACGGCCAGCACAAGTGTGCCGAGTACGCCGTCAAGACCGCTGGGGACAACCAGGCCGCCGTCTTCGCCGCCATGGACGACCCGTATCTGCAGGCTCGCAGCGCCGACGTCATCGACATCGCGCAGGCCATGCTGGATATCCTGCAGGGCGTGGACAACGCCACGCTGCAGGGCACAGAGCCCAGCATCCTCGTGGCCGAGGATCTGGCCCCCTCTGAGACGGTCCGGATGGACAAGAGCCTGCTGCTGGGCTTCATCACCCGCGAGGGCAGCTCCAACAGCCACACCGCCATTCTGGCCCGCAGCATGAACATCCCCGCCCTGATCCAGTGCAAGGAGATCCAGGACGACTGGGACGGCAAGATGGCCGTGGTGGACGGCTACAACGCCTGCGTGTATGTAGACCCCACCCCCGATCTGCTGGAGAGCCTGACCAAGCGTCAGCAGGAAGACCAGAAGAAGCTCGCCCTCCTCTCCGAGCTCAAGGGCAAGCCCAACACCACGCTGGACGGCAAGACCATCAACGTCTTCGCCAACATCGGCGGCATAAGCGATGTGGGTGCCGTGCAGCAGAACGACGCCGGCGGCGTGGGCCTGTTCCGCACCGAATTCGTCTACCTGAACTGCAAGGACTTCCCCACCGAGGACTACCAGTTCGAAGCCTACAAGCAGGTGATGGAGAGCCTGGCCCCCAAAAAGGTCGTCGTCCGCACCTGTGACATCGGTGCCGACAAGACCGTCGATTACATGAAGCTCGACCATGAGGACAACCCCGCCCTGGGCTACCGCGCCATCCGCATCTGCCTGACCCGCCGGGACTTCTTCAAGACCCAGCTGCGGGCTCTGCTCCGCGCTTCGGCCTACGGCAACATGAGCATCATGTTCCCCATGATCTCCAGCCTGCGGGAGCTGCAGGACGCCAAGGCCGTCCTCGAAGAGTGCAAGCAGGAGCTGACCGCTGAGGGCAAAAAGTTCAGCAGCAGCATCGAGGTCGGCACCATGATCGAGACCCCCGCCGCCGTCCTCATCGCCGACGACCTGGCCGCCGAGTGCGACTTCTTCTCCATCGGCACCAACGACCTGACCCAGTACACCTGTGCGCTGGACCGCCAGAACGCCAAGCTGGAGCCCTTCTTCGACCCGCACCACCCGGCTGTGCTCAAGGCCATCCAGATGACCATCGAGGCAGGCCACCGCCACGGCATCTGGGTCGGCATCTGCGGCGAGCTGGGCGCGGACACCGCCCTCACCGAGACCTTCCTCCGGATGGGTGTGGACGAGCTTTCCATGAACGCCAAGAGCATCCTGCCCGTGCGCAAGATCATCCGCAGCGTCAACCTGAGCAAGCCCTCCGCCAAGAACATCTGAGTCCCGCGTTTCCCCGCATCCACAGCCCCCTCTGCGGCCCCTTTCCGCCGCCCTGGGGGCTGTTTTCTATCCCATCGTTTCCGGGCAGACACGACCGAATTTCATGTTTTGCCGCCGCAACAAGCCGCGCTTTCATCCCGAAACGCTTCCCAACACGAAAGCAACATGCTATACTAGGTGCAAGTCATTCTGCCGCAAAATTTATCGTATCAGGAGAGATTGGCATGACCCAATTATTGATCCGTTTGTTTATCCGGGACCCGGACGACACCCGCGACCCCGCCGTCCGCACCGCCTACGGCAACCTGGCCAGCCTGGTCGGCATGGCCTGCAATCTGCTGCTCTGCATCGGCAAACTGGTTGCCGGCACCCTGTTCGGCTCCATCGCCATCATGGCAGATGCTCTGAACAACCTGTCGGACGCTTCGTCCAACATCGTCAGCCTCATCGGCTTCCGGCTGGCCGCCAAGGCCCCGGACGCCGAGCACCCCTACGGCCACGCCCGGTACGAATACCTTGCCGGGCTGGTGGTCAGCGTCACCATCCTGGCCATCGGCCTTTCGCTGGGCAAGGAATCGGTGGTGAAAGTCCTCCACCCCACACCCGTCATCTTCAGCTGGCTCAGCATCGGTGTGCTGGCTGCTTCCATCGCCGTCAAGCTCTGGATGAGCCGCTTCAACCGCACCGTAGGGCAGCGCATCGCCTCCGAGACGCTGCTCGCCACCGCTGCCGACAGCCGCAACGACGTGCTGACCACGAGCGCCGTCCTGCTCTCCACTATCCTGTGCAGTGCCACGGGCTGGAACATCCTCGACGGCCTCATGGGCGTGGCGGTGGCCGCGTTCATCCTCTGGTCCGGCTGGGGCCTCGTGATGGACACCCTCAGCCCGCTGCTGGGCGAAACGCCCTCGCCGGAGCTGGTGGCGCACATCGAGCAGACCGTCATGTCCTACCCCGGTGTGCTGGGCGTACACGACCTCATGGTCCACGATTACGGTCCCGGCCACCAGTTCGCTTCGCTCCACGTCGAGTTCCCGGCCGAAAGCGACCCGCTGGCGGCCCATGACGTCATCGACAACATCGAGCGGGATTTTCTGAAAAAAGACAACCTGCAGGTCACCATCCACTACGACCCCATCGTGACCTCGGACGCCAAGGTCGGTGTGCTGCGCACCCGCCTGACGGAGCACCTCCGCCAGCTGGACCCGCAGCTCTCCATCCACGACCTGCGCATCGTCCCCGGCGACACCCACACCAACGTCCTGTTCGATCTGGCCTTCCCCGCCGGGTACACCGGCGATACAGACGCCGTCATGGCCGAGATGTGCCGTTTCGTCACCGGGCAGGACCCGAACTACAGCTGCATCATCAAGCTGGAGCAGAGCTATGCCGCTGTGCCCCAAAGCCCGAAATAACATCATCAGGGGGAAGTATTTATGTTGAACGAGACCTACCGCGGGATGCTGGCGCACAAGAGCGTCATCCGCGAGACCTTCATGTACGGCAAGCAGCGCGCCGCTGAGATCGGCTATGAGAACGTCTTCGATTACTCGCTGGGCAACCCCAGTGTGCCCTGCCCGCCGCAGTTCGCCCAGGCGATGCAGAACCTGCTGGAGACCGAAGGGCCGGTAGACCTCCACGGTTACTGCCCCAGCCAGGGCGACCCCGGTTTCCGCACCGCCGTGGCCGACCGCCTGGCCAAGACCTTCGGCCTGCCCTATGCGCAGAAGGACATCTTCCCCACGACCGGTGCCGCCGGTGCCATCGCCCATGCCATCCGCGCCGTGACCCAGCCCGGCGACGAGGTGCTGACCTTCGCCCCTTACTTCCCGGAATACGGCCCCTACGTCGCGGGCACCGGGGCCTGCCTCAAGGTCGTGCCGCCGCAGGCACCGGCCTTTCAGCCGAACCTCGACGCTTTTGAGGAGATGCTGACCGAGCAGGTCGCCTGCGTCCTCATCAACACCCCCAACAACCCCACCGGCGTGGTCTACTCCGCCGAGACACTGACCCGCATGGCCGAGCTGCTGACCGAAAAGAGCCGGGCGTACGGCCACACCATCTATCTCGTCAGCGACGAGCCCTACCGCGACATCGCCTTCGACGGCAGACCGGTGCCCTACCCCGCCGCCTTCTATCCCCACACCCTCACCTGCTTCTCGTTCTCCAAGAGCCTGAGCCTGCCGGGCGAGCGCCTAGGGTATGTGGCGGTCCGCCCCGGCTGCGAGGGCGAAGACCTTCTCGTGGACATGATGGCCCAGATCTCCCGCTTCACCGGCCACAACTGCCCGCCCAGCATCATCCAGCGGGCCGTCAGCCGCTGCCTGAACGTCACCAGCGACCTGTCCGTCTATGAGACCAACATGAACCTGCTGTACGACAAGCTCAAGGCCCTTGGTTTCGAGGTCGAGCGCCCCGGCGGCACGTTCTACATCTTCCCGAAGGCTTTGGAAGAGGACGCCAACGCCTTCTGTCTGCGGGCCCGCGCCTACGATCTGCTGCTCGTCCCCAGTGACAGCTTCGGCGTCAAAGGCTATGTGCGCCTGGCCTACTGCATCGACACCGAAAAGGTCGAGCGCAGCCTGCCCGCACTGGAACAGCTGGCGGCATCCTACCGCAAATGAACCGACTTCCCCCGGCGTACAGCTGGCAATGCCGCCGGGGTCGAAGATATCCGTCTGTTATGATTGAGAGGAAAGGGAAAGAACTATGGAAAAGATCAAGATGACGACCCCGCTGGTGGAGATGGACGGCGACGAGATGACCCGTGTGCTCTGGCAGGTCATCAAGGACGAGCTCATCCTGCCGTTCGTGGACCTCAAGACCGAGTATTATGACCTCGGCCTGCCCAACCGTGACGCCACCCGCGACCAGGTGACCCTCGACGCCGCCGAGGCCAACAAGAAATACGGCGTGGCTGTCAAGTGCGCCACCATCACCCCCAACGCCCAGCGGATGGAGGAGTACCAGCTCCATGAGATGTGGAAGAGCCCCAACGGCACCATCCGCGCTGCGCTGGACGGCACGGTCTTCCGTGCGCCCATTATGATCGACAGCATCAAGCCCGCCGTCAAGTACTGGAAAAAGCCCATCACCATCGCCCGCCACGCCTACGGCGACGTCTACAAGGCCACCGAGTTCCGCATCCCCGGCCCCGGCAAAGCGGAGCTGCGCTTCACCGGCGCGGACGGCACCCAGCAGTCCGCCACCGTCTACGACTTCGAGTGCGGCGGTGTCCTGCAGGGCCAGTACAACAAGGACAGCTCCATCCGCAGCTTCGCCCGCAGCTGCTTCAACTACGCGCTGGACCAGAAGCAGGACCTCTGGTTCGGCGCCAAGGATACCATCTCCAAGAAATACGACCACACCTTCAAGGACATCTTCCAGGAGGTCTACGACACCGAATACAAGGCCCGGTTCGAGGCCGCCGGTCTGGAATACTTCTACAGCCTCATCGACGACATCGTGGCCCGCGTCATCCGCAGCGAAGGCGGCTTCGTCTGGGCCTGCAAGAACTACGACGGCGACGTCATGAGTGACATGGTCTCCACCGCCTTCGGCTCCCTGGCCATGATGACCAGCGTTCTCGTCAGCCCGGACGGCAAGTTCGAGTTCGAAGCCGCCCACGGCACCGTCACCCGCCACTACTACAAGTACCTCAAGGGCGAGGCCACTTCCACCAACCCCATGGCCACCATCTTCGCCTGGAGCGGTGCTCTGAAAAAGCGCGGCGAGCTCGACAGCCTGCCCGACCTCGTCCACTTCGGCGAGGCCCTGGAAGCCGCCAGCCTCCAGACCCTCAACGACGGCATCATGACCAAAGACCTGTGCGGCCTTGCCGAGGGCATCGCCCCCACCCCCGTGGACAGCCTCGGCTTCATCCGCGCCATCCGCGAGCGGCTGGAGAAGAAGTTCTGAGCCGCAGGAAGACTTGCATAAACAGAGCTTACATGCTACAATTAGAGTTGGCCATGTAAGCTCTGTTTTTTTGTGAATGGAGCCTGGTCTGCGAAAAAGAGACCTGCAAAAACAACTGATATCCGTTCAATCGAGCTGTTTATCATCTACATCATAAAAGGAGAAATCACAACTATGAAATTAGGTATCGTTGGCCTGCCCAACGTCGGCAAGTCCACTCTGTTCAACGCCATCACCTCCACCAAGAATGCGGAGGCGGCGAACTATCCGTTCTGCACCATCGAGCCCAACAGCGGCATCGTGGCCGTGCCCGATAAGCGCCTGGACAAGCTGGCTGAGATCTGGCAGACCAACAAGAAGACCCCCGCCATCGTCGAGTTCGTGGACATCGCCGGTCTGGTCAAGGGTGCCAGCCAGGGTGCCGGTCTGGGCAACAAGTTCCTGGGCCACATCCGCGAGTGCGACGCCATCGTGCATGTTGTCCGCTGCTTCGACGACGACAACATCATCCACGTCGTCGAGGACGTGACCAAGGCCGAGGCCGTGGACCCCATCGCCGACATCGACGCCATTGACTACGAGCTGATCCTGTCCGACTTGGAAGTCGTTCAGAACCGTGCCGGCCGGATGGCCAAGGCCGCCAAGAGCGGCAACAACAAGGGCGCTGCCGCCGAGGCCGCATGGCTGCAGCAGCTGGCCGACCATCTGAGCGCCGGCAAGCCGGCCCGCAGCTTCGACTTTGACGAGGGGGATGCCGAGCAGCAGACTGTCCTGCACGAGATGGGCCTGCTGAGTGCAAAGCCTGTCCTGTACGCCTGCAATGTGGGCGAGGACGACCTGATGGAGGGCATCGAGAACAACCAGTATGTCCCGCTGGTGGCCGCCCGCGCCAAGGAAGAGGGCGCCCGCTACATCCCCATCTGCGCCAAGACCGAAGAGGACATCGCCGACTACTCGCCCGAAGAGAAGAAGGCCTTCCTGGCCGAGATGGGCATCGAGGCCAGCGGCCTGGACAACCTCATCACGGCCAGCTACGATCTGCTGGGCCTCATCTCCTTCCTGACCGACGGCAAGAAGGAGTGCCGCGCCTGGACCATCCGCAAGGGCACCAAGGCCCCGCAGGCAGCCGGTAAGATCCACAGCGACTTCGAGCGCGGTTTCATCCGCGCCAGCGTCATCGGCTACGGCGACCTCGAAGCCAACAACTTCGACTATGCCGCCGTCAAGGCCAAAGGCCTGCAGCGCACCGAGGGCAAGGAATACGTCGTCAAGGACGGCGATGTCATCGAGTTCCTGTTCAACGTCTGATCGCAGACGTTTTTCCCGACTCCACCGATTTGAAAAGAGAACGAGGTTTCCAAATGATTATTGGCATAATGGGCGCAATGCCCGATGAAGTCGAGCAGCTCTGTGCAAAGCTGGAAAACGTCACCGTAGAGCCTTACGGCGGCGTCGAATACCACAAGGGCACACTGGCGGGCAAGGAGGTCGTGGTCTGCTGCGCCGGGATGGGCAAAGCCAACGCTGCCGCCACCACCCAGGTGCTCATCACCAAATTCGGTGCCGAGAAGATCATCTTCTCCGGCATCGCCGGCAACATGACCAGCAAGATCGGCATCGGCGATGTCGTCATCGGCAAGACCGTGCTCTACCACGACGCCCAGCTGGACATGATCTGCCAAAACCCGCCGTTCCTCAAGGAGTACACTGGTGACCCGGCCCTCATCGCCGCCGCCGAGGCCGCCTGCAAGGCCGCAGGCGTCAAGGCGCTGACCGGCAGGATCGCCACCGGCGACCTCTTCGTCGGCGACAGCGAGACCAAGGCCGCCATCGAGGCCAAGTGCGCCCCCGACTGCGTGGAGATGGAAGGTGCCGCCGTCAGCCAAATCGCCGCCAAGAACGGTGTGCCCTGCGTCATCCTGCGGGCCATGAGCGACAACGCCGACGAGGACGGCCACGAAGTTCTGGTCGTCAAAAAGTTCAGCATTGCCGCGTATGTTGCCACCGCGACCCAGATCGTGGCCGCGATGGTGGAAGCGCTCTGAGCAGAGCGCCTTCCCTTTACAGAAAGCGTTCCAGCCGGATGCGGTTGTCCTCTTCAAAATCCTGCACTTTCTGCATCAGGCGCTTGGAGCCGGGCGCAGCATCGGGATAGTCCTTCTGGGACTTGATGCAGTCCATCACGCCCTGGCTGCTGCCCTCGGAGAGCATCTCGGCCAGATTCCGGGTGGACTTGTCGGTCAGGGTCTTCATTCCGATGCCCATTCTGGTGTTGAGCTTTGCCATGGCGCTCTGGCCCTGGGCGGTTCCGCCGCAAGCCTCAATGGCGGTGTGGGCCTCCTGGTTCAGTTCGCGGTAGATGTTCCGTTCCCGCAGCAGTTCTGCTTTGAACTGCACGTCGTCCGTCATCGGCACGATCTGTTCCAGCGTGTTTTTGCCCATTTCCGTGTTCTGCACCACGGCTTCCAGCAGGCTGAGGTTGTCGTTTTTCAGATGTTCCATAACAAAAAATCCCCCTTCTGGCTCTTAGGATGTCCAGAAGGGGGATCTTTTATCCAGTGATCTTATCCGGCGCAGACCTGGCTGCCGCCAGCTTCCTGCGCGGCCTTGAGCCGTGCTGCACAAAGCTCGTACAGTGCGTCCCAGTTTTTGCCCCGCACCTCGCAGGTGCAGGCGCAGCCGATGGACTGGGTGAACGGCACCCGGCGCATCAGACCCACCGAAGCCACATAGGCACGGGGCATCTCCGCGTAGATGCTCCGCAGCTCTTCGGCCAGTTCGTCGCAGGTCTTGTCCGCACAGCCGATGGCGAACAGCGTATCGGTCAGGCGGCAGACCACCCGCTCGTCCGGGCGGTCGTAGTGCTTCTTCCACTGGTTCGCCACAAAGCAGACCAGCTGATCCATGACGGCATCGCCCTGCTCGGCCTGCATCTGCTCGACGCGGTCCAGCTCCACCAGCGCCAGCGAGGCGCAGCGGTGGGCGTCGGTCCAGTCATCCAGGCGGGTGCAGAACTCGGTCTCAAAATAGCGGCGGTTGAACACACCCGACAAAAAGTCGTGGTTCATGTCGTCGCGGCACAGCTCCCGCTCGCGCGGGGACATCCGGTCCTCCGGCAGGTCGTTGCCCGCCAGCGGCGCGGTCATCTGCAGTTTCCATACCTTGCCGTCCGCAACGATCTGGCGGCGCAGTACGCAGTCTACCTGCCCATTGCGCAGCTCATAGTCCACCATCAGGCCATCATCCTGCCAGCTGCGGGCTGCTTCTTCGTCCGCTTCGGTCAGGGTCACGTCCTCAAAGGCGGCCTGTGCGCTGCGCACAAATTCGCGCAGGTCCTGCTCGGTCCATTCTTTCTTCATGCGTCTTTCCCCATCATTGTGGTGCCGGATTCTCCCTCCCGGCACACCTTGCCACGAAAAACACTTTGAAAATGTTTCTCAGATTACAAAGATTATACCACTTCTGCGGAAGACTTGCCAGCAAAGCGCACAAATTTCAGCCAATTTTTTTGCAAATCCGTCAATCTGCTAACGTTCTCCCGGTTTTTCCTGTTTTATGCACGGCAGACTGCCTCGCACTCGCCCAGGATCTCTTTGGCCAGCTTCTTTGTGCCAAAGCCCTCGGCAGCGCGCCAGGTCCAGTTGCCGCCCAGACGGCCGGGCGTGTTCAGGTGGCCTTCCTCGCCCAGGCCCAGCCAGTCGGCCATGGGGATGATGGCGCGTTCGGAGGCCGAACCCAGCGCTGCGCGCAGCAGGGCCACGCGGGCCGCATCGGTCTTGACGGCGGCGACCTCTTTGGCCGTGGGGTGGCAGGGGGTCAGATGCAGGTAGGCACAAGCCATGGCCTTTTCCTTCTCAGACGCACCGATCTCCCACCAGGCGGTCAGGGTCGTGTTGTCGTGGGTGCCGGGGTAGACCACGCTGTTCCGGACGTGGTTGTGGGGCAGATACTCATTGTCTCCGCCGCCGAAGGCAAACTGCAGCACCTTCATGCCGGGGAAGCCGCTCTCCGCCAGCAGCTCGCGGACGCTGTCCACGATGTCGCCCAGGTCCTCGGCGATGATGGGCAGTTTGCCCAGCGCGTTTTCCAGTGCATGGAACAGCTCCATCCGGGGGCCGATCTCCCACTTGCCGCCCTTGGCGGTCGTGCTGCCCGCCGGGATGGCCCAGTAGGTATCGAAGCCGCGGAAGTGGTCGATGCGGAGCAGGTCGTAGATGCCCAGTGCATGGCGGACCCGCTCGATCCACCAGGCATAGCCGGTCTCGCGGTGATACGGCCAGTTGTACAGCGGGTTGCCCCAGAGCTGGCCGTCGGCAGAGAAATAATCCGGCGGGCAGCCGGCCACGCGGGCAAAGCTGCCGTCCGCCGCCAGTTCGAACAGCGGACCGCCCACCCAGGCGTCCACCGAGTCGGCCGAGACATAGATGGGGATGTCGCCCAGGATCTGGATGCCCTTGGCGTTGGCATAGGCTTTTAGCTTCTTCCACTGGATGGCGAACTCATACTGCAAAAACTTCCAGAAGCCGATCTCTTCCTCGTGCTCCGCGCGGAACGCGGCCAGTGCATGGCCATCCCGCATCCGGTACGCGCGGGGCCACTCGGTCCAGCTCTTCATCTGGTTGGCGGTCTTCAGGGCCATGTACAGTGCATAGTCCTCCAGCCAGCTCTCGTTTTCCAGCGTGAAGGCATAGTAGGCATCCGGGTAGTAGTGGGCACAGCCGTGCAGCCCTTCGCACTGCCTGCGCCAGGCCGCGTATGCCGCGCGCAGGATCTTGTAGCGGCTGGTGTACAGGGTGCCGTAGTCCACCTGAAGCGGGTCTTCGCCCCAGGATTCCGCCTTGAGCTGGGCGGCGGTCAGCAGGCCCTCCGCCTTGAGGGCGTCGAGGTCGATGAAGTACGGGTTGCCCGCAAAGGCCGAGCAGCTCTGGTAGGGGCTGTCCCCATAACCGGTGGGGCTCAGCGGCAGGATCTGCCAGATCTTCTGGCCCGCTGCGGCCAGAAAATCCACGAACGTTTCCGCTTCCGTTCCGAAGCAGCCAATTCCATAGGGGCCGGGCAGGCTGGACACCGGCATTAAAATTCCACTTTCACGCATGATGTACCTTCCTCATTTCGTTCGGATTTCGGTTATTTCCTATCATAACATAACCGCAGACTATTTTCCACAGGCAAAAATCGTGGTATACTTGTTTCTATCAAATAAAACCCTCTCCGTCAGCGCTCACGCGCTGCCACCTCTCCCGAAGGGCGAGGTCTTGGCATAATCTCAAAAACGGCCAAAAGCTCCCCCTTTGGGGGAGCTGGCGAGCGAAGCGAGACTGAGAGGGTCAGGAGGACACCATGCAACCCACTCAAAAATATTACGAGGCCGATGCCTACCGCACCGAGGCGGCAGGGCGCATCCTCGCGGCCGAACCGGACGGCAACGGCGGCGGAAAGATCGCGCTGGACGGCACGGTCTTTTACCCCGAAGGCGGCGGTCAGCCTGCCGACCGGGGCACCCTGACCCTTCCGGACGGCACGGTGCTGCACGTCACCGACGTCCACGAGCAGGGCGGCGTCATCTGGCACACCATAGATGATCTGCCCGAAACCGCCGCCCCCGGCACCGCAGTGCAGGAGGCCCTTGACTGGGCCTGGCGGTTCGACAAGATGCAGCAGCACACCGGTGAGCACATCCTCTCCGGCATCCTGCACCAGATGTTCGGGGCCGAGAACGTCGGGTTCCACATCGGCACCGACGCGGTGCGGATGGACACCAGCGTCCCCATCTCCGCCGAGGGTCTGCAGGAGGCCGAACTTGCCGCCAACCGCATCGTCTGGCAGAATGTGCCGGTGTGCATCACCTACCCCACCCGCGAGGAGCTGGCCGCGCTGACCTACCGCAGCAAGAAAGAGATCGAAGGCCAGGTGCGCATCGTGAGCATCCCCGGTGCCGATGTCTGCGCCTGCTGCGGCACCCACACCGCCGCCACCGGCGCGGTGGGCCAGATCAAGATCCTGGCCGCCGAGAACTACAAGGGCGGCGTCCGGCTGAGCATCGTCTGCGGCGAGCGGGCCCTGCTGGCCGCGCAGGCCATGCGCCAGCGTCAGGCCGAGATCGGCGCCCTGCTCAGCGCCAAGCCCAGCGAGACGGCCCACGCCGTCCACCGCGTCTTCGACGAGTACACGGCCCTGAAATTTGCCCATTTCGGGCTTTGCAGCCAGCTCTTTGAGGCGCTGGCCGCACAGACCGCCCCCGGCGAGGACGCCATCCGCATCGTGCCGGGGCTTGACCCGGACGGCCTGCACCGGCTGGCCGTCAAGCTCAGCGAGGCCACCACCGGCCTATGCGCGGCCCTGACGGCCAATGAAAAGGGCACCGGCTACTGTCTGGCCAGGGCCGACGGCGACGTCCGCGCCCTGACCAAAGCCCTCAATGCCGCCCTGAACGGCCGCGGCGGCGGCAAGCCCGGCATCTGCCAGGGCAGCTGCGCCGCAGCACCCGAACAAGTTGAACGATTTTTGAAGGAGAACCACATATTATGAGAATGCGCTTCAAACCCTACGCCCACGACGAGCTGATGGCCGCTGATTTCCACGTCCACGAGCCCCTGATCTGGGGCGGCAAGTGGCACGCACAGTATGCCCGCCCGGAGCAGCCCTTTGTGCTGGAGCTGGGCTGCGGCAAGGGCGGCTTTATCTCCCAGCTGGCCAGCGCCCACCCGGAGAACAACTACCTCGGCATCGACATCACCGACAAAGTCCTCATTCTGGCCAAGCGGAAGATCGAGGCCGCCTATCAGGAGGCGGGCCGCCCCATCGACAACGTCAAGATCATGAGCACCGACATCGAGCGCATCAAGGGCGTCCTCACGCCGGAGGATACCGTGCACCGCATCTACATCAACTTCTGCAACCCGTGGAGCAAGAATGCGTCTTCCAACAAGCACCGTCTCACCTATCCCCGCCAGCTCATCCAGTACCGCGCCTTCCTCGAAGACGGCGGCGAGATCTATTTCAAGACCGACGATGACGATCTGTTCCGCGACAGCCTGGAATACTTCCCCGCTTCCGGCTACGAGATCACCTGGAAGACCTTTGACCTGCACGAGAACGAGCCGGCGTGGAACATCCGCACCGAGCACGAGGGGATGTTCACCGAGATGGGCATCAAGATCAAGGCCCTCATCGCCCGAAAGCTGCCCGGTGACGAGACCGTGACCTGGATCGAGCCGAAGGTGCTCAAAAAGATGGCGGCTGCCGAAGCCGCTGCCGCCGAGGCCGCTGCCCACGGGGAGACCGCCGATGCGTGACCCCTGTGAGCTGTGCGTGAACAATGTCCCGGACGAGTACGGCACCTGTTATTGTGCACAGGGTGCCGCACTCGACGAGGACGAGATGGCACGGTATCTCTCCCGCAGCACCCGCGCCTGCCCCTTCTTTGAAGCGGGCGATGAATACAGCATCGTCCGGAAACAGAATTAACGGAGGTGTTCCCTTGCTTTCTTTTTTTGTTGATACCACCGTCTGCGGCTTTTCGCTGTATCAGGTCTTCGCGTACTTCCTCATCTACTCCTGCCTCGGCTGGTGTCTGGAGGTCATCTACGCCGCCGTCACGACCGGCCAGCTGATCAACCGCGGCTTCCTGAACGGTCCGGTCTGCCCCATCTACGGCTTCGGCATGGTCATCGTCCTCTTCGCCCTGACGCCCCTGTCGCACAGCCTGCTCCTGCTCTACCTCGGCGGCGTCATCCTGCCCAGTGCGCTGGAACTGGTGGGCGGCTGGGCGCTGTACAAGCTCTACCACACCCGCTGGTGGGATTACAGCGACTATCCCTTCAACATCGGCGGCTATATCTGCCTGGAGTTTTCCCTGCTGTGGGGCGTGGGCACCCTCATCGTGATGAAGCTCGTCCACCCCATCATCGCCGATGCGGTGGCCCTCATCCCGCCGCTGGTGGGCCTTGTCCTGATGTTCCTGCTCTACGGCATCTATGCCGCCGACACCATCGCCACCGCCTTTGCCGCGTCCGACCTGGCCCGCGACCTGGATGCGCTGGAAAAGGTGGCCGACAGTATGCACGCCGTCAGCGACGCCATGACCGAGCTGCTGGGCACCAACGCCATGGCCATGGACCAGAAGATGGACGAGAGCCGTCTGCAGTTCAAGCTGGCGGCCGCCGAGGCCCGCGACAATGCGGCCAAGCTGAACGCCCGCGATGCAGCCGCCGCCATGCGCGCCAAGGCCGACGAGGCCATGGAGGCCGCGAAGCGGGCCTCGCAGGATGCAAAGCTCAACGCCAGCGAAGCCGCCAATGCCGTCAAACTGGCGGCCAAAGGCACAGCCGAGCGCACGGCCGAACTGCTCCGGCTGGAGCAGCTGGCCGAGGAGCTGCAGGCCCGCAGCGAGGAGCTTCGCTCCCGCACCCAGCGCGCCACCCCGCACTTCGGCAAGCGCCGCATGCTCCGCGCCTTTCCCAAGATGAAACACGGTGCGCAGAACCGCTCGCTGGACACGCTGCGGGAACAGCTGAAATCTTCCAAATAAGCACAGCAAAAAAGAGATGGGAGCCCTTTTTAAGGGAATTCCATCTCTTTTTCTTTCCGGTTATTCTACATCGGTTTTTGCTGAATCATATTCAGGTAGTTGCACTTCCATCCTTGAAACCCTTATCCAGATACTCCTGCTTCAGGGTGTTGATGTTGAAATTCAGCTTTTCCTTTTCTTCCTTCGGGCTGTAGCTCTTATATTCCATCCAGATATACGGTGCATTACCGGAGTAGATAAGAACCACCTTCGGCAGATTGCCTTCATAGCAGACGACCATATCCACGCTGCTGTAATTCACCTGAATCGTAAATCTCTCGGCCTGATACGTTCTCTTCTGGCCGTTGAACGTATAGGTATAGGTGCCGGACCAGATTGACTTTACGTTCGCCTGACTCGGTGTTGTTGTGGTCTCGCTTGTTTTATACACTTCCTCACGGACTGCCTGATATATATAATCTGTGACAACGACCTGTTTGTTCGCGGACTTATCCGAGAAGGTATAGGTCATCGGGTCGTCATCTGTATCGAGCGCACTCGTGGAATACGTTTTATTGCCATTTGACGTCACGTGCACATAGGTATCAAAATAGTCCGGGGTCCCATCGTCTTTTTGGCCAAACCGCAGATAAGTGACCGCATCTATCGTATATTTCTGACTGCTGTAGCACGTCGACAGCTTACTCTGTGCCCAGGAAACCTTCTTTGTGAAGTTTCCCTTGCCAACTGCATTTTCTTCCTCTTTGGGCGGCGTGCTGGTGTTCGTGTTTCCGTTACTGCCGCTGTTGTTCCCGGAATCGTTCGTCCCGCTGTTGTTTCCACTGCCGCTGCCATTTCCACTGACATCGGAACTCGCGTGGCTGCCGCTCGAGCTGCCACCTGCGCTGCCGCCATTGGAGCCACCACCGGCACAGGCCGTCAGCATAGAAAGCGTCATCACTGCTGCCAGAGCAATCGCCACTGCCTTTTTTGCCAATCTCATTGTACATTCCTCCTGTTTTGATCAGATTCCGTACCGAAACCCCAAATCGTTCCTGTACAACCCAATTTTACCCCCTCCCCCGAAATCTTTCAAGTGCTTATGGGAAATTTGCGATGATTTTTCAAAATTGCCCTTCGGCCGACAAAAAAACGGAGACACTCATCGAGCATCTCCGTTTTTACATTGCGTCAAATCAGGCCCACAGATTTTCCGGGTACAGGCCGTCCTGCGTTTTCTGCGCGATGGCGGCCACGACGGTGGGCTTGTCCTCGCGGTAGGTCACGCCGAACCACTTGTCGCGGCTGTGCAGGATCTTCACGGTCGCCTTGCCCTCGTCGATCAGCTCGCTGGCCACGGTCGGCAGGAAGTACTCGCACTTGAGCGGGTTCTTGGGCAGATTCTCGGTCAGCCAGCCCGCAAAGCGGCGCTCGGCCTCATCGAGGAAGCTCCGGCCAAAGCCCCACAGGTTCATGCTGACGGGGGCATCCACGGGCAGGTCGTGCCAGCTTTCGCCGCCGTCCTCGGTGTAGTGGATGCCGCCCTCGTATGTCTCGATGCGGGTGCGCTCGGTGACGCTGTGCAGGGTGCCGTCCGCGTTCGCGACGCAGACGCCGCGGGCAACGCTGCCGTTCTCGGAGACGGTGTTCTTCAGCAGGTAGCTGACCATGCAGTAGTCATAGACCGTGCCGTCTGCGTGGGTGGACAGGTAATCGTAGATGACCTGGAACGCCTCCGGGCCGTAGTAGTCATCTGCATTGATGACCGCGAACGGGCCGTCGATGAGGTCTTTTGCCGCCAGGACCGCGTGGCAGGTGCCCCAGGGCTTGACGCGGCCCTCCGGGATGGAGAAGCCTGCGGGCAGCTCATCCAGCTGCTGGAATGCGTATTTCACGTTCATCACTTTGGCCACGCGGTCGCCGATGGCCTTTTTGAAGGTCTCCTCGATCTCGTGCTTGATGACGAAGATCACGGTCTCAAAGCCTGCACGGCGGGCATCGTAGAGGGAATAATCCACGATGACCTGCCCGTTGGGGCCTACCGGGTCGATCTGCTTCATGCCGCCGTAACGGCTGCCCATGCCAGCCGCCATGACCACCAATACCGGTTTGTTCATGTTCTGATACCTCCTGCGCAGTGCGCGTTTTCTGCCTTTATTATACTCCAAACGGCAGGCGTCAACAAGTGCCGTTCTGCATTGTTCGGGAACCCATGGATTCTGCCGCTCCAATGTGTTAAAATAGGGGCAGATCAGATCACGCATCGGAAGGGAGTTTTGTTCATTGTACACTGCATCCTCCGCCCGCTATTCCACCCTGCCCTACCATCGCTGCGGCCAGAGCGGCCTGCTGCTGCCCGCTGTGTCGCTGGGGTTCTGGCACAACTTCGGCGATACTGCCCATTTCGAGACCATGAAGCAGCTCTGCTTCACGGCATTCGACCACGGCATCACCCACTTTGACCTCGCCAACAACTACGGCCCCGCACCCGGCAGCGCCGAGAAGAACCTGGGCCGCATCCTGAAGGAGAACTTCCGCCCCTACCGCGATGAGCTCATCATCAGCACCAAGGCCGGCTATGAGATGTGGGACGGCCCCTACGGCAACTGGGGCAGCCGGAAGTATCTGCTGGCCAGCCTGGACCAGAGCCTGGAACGGCTGGGGCTGGACTATGTGGACATTTTCTACCACCACCGCATGGACCCCAACACCCCGCTGGAAGAGACCATGGGTGCGCTGGAACAGGCCGTGCGCAGCGGCAAGGCACTGTATGCGGGCCTGTCGAACTACGACGGCCCCACGCTGGAAAAGGCCTGTGCTATCCTCACCGAGCGGCATGTGCCTTTCGTCATCAACCAGAACCGCTACTCCATCTTTGACCGCACCATCGAGAAGAACGGCCTGAAGGAGACGGCCAACCGTCTGGGCAAGGGCATCATCGCGTTCAGCCCGCTGGCACAGGGCCTGCTGACCGACCGCTACCTGCACGGCATCCCCGAAGACAGCCGCATCCGCACCGACGGCCGCTTCCTGAAGGAATCCACCCTCACCGAGGAAAAGCTGGAGCAGATCCGTGCCCTGAATGACATCGCCGCCGCCCGCGGCCAGACGCTGGCCGAAATGGCACTGGCCTGGATCCTGAAGGACGGTCAGGTCACGAGTGTGCTCATCGGCGCATCCCGCCCGGAGCAGATCCTGGACGACCTCAAGGCGCTGGACAACACCACCTTCACCCCCGACGAGCTGCGCGCCATCGACGCAGCTTCGGGCTTCTGAGAAAGGACAGGTCCTATGAACAAGAAAACAGTCTGGATCACCGGCGCTTCTTCCGGCATCGGGCAGGAGTTCGCCCGCCAGTACGCGCGGCTGGGCTTCCGGCTCATCCTGACGGCCCGCCGGAAAGACCGGCTGGACGCCCTGGCCGAGGAGCTGCAGGCCCGCTATCATGTGCCCTGCCGCGTCCTCCCCGCCGACCTGGAACGCGATGTTGACTGCGCGGCCCTGTGCACCGTACTGGCCGCCGAGCGCATCGACCTCTTCATCAACAACGCAGGCTTCGGCACCTGCGGCTGCTTCCTCGACACCGACCCGGAAAAGGAGCTTTCCATGCTGCGGGTCAACGTTCTCGCCATGCACCGGCTGTTCAAGTTCGTGCTCAAGAAGATGGACCGACAGGGTTCCGGCACCATCCTGAACGTGGCCTCCTCGGCGGGCCTGCTTCCGGCCGGGCCGTTTATGGCGGGCTACTACGCCTCCAAGGCCTATGTGGTCAGCCTGACGCGGGGCGTGGCCGAGGAACTGCGGGAGCAGCACAGCCCGGTCTACGTCTGCGCCCTCTGCCCCGGCCCGGTGAACACCGAGTTCAATGACCGCGCCGACGTCGTCTTCGCGCTCAAGGGCATCTCGCCGGCGCTCTGCGTGGAAGAAGCCATGCGCGGGATGCTCCGCCGCAAGACCATCATCGTGCCCTCGGCCCTGATGCGGGCTGCCACCACAGCCCAGAAGCTCGTGCCCGCCCCGCTGCTCATGCCCATCCTTGCCCGGCAGCAGAAGCGGAAACTGGGCCGGTGATTGACTTTTTCCCGCCGACACGATACACTAAAGTCAGACACGCACCGCCTTCCGCATATGTTTGGACGGCGGTGGAACATCATACGATTGCAGGAGGAATTTTTCCATGAAGATCGCACTCATCAACGAAAACAGCCAGGCCGCCAAGAACGGCCTCATCGAAGCAGCGCTGAAGAAGGTCGTGGAGCCCATGGGCCACGAGGTGGTCAACTACGGCATGTATGCCGCCGACGACAAGGCACAGCTGACCTATGTGCAGTGCGGCATTCTGGCCGCCATCCTGCTGAACAGCGGCGCAGCCGACTATGTCATCACCGGCTGCGGCACCGGCGAGGGTGCCATGCTGGCGCTGAACAGCTTCCCCGGCGTCATCTGCGGCCATGTGGAAGACCCCGTGGATGCCTACACCTTTGCCCACGTCAACGACGGCAACGCCGTGGCCATGCCGTTCGCCAAGGGCTTCGGCTGGGGCGGTGAGCTCAACCTCGAATACTGCTTCGAGAAGCTGTTCGGCTTCGGCCACGGCCAGGGCTACCCCAAGGAGCGTGTGGAGCCGGAGCAGCGCAACAAGAAGATCCTGGACGGCGTCCGCGCCGCCACCTTCAAGCCTCTCATCGAGTGCCTGCAGAGCATCGACCAGGACCTGCTGAAGGGTGCCGTGGCCGGTGAGAAGTTCAGCGAGCTCTTCTTTGCTTCCTGCAAGGACGACGCGCTGGCTGCCTACATCAAGACCCTGCTGTAATTTTTGCCAAGGAGACGCACGATGAGCGCTTTGTATCACTTCAACGCAGCCGCTTCGGAGGTCCTGGAGCTGTTTCTGGAATCCGCCGTGCCCATGATCGCCGGGCTGGCAGAGGTCATCGGCCTGTTCATCATCGTCACGAGTCTGGTGCGGGCGACCTACCATTACATCCGCGCCTTCTTCTTCCACGACCGGTACGATTTTCACCACGAGATGAGCAGCGGCCTGACCACCGCGCTGGAATTTCTGATGTCGGCCGAGATCGCCAAGACCTTTCTGCTGCAAAACCTCGAATCCGTGGTGCCGCTGGCGGCCACGTTCGCGCTGCGGGCTTTGATGAGCCTGCTGCTGCACGTCGAGATGCGGGCCCAGCATAAGACGGAGGAATGACCCACCCGCCGCCGGGCCGCAGCTTCGTCCAAACTTTTCCGGCCCACTTCCCACCCGGATTGTGAAAAACGTAAAAAATACGGTCTGGCACTTGACACTTTGACCAAAACGCTCTATACTCGTGCCATCGAAAGCAAAGGCGCTGACGGAAGCAATTCCGCCAGCGCCTTTTGTGTTTTCGGCAGAAGTTCGGACTTCTGTGCTTCCGGGGGAAGATCGAGGGCCTCCGGAGGGGAAGATCCGCGCTGCCGCGCAGATAGAGGGGCGCAGCAGCCGGAGTACGCAAGGCCGGTTCTGGTGGCCGGCCGCACAACAAATGGGGAGGTATCCAGTTATGTTCCGTTCCGTAGACACCTGCTGGGTGTTGGTGGCCGCGTTCCTGGTCTACTTCATGCAGGCGGGCTTTGCGCTGTGTGAGGCAGGTTTTACCCGCGCCAAAAACACCGGCAACATCCTCATGAAAAACATGATGGATTTCTGCATCGGCACCCCGTGCTACTGGCTCATCGGCTTCGGCCTGATGTTCGGCGGCACCAGCGCGCTCATCGGCGGGTTCGACCCGTTCATCCAGGGCGATTATTCCCATCTGGGGCTTGACATCCCGCTGTGGGTGTACATCGTGTTCCAGACCGTGTTCTGCGCCACGGCAGCCACCATCGTGTCCGGCTCCATGGCCGAGCGCACCAACTTCAAAGCCTACTGCGTCTACTCCGCCGCCATTTCGCTGGTGGTGTACCCCATCTGCGGCCACTGGATGTGGGGCGGCGGCTGGCTGCAGAGCATGGGCTTCCATGACTTTGCCGGTTCCGCAGCCGTTCATAACGTCGGCGGCGTCATCGCTCTGCTGGGCGCTGCGATGCTTGGCCCCCGCATCGGCAAGTACGACAAGAACGGCAACCCCCACGCCATCCCCGGCCACAACCTGACCGCCGGTGCGCTGGGCGTCTTCATCCTGTGGTTCTGCTGGTTCGGTTTCAACGGCGGCTCTTCCCTGAGCCTGGCCACCGATGAGGCCATGACCCTGACCGGTCTGGTCTGCTTCAACACCAACCTGGCCGCTGCTGTGGCCACCTGCGTGACCATGATCTTCACCTGGCTGCGGTACGGCAAGCCCGATGTCTCCATGACCCTGAACGGTTCGCTGGCCGGTCTGGTGGCCATCACGGCAGGCTGCGACGCCGTTTCTCCGTTCGGTGCCTTCATCATCGGCTTTGTGGCCGGCCTCCTGGTGGTCCTGAGCGTTGAGTTCTTTGATAAGATTGCCAGGATCGACGACCCCGTCGGCGCAGTCTCCGTCCACTTTGCAAACGGCGTGTGGGGCACCATCGCAGTCGGCCTGTTCTCCAACGGCGGCGACGGCGTGGGCAAGGGCCTGTTCTACGGCGGCGGCCTGAGCCAGCTGGGCATCCAGCTGCTGGGCCTCATCACGGTCGATGTCTATGTCGTCGTCGTGATGTTCCTCATCTTCAAGATCATCGACAAGACCATCGGCCTGCGCGTCCCCGCTGAGGTGGAGATCGACGG
>ERZ1026844.752-NODE-752-length-21941-cov-10.675180_pt1 | contig 21941 bp, 17 predicted proteins | sample MGYA00380152_ERZ1026844 | MGnify/ENA primary metagenome ERZ1026844 (study PRJEB33269, sample SAMEA4719788) | human gut metagenome | biome: human-associated habitat; feature: organic feature; material: feces | place: Cameroon | collected 2013-10 ... | reverse complement strand
ACGTATATCTTTTCCGTTAATAATTCCATAATAATCAAAATCAGGCGTTATAAAATAACCTACTTCATTATTAATCTCTTCAATCTGGCTTTCGTATAAGCTAAAAGGGTCTTTAGATAGTTCAAATAAAGAATAAAACAGTTTTAATTCATTATTTATATAAAGACGAATAGGAATACTCGACATATCACCAATCTTCTTGCACAAATAAGCATAATCCATAAATTCACCTCCTATACTCATTATTAAACAAATACATAAATCATGCAACAATATTACAAGTATCTATAAAAAGAAAGCGATACCATATATGTATAAAAATCATTATAGTATGTGTTCAGCGAATGAGAGAATACAGAAAGGAGTATTTATGAGCACGCAGTTATTATCAAAAAAAGCCTTTCACTCTAAGGTGAAAGGCAAAGATGTCACAAAGTCTGAAAAATGGTTTGGTTATCTTATTGGTCCAAGTGGTGCATTATTACTTAATGCAGTTCTTGCGACCTATTTAAATGTCTTTTATACAGATGTCTTAAAATTAAATGTCATCTGGGGAGGACTCTTCCTTACAATCTTCCCAATTATCTCTAAAGTCATCGACGCTATTACGAATGTTATCATGGGGATAGTGATTGACCATACACATACATCTCAAGGGAAGGCTAGACCTTGGTTATTACTCTCTGCACCATTGTTGTGCGTATCAGGAATCCTATTATTTACAGTACCGGAAGGTAATGACACAATTAGAATCATTTGGGTGATGCTTTCTTATAATCTTTATTATTCATTTGCTTATACAATGTTTAATATGAGTCATAACCTCATGGTTCCTTTATCTACTAGAAATGTTGATCAAAGAGGAGGCTTATCTGTCTTTAATCAGATTTCTACTATCATGATGTCAGGTATCTTAGTCGCATTATTATTCCCCATGTTGATTATGCCAATGGTAGGTGTTGATAAATCTAAATGGCTTCTTGTGATGAGTGTTTTATCCATCATTGCTTTACCACTTACACTTATGGAATACTATTTCACTAAAGAAAGAGTGACAGAAGAAGCAGGAGAAGAAGAAAAGATTCCATTAAGAACACAATTAAAAGTCATTTTTACTGATAAGTATACTCTTATTATTTTTGTATATTTTCTCATCTATACTGCAGGCACAACATTCAAGAATTTAGGTCTTGTTTACTACAGTAACTATGTTTTAGGTTCATACAACGATGGTATTACTCAGACAATGTTGTCGGTGATTGGTGGTATACCAATGGGTATTGGTATATTTGCGGTATGGCCACTTGCAAGAAGATTTGGAAAAAGAAATGTCACAATGATTGGTTTTGTGCTTTATTCTATCGGCAGCTTAATCTGTTGTTTAGCGCCTTCTAATATGGTGATTGTATTAGTAGGACAATTTATTAAGAATATTGGTGGTTTACCTTGTGCATATGTCTTTATGGCATTATTCGCTGATAACCTAGATAACTTAGAATGGAAAAGCGGTATTCGTGTAGATGGTATCACTATGTCTATTTATAATATTATCGCTGTTGCAGGTCTTGGCTTATTTACTGGTATCTTTAATCTCATGTTATCTAAGAGTGGTTATATTGCACCTAGTATCAATGCCACAGGACAAACAATTGCGGCTATGCAGCCTCAATCAGTCAAGGTGGCTATTACTTTCGCCTTTGTAGGGTTTGAAGTTATTACAGGAATTGTACTTGCAGTACTTCTATGGTTCCTCAATATAGAAAAGACTGTCACAATCAAACAGCATGAAATTCGTTTATTCAAAGGGCAGGAAGAAACAGAAGAAGAAAAAGCAGAATATGAAACAGCTTATTCTCGTTTATCAGATAAAGATAAAAAGAAATGGGAAGAAGAAAAGAGAATGGGTGAAGAAAATAGAAGAATGATACAAAAAGAAATAAAGGAGTTTGAGTAATGAAAGATATAGAACAATTATTAAGAGAAATGACACTTGAAGAAAAAGCTATCATCGTATCAGGCACTAACTTCATGTATACAAATAAAATAGAAAGATTAGGTATTCCTGAAGTATGTACTTCAGATGGACCTCATGGTTTAAGAAAGCAGGCAGCTGATGCAAAGGATAATGGTGTTTCTACAAGTGAACCAGCCACTTCTTTTCCAACTGCAGTGACTACATCTTCAGGCTGGAATAAAGAGAATCTTTATAAGATGGGCGAAGCCATTGGTCAGGAATGTAGCAGTTATAATGTCGATGTATTACTTGGTCCAGGTGTGAATATTAAAAGAAATCCACTCTGTGGTAGAAACTTTGAATACTTCTCAGAAGATCCTTATTTAGCAGGTGTAATGGGAAGTGCACATGTAAAAGGTGTAATGAGTCAGCATGTAGATGTTTCTTTAAAACATTTTGCGTTAAATAACTCAGAAAACTATCGTTTTATGGGTAATTCTATTGTCGATGAAAATTCAGCAAGAAATATTTATTTAAAGCCTTTTGAAATGGTTGTAAAAGATGCAAAACCAAAAACAGTCATGTGTGCTTATAACCAGATCAATGGTGTCTTCTGTTCACAGAATAAGTGGCTTCTTACTGATGTGCTCAGAGATGAATGGGGATTTAATGGAATTGTCATGTCTGACTGGGGTGCAAGTAAAGATCGTGATTTGGGAATAGATGCAGGTATGGAACTAGAAATGCCTGGAGATACAAATATCTCTAAGAAGATGATTATTGATGCAGTGAATGAAGGACGTTTATCTCAAGAAGTATTAGATAAAGGCGTAAGAAGAATGTTGGAATTCATTCAAAATTGTGAAACCAATAGAACATTAAGGACTGTTAAAACAGGGGACTTTGATGATGCAATGAAGGATGCACACCATAAGCTTGCTAGTGATATCGCAAAGGATTGTGCCGTCTTATTAAAGAATGAAGATGTTCTTCCATTAAAAACAAATCAGAAATTACTTATTGTAGGAGAACTCTTTGATAAGATGCGTTATCAAGGATCAGGAAGCTCTATGATTAATCCTGCAAGACTTACTACACCTCGTAATGCTTTTGATCAAAGACAGATTCAATATAACTTTAAGAAAGGTTATACAGAAGAAGATGTATTAGATGATAATTTGATTAAAGAAGCAGTTGAATCCGCAAATAATCTATCTAATGAAGGTATCATCTTACTTTTTGCAGGTTTGACTGACTATAGTGAAAGTGAAGGGGCAGATAGAGAAACTCTTTCTTTACCAGCAAATCAGTTAGCTTTAATTGATGCACTTATTCAAACAGGTAAGAAAATCGTTGTTGTATTATATGGTGGATCAGTCATTGAATTACCTTTTGCGCAAGATGTAGATGCTATTCTTAATATGTTCTTACCAGGACAATCAGGTGGAGATGCCACTGCAGCATTATTATTTGGTGAAGCATGTCCAAGTGGAAGATTAAGTGAAACATGGGTTAATAGTTATAAGGATGTACCATTTGGTGAAGAATTTGGAAAACATATTAATGAAATCTATAAAGAAGGGATGCAGGTAGGTTATCGTTATTATGAAACAAATCATATTCCAGTACGTTATCCTTTTGGTTATGGCTTATCTTATACAAGCTTCTCGTATGATGCTCTTCATGTAGATAAGAATGAAGAAGGACTTGATATCACTGTCTCTATCACTAATACAGGTGATATGAAAGGGGCAGAAGTTGTTCAATGTTATATCAATCATGAAGGAGAGATGAAAGAATTAAGAGCCTTTGATAAGGTTTCTCTTGAAGCAGGTGAAACAAAGACAGTTTTAATGCATGTTTCCTATGCTGATTTAATGCATTTTAAAGAAGATAGTATAAAGTTTGATCAAGGTACATATCATATTCATATCATGAAGAACGCACACGTTGATATACTTGAAACAAGTATAGAATTGAATACTGAAATTAAGAGTATTCCAGTGCATACATTTGAAAAGAAGATTGTAGTCAATGAAAATACAACAGCAGCTGATCCTGCTTCTATGCCAATCACATTAGAATCTCGTTTCACTGATTTGAATCAGACATTTATGGGAAGAATTTTATTTAATTCTGTCTTATCAGTCGCAAAGATGAGTGAAAAAGAAGCAAAAAAACTTCCAGCAGGACCTGAAAGAGATAATAAACTCAAAGGGGCACTCTTCTTAAAGAGAATTCTTGAGTCCAATTCTCTTCGTACTATGTCCATGTCCGCTGGACAATCATTCCCATATCATATGGCATTAGGAATGCGTGACATGGCCAATGGACATATTTTAAAGGGAGTGAAGCATATGCTTTCTCCAGTAAAGGTGGTAGATCAAAATGCAGGCAAGAAATCTTAAAGTAGAATACTTAACAAATCCTATAGGTATTGATTGTACATGTCCACGTTTAAGCTGGACTTGTGTGGGTGGCGTGTCACAAAAAGCCTATAGAATTATTGCAAGAGATGAAAACAATACTATTTTATGGGATAGTGGTAAAGTCATTTCCAATCAGATGCATTTAGTGAAATGGGAAGGGCAGCCATTATCAAGTCGTTCTATTGTTTATTGGAATGTAGATTTATGGGATGAATCAGGAAAGTGTGAAGAGGGAAAAGAAACAGGTTATTTTGAACTTGGATTACTCAATAAAGATGACTGGAAAACATCATGGATCAGTGGTGATTATAAAGTCAATAAGAAACAAAGATATCCTGTAGATTGCTTTAGAAAAACTATTACTATTCAGAATAAGAAGATTAAAAAAGCCCGTGCTTATATGACAGCCTGTGGTGTGTATGAAGGCTATATTAATGGAAAGAAGATGGGTGACTTCTATTTAGCACCTGGTATCACTGATTATCGTAAGAGAATTCAATATCAGACTGTAGATATTACTGATTTACTTGTAAATGGTGATAATACGATTGATTTTATGCTTGGTGATGGATGGTATAGAGGATCAGTAGGTGCCTGGGGATTAAAGAATGCCTATGGCACACAGACTAAACTTCTTGCCCAGATAGAAATTGTCTATGAAGATAATTCTATTCATACTATTTCTACAGATTCTACCTTTAAATGGAGTAATGAAGGAGCTATTCGTTTTTGTGACAACAAAGATGGAGAATTCTATGATGCAGCAAGGGAAAACCTAGATAATCTTACATGGAAAAATGTGATTGTTACACAATGTGATGTTGTACCTACTGCCTCAAACAACTTCTCTCTCACAAAACATGAACATTTCACTCATCCTCATCTGATCATTACGCCAAAAGGTGATCATGTATTGGACTTTGGACAGAATATTGCAGGGACAGTAGAATTTCATATCAAAGCGAAAAAAGGACAGAAGCTATCTTTAAGATTTGGTGAAAAGTTAGATGCAAGTGGTGAATTCACTCAGCATAATATTCAATGTATCAATAAGAAGATCACGACACCACTCCAAAGAATTGATTATATATGTAAAGAGGGTATGAATGATTATTGTATGCGTTTTGCGATATTTGGCTATCAATATATACTCATTGAACATGCAGATATGTATATTCATCCTGATGATTTTACAGCTATTGCAGTCTATTCTGATTTTGAGACGACAATGTCATTTGATTCAAGTAATAAGGATTTGGATAAGTTTGTACAAAACACACTTTGGTCTTTAAAGAATAACTCTGCAGATTTACCTACAGACTGTCCTACAAGAGAAAGACATGGATGGTCAGGAGATGCTCAGATATTTGTGAATACAGCTTCTTATCTTGTTAACTATGCACCATTTGCGATTAAATATGAAAAGGATTTATGTGACTGGCAGACGAGTGATGGTAAGTTTCCACAGATAGCTCCTGAGGGTGGTACAGACTTTTATATGAAGGCTATGAATGGTTCAGCAGGCTGGGCAGATGCCGGTGTCATGATTCCTTACCGTTTATGGAAGAAATATGATGATCCAAGTATTATTGAACAGTTCTATGAACCGATGAAAAAATATGCTTTATTCTGTATCAATAGATGTCATAAATGGATGCCTTTTATTTCAGAAAAGACAGGTATTAAAGGCAAGGATAAGAAGTACTTATATAACTATGGACAACATTATGGTGAATGGGCAGAACCAGCAGATGTCCATCAGATGACATTTAAAGATTTTGCCTCTGCCAATCCTGAAGTGACAACTGCCTATTGTTCTTATGTGATGAGTATGATGAAAGAAATTGCAGATACTTTAGGACATAAAGAAGATGCATCACTATTTGAAGAATATGCACAAGGATGTAAGACGACTTATCAGAAGATGAGAGAACAGTCTTATAATACATTAGATACAGATAGACAGGCTAAACTTGTAAGACCTCTTTATATGCATTTATTAAATGAAAAACAAGAAGAATATGCGAAAAAGAGATTGATTCAAGCTTTAGATCATTATGACTGGAGAGTAGGAACTGGATTCTTATCTACCCCATTTATTCTTTATGTATTATCAGATATTGATATCTCTTATGCCTATAAACTATTAGAAAATGAAAAGAAACCAGGATGGTTATTCATGGTTAAATCAGGTGCTTCAACTATCTGGGAAGACTGGGAAGGTCCTACATCAGATAATGGAAAAGGTGGAGGAGTAGCCTCATTAAATCATTATTCTAAAGGCGCTGTCTGTGAATGGCTCTTTGAAGTGATGTGTGGTATTAAAGTAGATGGATCAAATCACTTTACCATTGCACCACATCCTGGTGGTACTTTCACATATGCAAAAGCGTCATATGATAGTGTATTTGGAAAAGTTACAAGTGGCTGGGAGAAGTGTGATAAAGGATATAAATATACGATTTCCATCCCATCTAATACAACTGCAACAGTGATATTACCTCATCAGGAAAAACAATTACTAGTCGCAGGAGATTATGAATTCATCATCTAGGATCATCTTTGGATGATCCTTTTTTCTATAGAATTCAGTTTTGTTTAGGAATACAATAGTAAAAAAAGGAGATGATTGGATGTTAGGTGCAATTATTGGAGATATTGTTGGCTCTAGGTTTGAATGGGAAAACTATAAAGGAAAAGACTTTGAACTATTTGCGAAGGAATGCATGCCTACAGATGATAGCATTATGAGTCTAGCTATTGGTGCAGGACTCCTTAAGAGTCAACCTGACTATGAAAATCTAGAAAAGAATACAATTGAATGTATGCAGTCACTAGGCAGGCAATATCCCTATTGCGGTTATGGAGTCAGCTTTTATTTTTGGGTTTTTGGTGATGATCCAAAGCCTTATAATAGTTATGGTAATGGCGCTGCAATGAGAGTAAGTGCGGCAGGAAGTGTAGCTTCTTCTTTGGAAGAAGCGTTAGAACTCTCAAAAAGAGTGACTGTCATCAGTCATAATCATCCTGAAGGTATCAAAGGAGCACAGGCAACAGCTGCTGCCATATATTTAGCTAAGACAGGTTCAACAAAAGAAGAAATTAAAGACTATATTAATCATAATTTCTATGAGATAGATTTTACTCTTGATGAAATAAGAGACACTTATGAATTTAATGAAATATGTCAACGAACAGTCCCTCAGGCATTAGAGGCTTTCTTCGAATCAAAGGACTATGAGGACGCAATAAGAAATGCGATTTCTATTGGTGGGGATAGTGATACAATAGGGGCAATATGTGGTAGTATTGCGGAAGCATATTATGGTATTCCTAGAAATATCAGAAATCAGGCTTTAAACTATTTGGATGGCACATTGACACTTTATTTGAAACAATTTGAAGAAGCATATCCGCCTGTTATTCTAGAATAGTACTCTTATTTGTGTTATTGTAAGGAATAAGAAAGGAGTCATTCACATGTTAACATACCTAATGTTTGCGGCTGTTATTGGTTTCGCACTAGTAATGAGACAACGTAATAAACATAAAGATGATTATCGCTATGTTGCCGCACAATATCTTATGATGGGTGTCATTTGGGGCCTTATTGCTTTATCTGATTATTTGGATCATGGTGTACGTATGCCATATTTTGGACTATATATTGCTATTTTTGTATTCTCATTATTTATGGGAATCAAATCAATATTGGATCGTAAATAGAGTACTTCGGTACTCTTTTTATATGTCATAATATTAAAAGAAAGATAATTATAAAGGTCTAGAAAAAGTTTATTTTATCTGTATATATTGAGATTTCTGCTTATTATAGGTATGATGAAGGTGAGAAGAGAATGTATATTAAAGGAGGAAATAAGGACAAAAAAGGAGGCGGAATTTATGAAACGATATAAGAAATTGTTCGCATTATTTGCTGCTTTCTCATTGATTTTCAGTGCATTTCTAGTAACACCAGTACACGCAGAAAATGATGCGGATGTCCTCATTTCACAGCTGGTTGGTTATTATACAGATTATATGGAAGATGCTGTAACAGACATTGAACGTATCTTAGTAGAACTTAAATCTGTAGATAAGAAAAAGGGAGAAGCATGGGATTCAATCATGCATTATTGGTTAGAAGTCAATTCTCCTGATTTCACTCATGTAAGTGAAGTGCCTCAAGGTTTACCAAAAGATAATAGTATGTCAGTTGTTATTCTTGGATTTGCGTTAAATGATGATGGTACGATGAAGGAAGAACTTGTAGGAAGACTAAAAACTGGTCTTGCGATTACGAAAGAGTATCCTGAATCATATGTAGTGGTGACTGGAGGTGGCACTGCAAAGAATAATCCAGATGTCACTGAAGGTGGATTAATGGGTGAATGGCTCTTAAGTCAGGGCTTAGAACCATCTCGCTTGATTGTAGAAAATAGAGCACAGGATACAGTAGGCAATGCGAAAAATACTTATGAAGTATTAAAAACTAAGTATCCAAGTGTTAAGAAAGTTGTTCTTGTCACAAGTGATTACCATGTTCCTCGTGGCTGTATCTTATACTATACTAAATTTGTATTAGAAGGACTTGAAAATAATAGTGAACCTCTATCTATCATTTCTAATGCAGGATTTAAAACTAGATCACTTGGTTATGAATCAGTACAACTCCAGGCATTAGGTATCTGTCAGATGGCAGGTATTGATGTAAAGACTGTTCCTAGAAAACAGAAGCTTTCAGTACTCACAAAGCTTGAAATTAAGCAGAATAAAGAACATGTCAAAGGTCAAGAAGCAGATTTGACTATTACTGCTTATTATGACAATGGATTTAGCCGTGATGTTACAAAAGAAGCTGTATTAACAGGCTTTGATAAAAACAAAGAAGAAGACCAGACATTCACTATCACTCATTCTGAAAATAATCATACAATCACTGAAGACTTTAAGTTGATTGCGAAAAAAGCAGAAGTTGTACCAGATAAAAAACAAGATACAAAGAAAGATAAAAAAGAAAAGACTCCTGCAAAAACAGGAGATAATACACAACTGGCTGTATTTGTGACATTGTTCTTGGTATCTGGAATTTATCTTCTAATTAGAGTGAAAAAGAGTTAACCCCATGACAGAATCTCAGTAATGAGATTCTGTTTTTTTATCTTCTGAACTTTTCTATTCCCTTATCTCTTTTTTATGATATAATGATGATTGTTCTAAAAAAAAGACAAAAGGAAGAGGGAATTTATGAAAAACAATGAAAAGAGAAGTACTTTCTCAGGAAAATTAGGATTAGTCCTCTCTGCCGCAGGAGCCTCAGTTGGTTTAGGAAATATTTGGCGTTTCCCATATCTTGCAGCTAAATATGGAGGAGGAATCTTCTTATTAATCTATATCATTCTAGCGCTCACTTTCGGATATACTATGATTATTGCGGAAACAACACTTGGTAGAATGACTAAAAAGAGTCCAGTAGGGGCTTTTAGAAAATTTGGAAACTCTATTTTAAATAAGTTTGGTGGATGGATCAATGCCATCATTCCAATCTTAATCGTACCTTATTATTCAGTTATTGGTGGATGGGTTGTAAAATATCTGATTGAATATATCAAGGGTAATGGTCATGCTTTATCATCTGATGGCTATTTCTCTACATTTATCTCTAATGGTGTGTCAACAGAATTATGCTTTATCGCATTCTCACTCATGACTTTATTCATTGTATATGCAGGTGTTAAAAATGGTATTGAACGTGTCTCAAAGATCATGATGCCAATTCTTGTAGTATTATCATGTGTCATTACTGTTTATTCAGTTACTAGACCAGGTGCACTTGAAGGTGTTAAATACTTCCTTGTACCTAACTTCAAAAACTTCTCATGGATGACAGTAGTTACTGCAATGGGACAGATGTTCTATTCATTGTCTATTGCGATGGGTATCCTCGTCACATTTGGATCTTATACACAAAAAGAAGTATCTATTGAAAATTCTACAGAAAACGTAGAAGTATTCGATACAGCTATTGCGATTATGGCAGGTTTAATGATTATCCCAGCTGTATTTGCCTTCTCTGGAGGAAATATGGAAAACCTTAATGCTGGACCATCATTAATGTTCATTACTATCCCTAAAGTATTTGATAGTATGGGACTTGGTACACTTATTGGTATTCTGTTCTTCGTATTAGTATTATTTGCGGCACTTACAAGTTCAATTGCTCTAACTGAATGTGCTGTCTCTACTTTCCAGGATGAATTAAAATGGAGCAGACATAAATCTGTATGTATTCTAGGAATTATCATGCTTGCATTAGGTTCATTATCTTCACTTGGTTATGGACCACTTGCATCTATCCAGATTATTGGTATGCAGTTCTTAGACTTCTTTGATTTTTTAACTAACTCAGTGATGATGCCAATCTCTGCAATATGTATCTGCTTGCTTGTATCAAAAGTTATTGGAGTAGATAAGATTGCTCAAGAAGTCAAATCTCACAACAATCCATTTAAACGTGAAAAGATCTTTAATTTCATGATTAAGTATGTTTGCCCAATCTTTGCGACTATTATTCTATTAAGTTCAGTTGCGAATGCATTTGGAATCATCAAGATGTAAAAACAGGCTTCGACCTGTTTTTTTTTTTTTTTGCATCTTAAACGTTAAATGATGCATCTTATGCATAAAATATAGTCATGTCGCATAGAATGATATAACATTTTAGTTAAGAGGAGATATTATATCAATTATTATGCGATACTAAGCTTGATTATTACTTTTGTTGTGACAGTGGCTATAATCTTCAATATAAAATAAAAAGAAGGATATAATCCTTCCTAGTCAATATACTTCTTATAGACATCTACAAATTTATCTTCTACCTGTAATAATGCGATTAATCCCTGATAAAAAGATTTATTCCATTGTGTCTTTCCATCTTCTATACACCATACAGTTTCATATCCAGTAAATAAATGAGCAAGAGTCTCATATAGGATGTGTGGATCTGTATGGTTTTTAATTTCATTCTTTTCCTGAGACTTTTTAATTATCATCACACATAAGTCTGTTAAGGAATTTCTCATATCAAAACTATGCTTATTCTCATTTAAGTTTGCGATAAGCATATGAGAAAACAAGTCACTTCCAAATCTCTCTGTTTCTTCTATTAATGCATTAAAAATCATTAATAGCTGTTCAAAGTGACTATCTGCCTGTAAAAGATGATATGTATCACCTAGAATACTTGAAATAGTCTGATCATAGAGATTAAGAATCAGATCATCCTTGGAATTAACATATTTGTAGAATGTAGGTTTTGTGATATCACAATGTTCGCATATTTGATTGACTGTTACATTATTAAACCCTTCTTTAAGAAATAGGTCTAATGCAACTTCTGTAATTGTTTCTTTATTTATTGATTTCATATAATCACCTTTCTTAATCATAGTAACATAGATTTAACTAAAAGTCTTTGTGAAAGCGTTGACATAGTATTTATTTAAGTTATAATCTTACTAAGGTAAAGAAAAACATAACTATAGTAAATAAGGAGGATATGTTATGACAAAGAGTTTGTTTGATAAGACATCTATTGGAACAATGAAACTAAAGAACAGAATCTTTATGTCTCCAATGGGTACAACAGGTGAAGCAGATGGTGCTTACAACATCGATGCAATTAATTATTTCATGGAACGTGCTAAAGGTGGTACAGGACTTATTATCACTGGTGCGAACGTTGTTTCTACTAAATATGAACCACGTCCATGTACCGAATTATCTCTGACTTCCATCATGTAGAAAGATTAAATATGTTAGTGGACAGATGTCATCATTATGGAGCTAAGGTATGTGTGCAGTTATCTCCAGGACTAGGAAGACAGAAGTTTACTGATCCTTTCACACCACCTTATAGTGCAGGTAGTGTTGGATCATTCTGGTTCCCAGATCTAATCTGTAAACCATTCACTAAAGATGATATTCAATACTTAGTAGAAAAAGTAGGTTATTCGGCATCTCTTGCAGTGAATGCAGGTGCAGATGCAGTTGAATTACATGCATACGGAGGATATTTATTAGACCAGTTCCATTCAGTGCAGTGGAATAACCGTACTGATGAGTATGGAGGAAGTCTAGAAAATAGAATGCGTTTTACACTAGAATGTATTGAAGCAATCAAGAAGAATGTACCTCAGGGATTCCCAGTTCTAGTAAAGTTCACACCAGTTCAGCGTGTTGAAGGATTTAGAACTATCGATGAAGGTATTGAAATGGCAAAAATTCTTGAAAAAGCGGGAGTTGATGCTTTACATGTAGATACAGGATGCTACGAAGAATGGTATCAAGCAATTACTACTGTTTATAGCAAAGAAGGATTCAAGTTAGATGTTCAAAAAGCTATTAAAGAAGTAGTCAATGTACCAGTACTTGGTGATGGTAAATTATTAAATCCAGCTGTTGCGAAAAAGGCAGTAGAGGATGGCACTCTTGATTATATTGGTTTAGGTCATCAGATGCTTGCGGATCCATTCTGGGCTAAGAAAGTAAAAACAGGGCATACAGAAGATATCACCCCATGTGTAGGCTGTAATGAATGCTTATTAGCTGGTTTCTCTGGTAAACATTATTATTGTGCAGTCAATCCACTATGTTATGCAGAAAAGGAATATGCACTTCCTAAAGCTGATGGTACAGTAAGAAAAGTATTAGTTATTGGTGGTGGACCAGCAGGTATGGAAGCAGCAGTGACTGCAAGAAGAAGAGGTTTTGAAGTTGATCTTTATGAAAAAGAAGATCGTTTAGGTGGTACTTTATGGCCAGCTGGAGGACCTGATTTTAAACATGATGTATTAAATCTTATCAAGTATTTAGAAACACAGTGCTATAAACTAGGTGTAAATATTCATTTAAATACAGAAGTCACAAAAGATAATCTTAAACAGAAAGATTATGATAAGGTTATTCTTGCAGTAGGTTCTAGACCAGTTATTCCACCTATTGAAGGTATTGAACATACTATTCTAGCAAGCGACTACTTAACACATAAAGTGACAGTAGGTAAGAATGTTGTTGTTATTGGTGGTGGTCTTGCAGGTACTGAATCAGCATGTGATATTGCCGCCCATGCAGATAAAGTCACTTTATTAGAAATGATGCCTGATATTCTTTATACAGCACAGCATTGTTTAAATAATGACCAGCATTTAAGAAGACTTGTGAAAGATAGAAATGTAGAAACAATTGGAAATGCGAAAGTCACTTCAATCTCAAATAATAGTGTAACTTATGAAAAAGATGGTCAGACTTATGTGATTGCTTGTGATACTATCATCAATGCGGTTGGATTTAGACCAAATAATGAATTAGAAGATCTTCTAGAAGATATGTATGAAGAAGTATGCGTTGTAGGAGATGCTGTTTCTCCAAGAAAGATTATGACAGCAATTCATGAAGGCTATCATGCAATAAGAGTAATGGAATAATGAAAAGCACTCATTTAAGTGCTTTTTTTAATAGATGCTACGTTACGTAGCATCTATTTATATGAATGATACGGATACTTTCTTGTGAAATGAATAGGAGATGACTATACTTTGAACTAGGAGGACATGTAAATGACATTAGGACAAACAATTAAGTATTATCGTACTAAGTTCAACTTATCACAAAGTGAGCTAGGAGATCAAATAGGTGTCTCTAGACAGGCAGTTACAAAATGGGAAACAGATACAGGTATACCGGATATTAATAATATTCAGTCACTCGCAAAATTATTTCAGATCTCTATAGATACACTCTTATCATCTGATCATCATGTTCAATCATCATATGAAAGTAAAATTGAATATGACATTGATATGTTGAAGGACTTTGATATGAATCTAGGAACGCTTGGTGAAGTGACTATAGAAGGATATGAAGGAGAGAAATTAATCATTCAGCTTTCTTCTTCTACTTATCAGGAATTGCAGAAAGATTTTAAGATAAAGTTTGATGACAATAAAGAAAGACTTGATATAGACTTGCTGACTAAAGATTATGTCACAAAAATCCAAAGAAGAGATATTAATATGCATATGATGCTGCCAAGTCACTATGTTCATAAGATAGAATGTAATGTACTACCTTCATCTATGTCTCTTTCTCATATCACTTCAGATTCTATAGAACTGGATATAAAAACATCATCACTTGATCTTTTAGATATCCATGGACATATAGAAATAGACTGTAATATTGATATGGTTATTAAAACAGATGCAATTGATGGTAAACTTGATCTCAATGCAGTACGTAGTGCATCAAAGCTTATTATCACATCACCATGTCTATTCAATACAATCACAAAAGGCATTAAAACTAAAATCATCTATGAAGGGGACATAGATGAAGATTCAGACAATCAAATAGAACTCAATGGTATAATGAGTGAATTAACTATCAAAAACGGGATGTCGCAATGACATCCCATTTCTCTATTAGTTCTGCTCGAAGAATATTTCTTCATCAATCATTGGATAACATGTCAAATTTTTATTATTAAGATCTGTCTTATGCATATCCACTGCTTTAATAGTATGACCATGATAAGTTGAATAGTAGTAAATACCCTTATTTAAATTACAACAAGATGTATAAATAGTATATTCATACTTACCTTCAGATACTTCACATAATCCTTTCTGTTGTTCTACTGAACCAAGAATATGGAAGAACTGACTGACATTTTCTTTTTCATTTAAACCCTTAGTCGCATTCATATTAGTAAATGCAACACGGACAAAACGTGATGCTGAAGATAAATCACCAGGTAATCCTAAAGCACCCATACCTCTACTATAAGTAGATAATTTCACATCTTTTGAGAATGTATTTTCAGGTTGTTTAGTAGAAAGATACATATAATTATTTAAATTGAACATCTGTGTATCAAAAGGTGGGTTATTAGTCAGTACACCTACAGGATTATCATAAATATGTACACCATCCTTCATCGCTTCTACTGTAATAGTCTTATTTGAATCACTGATCATATAATGAAGTGAAGCAGGTGGGAATGATGCACTAAAAGGTGTATCACATAAATTCATTTCATTAATAAGCTTAATTGCTTCATCAACAGTTTCACACTGACATAAGATCCAAGGAATAAATTCAAAAGAACAAACATTAGTCTTTTCTTCAACAACTGGATTAAAATAAGCATTCCCTACAAAGTTAAGTCCTGCCATACCTAATCCTTTTTCATTCATTGCATCATAATATAATGGATATCCATCACTCACATGAGCCATCCCAATAAGCGCATACTTATTAGCTGGTTCTTTTGAATATCTAAAACCATACTCAAAATTTCTAGGTGTTACAACAATCTGTTCACCATAAGAAAACTCATAATCAAGATTTCTTCCAAAATAACAATCTTTATCTTTAAAACATGCAGCAGTACACATATTCACTGCCCCCTTTCATTTGTATCCTAACACAAAGACATATCTATGTTAAGTCCATAGTTTGACATAATCACACATAGTTTCCGTTAGGTATTCTATGTATCTTATATGTCTCTAATGTGAACTGTTTGACAAAACACGTTATCAAATTATAATAAAAATCAGAGGTGGATTATGGTACAAGTAGATTTAATTACAGGATTCCTAGGATCAGGAAAAACAACATTTATTAAAAAATATGCCCAATATTTAATTGATCAAGGGCTCAATATCGCCATATTAGAAAATGACTTTGGTGCTATTAATGTAGATATGATGGTACTAGAAGAAGCATTAGGAGACCAATGTGAACTAGAAATGGTGACTGGTGGAGGAGATTTAGACTGTCATAGACGTCGTTTTAAGACAAAACTTATTTCTATGGGTATGAGAGGGTTTGATAGAATTCTTGTAGAACCATCAGGTATTTATGATGTAGATGAATTCTTTGATGTCCTTCATGAAGAACCATTAGATAAATGGTATGAGATTGGTAATGTGATTGCGTTAGTGAATTCTAAGCTAGAAAATAGCCTCTCTAAGCAATCAGATTACTTACTAGGCTGTCAGATTGCAGATGCAGGAAAAATCATTCTCAGCCGTTATAGTGAAGCAACAGAAGAAGAAATTAATAACACAATCGCGCATTTAAATAACACAATGTCTCTTATTAAATGTAAAAGAAGATTTAATAAAGAAGACTGTCTTAATTTAGAAACACTCAATAATGATGACTTTAAGTCTATTCTTCATTCAGGTTATGAATTAGAAGGATTTATTAAGATGTTCTTTAAGAAAGAAGAAGCATTCTCTACAATGTTTTTTATGAATCAGCCTATTATTAAAGAAGAACTTACAAAAGCGACACATGCTATCTTTAATGATCCTCTATGTGGTAAAGTGTTTAGAATCAAAGGCTTTATTCTAGAAAATAACCAATGGATAGAACTCAATGCAACAAAAGATCAGATTACAACTGAAACAATCGCAAAAGGTCAGGAAATCATTATTGTGATAGGTGAAGCATTGAATAAAGAAAAGATTGAAGAGTATATAAAAAAACCAGCATAGCTGGCAGTTGATGAAGCGGATATTTGTAGAATATGGTGGGGATCACATATCTTCATCACCTGTAGTATACTGATTGAAGGTAATGATTAAACCAATTCTATGTAAAGAATAAATAAAAAAGGTCAGCTTTTAGAAGGGAATGGTTGCTGACCTCGAAGGGTAGAAAAGAGTGGGAAATCTCTTTCCACCATTATTATAAGAACTTTTTAAAAAGAATTCATTATACAAATAGTCGCATTTGCATAGAAAGGAAGAAAAATGCATTATAAGAAGGTTAAAGGTATCTTGTCATCTAATAATGGAATGAACCTCTATAGAGGCTGTTTACATGGATGTATCTATTGTGATTCTAGAAGTGACTGTTATCATATGAATCATTTGTTTGAAGATATAGAAGTCAAAGAGAATGCATTAGAATTATTAGATGCTTCATTAAGAAGGAAAAGAAAACCCTGTATGATTGGTATGGGGGCTATGACAGATCCTTATATTCCTTTAGAAGATAAGCTGTTCTATACAAGAGGTGCATTAGAAATCATTGATAGAAATGGTTTTGGAGTGACCTTGATCACGAAATCATCACGCGTATTAAGAGACTTGGATTTATTGAAATCTATTCAGACACATTCGAAATGTGTGATACAGATGACTTTGACTACACATGATGAAGACCTATGTAAAAAGCTAGAGCCCAATGTTTCAACCACAAAGGAACGTTTTGAAACATTACTCACTCTTTATAAAGAAGGTATACCTACTGTTGTCTGGCTGACACCTATTCTTCCTTTTATCAATGATAATGAAGAAAATCTTCGAGGCATACTAGATTATTGCATACAAGCACATGTGAAAGGAATCATCTGTTTTGACATGGGCGTTACACTAAGAACTGGCAATAGAGAGTACTTCTATTCTAAACTAGATCAATATTTTCCTGGACTCAAAGAGAAATATATTCACAAATACGGTAATAGTTATATTCTCTCTAGTCCACAGAATAAGCATCTCATGCGTATATTTCATCAAATATGTGAAGAGAATGGTATCATGCATGATCATGAAGAAATATTCAACTATCTTCGCACCTATGTTGATCACAGAACAAACTTATTTGATTTCATATAAAAACGGACCACGTGGTCCGTTTTCAATTACTGTATTGTATTCACTTTCTTTAGTATACGCTCTGCATCCTGTCCAGTTGCGATAATAGGCTGATAGTTATTGCGATACTTCACAGAAGAAATCATACATGGAATAATCTTATGTTCCATGCTTGTAATCTTCTTATCAGTAAAATGGAATGTCTGCTGATAAATCATAGAATCCTTATCACTTGGATTTCTATTACCGCCAAAACAGAAATTACTTAAACTATAAACAATAGGGGAATCCTTATATGTTTCAATTCCTTCTAACACATGAGGATGACTTCCTACAACCATATTCGCCCCTGCATCAATTGTTGCATGCGCAATATCTCTCTGTCCTTGAGTAGGACTATAATTTCTTTCAATGCCCCAATGATAATAAACAATCACAAAATCAGTTTTCTTCTTTAATTCAGTAATCGCATTCTTCATATCACTTGAAACTGCATTAGGAAATGCGTAACCGAGAAAACCGAATTTAATTCCCTTTACTTCTTTAATATAGCTCTTTTGATAACCAAAATAACCTACACCATACTCATCTAGAGTCGCTTTGGTATCATCCATCCCTTTTTGATAACGGTCCATAGAATGGTTATTTGCGACTGTGACAGCCTCAATACTGCTGTTAGTTAAAATCTTTGCATATTCCTTCTTGCCCTTAAATGGGAATGATTTAATCACATGCTTTTCTTCATCAGTCAAAGGGCCTTCTAAGTTCGCAATAGTTAAATCATCCTGTTCAAAAACACTCTTTACATTCTTTAAGAAATAATCAGGATTATTACCCTGTTTTACATATTCCTGATCAAAAGACCCATCATAAGTCTGTCCAGCATAATTTCCTAAAGTCATATCACCTACAAAAGACATAGTAATATCTGTCTTAGTCACCTGTGGCGTTTCTTCTTTTTTCTTTTTCTTTGGTGTTTCTTTCTTCTCTTCTTGAGCACATCCAGTACCTAATACAAGAAGTGCACATACAACCCCTTTTAAAAACTTATTCATTTTCATTCTCCTGTACAAATACAAAACAATTCTTATTAGACAATGATTCATTAAAACAGAATCCTAAATCATTAAACTTCTTTAAACCCTCTAAGTCCTCTATCTTTTCTTTAGCTATATAGGAAATCATAGCACCTCTAGCCATCTTTGCATAAGTAGCCTGCTGCTTAAGTGTTCCTTTAATGTTTCTAAGAAACTGTATCTCAATACATTGATCTTCTTCTGTTAAGTAGTCAGTTATACATTTTGAATACTCTTTAGATGCCAGATTAATAATGACATGATCATTTAAAGAGTCATATATCTTACTACCCCAGAATTGATACAAATTAAGCGATTTTACGCCCATTTCTAAACGATATGGTACAATTCCATCAGTAGGCTTTAAAACTCCATACATTCCTGATAAAATACGCAAATGACTATTTAAATAATCTCTTTCATCATCACTCATAGAAAAAGGATGAAGGTACTTAAAAGCTATTCCATCATAGGCATGAATCGCACAAGTCAGTGGCTGATATTGACGTTTTTGTAATGCCTCATAACATTGATCTGTTAATGTTTCATTGGTCTTCCAAAGCTTTCTTAATTCCTCATAGGACATACTCTTAAGCTTTTCTTCTAATATATGAGATTCTTCAAGAAAACAAGGTGTTGTAGGAATAATAGAAGCATCCTCATCCACTCTCATCTTCTTTGCAGGACTCATGATGATCTTCATGATAAAGCCTCAAGCATCTCTTTAGGATTATCTGCAGTCTTGACACGTTCCTTCGCTTTAATAATCATTCCTTCTTCATCAATAAGATATGTTGTTCTTACAACACCCATACTCACCTTTCCATAATTCTTCTTTTCTTTCCATACGTCATAATCTTGAATAGTCTTCTTCTCTGTATCAGAAAGCAAAGTAAAAGGTAACTCATACTTCTCTTTAAACTTCTTATGACTTGCAATGGAATCCTTACTGATTCCAATAACAACAGCATCCTTTTCTAAAAATTCTGGATACAAATCTCTGAACCCGCATGCTTGTTTAGAACATCCAGGTGTATTATCTCTAGGATAGAAATAGAGAATGACACGATGTCCTCTATATTCTTCTAAAGTATGCATAGTGCCTTCTTCATCTGGTAAGTTAAAAGAAGGGGCTTTTGTATTAATCTCTAACATAATTAATCCTCCTGCTTAATCATACCAAAAATAGAAATAAAGTGCCACCTTCCAACAAAAAACAGATGTAAGCATTAACATTTTATAAACATGTTGACACATTGAAATACAGGTTTTATAATCCATTTGTCATTAAATACAATTAAATATTAAATAGGGGGACAATTATGACATTTTCATTAACTACTCGTCTAATTGCTGAGTTCCTTGGTACTGCAATCATGGTTATGATTGGTAACGGCTCAGTAGCAAACGTGGAATTAAAGGGAACAAAGGGAAGCCACAGTGGATGGATCGTCATTGCAATCGGTTATGGTATGGCCGTTATGATTCCAGCTCTTATGATTGGTAAAATCTCTGGTAACCATATTAACCCAGCATTCACTATTGGTTTAGCTGTAGCAGGTGATGTACCATTAGCTGAAGTATTACCTTACATCTTAGTACAGTTCGCTGGTGCAATCGTAGGTCAGTTTATTCTTTATCTTTGCTTTAAGCCTCATTATGATGCAACAGAAAACGCTGATGCAATCTTCGGTACATTCTCAACTACTGATGCAACAAATAATAAGTTAAATGGTTTCATTAACGAATTCGTTGGATCATTCATCTTATTCTTCTGTGCATTAGCTATTACAGGTTCACCAATCTTCGACAAGGGTAATCAGGGTGCTGGTTTCATTGGTGTTGGTTTATTAGTTATGGCATTAGTAGCATCATTTGGAGGTCCTACTGGTCCAGCTTTAAACCCAGCTCGTGACTTAGGTCCAAGAATCTTACATGCAATCTTACCAATCAAGAACAAGGGAACTTCTCATTGGGATTATGCATGGGTACCAGTACTTGCTCCAATTTGTGCAAGTATTTGTGCTTGTCTATTATATTTCAATATTTTCTAAGAAGCTATCAATCGATAGCTTTTTTTCTTTGCTTAAAAGAGTGGGGGAGTAACAAAATACCGGGATTACAGATTCTTGGTATTAGTTTTGGGTTGTTTTCTGATATCTGTTTATAATTTTAAGGGTAAAGAAAAAAGGATAAACATTGGAAGTTTGTGAATCGAAATGTTTATCCTTTCTAATATGAATATTTGAATTGTTATATAATTTACAGTTGCAATAAAGCACAAAAAAACTCAGGAACAAGTCCTGAGTAGTATTTATTAATGGCGCAGGTTGAGGGATTCGAACCCCCGCAGGACGTTAATCCTCTGTCGGTTTTCAAGACCGATCCCTTCAGCCGGACTTGGGTAAACCTGCATCATTCTAATGGTGGTTCCGGCCGGAATCGAACCAGCGACACGAGGATTTTCAGTCCTCTGCTCTACCGACTGAGCTACGGAACCAAAATGGCGGTCTGGACGGGGCTCGAACCCGCGACCTCCGCCGTGACAGGGCGGCATTCTAAACCAACTGAACTACCAGACCAATAAAAATGGTGGAGCCTAGGAGGATCGAACTCCTGACCTCCTGCGTGCAAAGCAGGCGCTCTCCCAGCTGAGCTAAGGCCCCAATAAATGGTCGGGAAGACAGGATTTGAACCTGCGACCCCCTGGTCCCAAACCAGGTGCACTACCAAGCTGTGCTACTTCCCGTTTATATAAATGGTGCCCTGGGCCGGAATCGAACCGGCACGGAGTTTGAAGTCCGCAGGA
>ERZ1026844.746-NODE-746-length-22002-cov-4.202625_pt1 | contig 22002 bp, 20 predicted proteins | sample MGYA00380152_ERZ1026844 | MGnify/ENA primary metagenome ERZ1026844 (study PRJEB33269, sample SAMEA4719788) | human gut metagenome | biome: human-associated habitat; feature: organic feature; material: feces | place: Cameroon | collected 2013-10 ... | reverse complement strand
ACGAGATGTAGAGAGGTCTCGTGGGCTCGGAGATGTGTATAAGAGACAGGCTCAAGGACGGCGCCGACATCACCGCCACCGTAAACGACATAGCCGAAAACCCGCACAACATCGTTTTCCGTGAGATGGAAGCCGCTCAGCTGCCCAACGCCCTCAAGGATGTTGATTATGCAATTATCAATTCCAACTACGCTATAAACGCCGGGCTTAACCCCGTAAGCGATTCCCTTCTTATCGAAGGCTCCGCATCGGCATACAGCAATATACTTGCCGTAAAGGAAGGCAATGAAAATACCGACAAGATCAAGGCTCTTAAGGCGGCGTTAGAAAGCAAGCAGGTTGCGGATTACATCTCCAATCAGTATAAGGGCTCTGTTGTAAGCGTGGTGGCAAACCCCGGCGACGGCTACGATTCCACCGTGGATTATGCAGCGCTTAGCGGCAGCAAGATCAGCATCGCGGCTTCCCCCACACCTCATGCCGACATTCTTAAGGTGGTAAAGGTTATCCTCGCCGAAAAGAACATAACCCTTGATATCGTAGAGTTCACCGATTATGTACAGCCCAACAATGTTGTAAACGACGGCCAGCTTGACGCCAACTACTTCCAGCACAAGCCCTACCTTGACGATTTCAATCAGAAAAACGGCACCAAGGTGGTATCGGTAAGTGCAATTCATGTTGAGCCGATGGGCCTCTACGGCGGACGCCAGAGCGACCTTGCCAAGCTGAACAAATAAACAGTCGGGCATTATATCAATAACGCTGTCCGCATCGCGGCCGGCGTTATTTCCTGTATTGAGCCGCAAAATATAAAGCGGCATTATCGAAGGGAGCCATCCATGATACAAATAGAACATCTTTCCAAAAGCTTCAAAACGGCGGACGGCACCGTTGAAGCCCTTAAGGACATAACCCTCACCGTTCCGGACGGTGAGATCTTCGGCATAATCGGCATGAGCGGCGCCGGAAAAAGCACTCTGGTGCGCTGCATAAATATGCTGGAGCGTCCCACGGAGGGCAAGGTTATAATCGACGGCTGCGATATCGGCGCTTTGCCGGCAAAGCAGCTGCGGGAAATGCGCAGAAGCATAACCATGATATTTCAGGGCTTCAATCTGCTTATGCAGCGCAATTGCCTTAAAAATGTCTGCTTTCCGATGGAGCTTGCCGGAGTGCCCGCCAGAGAAGCGGAAGCGCGTGCAAAAGAGCTGCTGGAGCTTGTGGGGCTGGGCGATAAGCTCAAGGCCTACCCCGCACAGCTTTCCGGCGGTCAGCAGCAGCGCGTTGCAATAGCCCGCGCGTTGGCAACGCACCCGCGCATCCTGCTGTGCGACGAGGCCACAAGCGCGTTGGACCCGCAAAGCACTCAGTCCATCCTTGCCCTGATAAGGGACATCCACGACAAATTAGGGCTTACGGTCATAGTTATAACGCATCAGATGAGCGTTGTGGAGCAGATATGCACTCAGGTTGCAATCCTTGATAACGGCGCCGTGGCCGAGGTTGGCCCCGTAAGCGAGGTTTTTGCCTCTCCCTCCTCTCAGGCGGCAAAGCGTCTTGTCTACCCGGAAGGATACGATCAACCCATTGCCTCCCCCGGAGAACACCTTATACGAATTGTTTTCAACGGCGCGGATTCCGCCAAAACTCCGCTTATTGCACATATGGCCATGCATGAAAACATTGCCGCAAGCATTGTTTCCGCCTCCACACGCAGCATAGGCGGCAAAACATACGGCAATATGCTTTTGGGAATTCCCGGCGGCGCTGAGGAATTGCGCCGTGCAATGAATTACCTTGGCGGTACGCCTGATATTATTGTGGAAGAGGTGAAGCCCGATGAGCATTAAGCTTTTGGCCATGCAGTCCTTTGATGAGATATGGGAGATATTCAAAACGCAGTTTCCGCTTGCCATATGGGAAACGCTTTACACCACAGTGCTTGCAACGGCGCTTGCAACAATTATCGGCCTGCCCCTCGGCGTACTGCTGGTAGCCGGAGAAAACGGACGCATACTGCGCGTGCCCGCTTTTGTGCTGCGGTGCATAAGCGCAATAATCAACCTTTTAAGAAGCGTTCCGTTCCTTATACTGATGGTGGTCGTAATTCCCTTTACAAGGCTTATCGTGGGCACATATGTAGGCACACTGGCCTCAGTGGTTCCTCTTGTTATTGCCGCCTTCCCCTTTATTGCGCGTCTTGCGGAAAGCAGCCTGCGGGAGGTCAACCCCAATGTTATTGAAGCGGCGCAGAGCATGGGAGCCTCGCCCATGCAGATAATCATTAAGGTGATGATTCCCGAAAGCATCCCCTCCCTTATATCCAACGCCACCATTGCCGTAACCACGATTCTTGGCTATACCGCAATGAGCGGCGCTCTGGGCGGCGGCGGACTGGGCAAGATAGCCATAAACTACGGCTATTACAGATATCAGTATTCCGTTATGATCCTTGCCGTAGTGTTCCTCATACTGCTTGTGGAGCTTTTCCAGACGCTTGGAACACATTTGGCTGCACGGTGCGATAAACGCATTAAGCACCTCGGAAAAAACCGTAAGGGATGATCCCTGCCGCAGCGCAGCAAAGCCTTGCGGCTTGAATATTTGATAAAAAATATTGAGATTCTGAAAAACAAAACAGCAAATCCGATTCCAATGCTGCGGCGCGGCCGCAAAAAAAAGAAGGTGTTATTCTATGACAGACAATGAAGCGCTTGAGCTTTTGCTTAAATACAACACGCAGCCCTTTCATATAAAGCACGCCCTTACGGTATCCGAAGTAATGCGCTATTTTGCGCAGGCTCTGGGCTATGCAGACCAAGCCGATTTCTGGGCGCAGGCAGGGCTGCTGCACGATATCGACTATGAGCTGTGGCCGCAGGAGCACTGCATAAAGGCGCGTGAGCTGCTGGAGGCAGCGGGCGCTCCCCAAGCTCTAATCCACGCCGTCGTAAGCCACGGCTACGGCATAACCGTGGATGTAAAGCCGGAGCACGAGATGGAAAAGGTGCTCTATGCCACGGACGAGCTTACCGGGCTTATAGGCGCCGCCGCGGCCATGCATCCCTCAAAGAGCGTGTCTGATCTTGAAGTTAAAAGCGTGCGCAAAAAATACAAAAGCAAGGGCTTTGCCGCCGGCTGCTCCCGCGAGGTTATAGGAAACGGCGCTCAAATGCTGGGATGGGAGCTGGATACGCTGCTTGCGCGTACACTGCTTGCAATGCAAAGCTGCGAAGCGGAGGTGCTTGCGCGCACCGCTCAGCTTACGGAGGGCGCAAAGGAATAAAATTCGTTCTTACCGTTTGGGTAACGGCATATTTATAACCGTTACCCTTTTATTTTGGCTTTTTGCATATCTTATCACATATTCCGTCCCCTTGGATTTGCCGTCCCAGAAGGCCAATATCTCATCGGCATATTTCACTATCTCCTCATTGCGCTTATACGGCGCGCCGCGCCCGAACCTTGAATAATCCGGCAGAAATTCGGTAAGCTGCTTTCCGTGGCTGCGCGCATATTCCGCCGCACAGGTATCCACTCCGCGTGCGCCCCCGGAAACGATCTCCTCTGCATTTTGCGGAATATATTTTTCAAGTTCCTCCACGATAATTCCTCTTGACCCAATAACTGCCAGCTTCATCAGCTGCACCTCCGAAAAAGTATACTTGTTTTAAGTATGTGTTAAACATTATACCACACAATAAACTTAAAATGTACTTAAATTAAGATTATAGGTGGTATTATGAGAAACAAAAACAACAAGCACCTCGGAATTGAAATCGATCCCGTACTGCATTATAAGCTGCACTATATATCCAAATACGAGGGACGCTCGGCAAACGGTCAGATTCTGTACCTTATACGCCAGTGCATAAGGGAATTTGAAGCAGCCGACGGCGAAATATCCGTACCTCCCGAGCTTACGGGCAACCTCAAATAAGCCCTTCGACCCGAACAAACGAAATTACAGCATGTAAACATGCCGGTGCTTTTTGCAGCCCGGCATGTTTGTTTCGGCATTGTACTGTAAGCCTTTCACATATTTTCTTTTTTTATCGTTAACGCACCGTTTTAACCGCAAATAGCAGCCCGTGCCGCATCGGAAGAAAGGAATGCGCGAATACCGCCGTCCGATAATAGCATAAAATCGCATAATCATACATAAAGAAGAGAGTGTGCACCTCCTGCTTCCTGTATAAGCGTACCGAGACAGAAAAATCGAGTGCTGATAACGGATTCGGCAGAATAAGTATTTGTCCGATGGACAAAAAACGGAACGCAGAAAAATTGTGATTCATTATCGTTTTGCGGGCTGCATTGACATCCCGGAAGCGCCGCTGACAGAGCATTATGTTGCACAAACACGGCAGGGCGTTGCTGCGGGGTACATCCCGGCATAAAAAACAGCAGGCGCGGCGCCTGCTGATAAAACATAAAAAATGAGTGTTCACAACTCAAATCCTTTATGAACACTCGATATGGTGCGGATGTTCATAACCAACCTAAAATCCATATTGAAAATCCGGCTGAAAGCTCACATATTTCCCGTACATTTGCCGATTTGCTTCCTCTTTGCTATGATAATATCACAAGATTTTAAGGAGGCTGTTTTTATGGAAAAGTACATTACTGACGAACGCACGGGACTGAAATATGAGTTGGTCGGTGACTATTACATTATCGCCGGAGACGATGAGACGGATGAAGAGAAAAAGCCAATCGGGATATGGGGACAGCGACATCTTCGCTATCTGAAAAATCACCGCAAAGTGCTTTACACCAACTTGCTGACAAGCGGCAAATTAAACAACTACCTTGCTGATATTGACAAACAGGCTGAGGAAATGTTTGAGCAATTGGTAAATCAGATGGCTGTGGCAGAGGGCATAACGGAGCAACTGAAAGCCGACAACCAAATGGCATGGGTCGGCAAGATGAACAACATACGAAATCAGGTCATAGAAGCCATAAATACGGAAATAATATACAAATAATCTCTAAAGGTTGGTATTAGTATTTTTACTTATATCAACCTTTTTAATTTAATAATCATAATCTTTTCGCAGTGATTTTAATCTCTTTTAACTTTCTTGCAGAAACAATTCACAGCTTGTTTATTGCGTTATTTTTGTCCCATACCAGTTGACATTTGTCCCAAAATGTGATATAGTAAATTGACTTGGAGGTGTCCACTATGAAAAAACAAAGCATTATTAACCTAATTAAGTACCATGTTGAAAGAAATGAAAATGCTTTTAGAAATGAATCGATAAATATAGCACGATATTTCGACAGCATCGGAGATGATCAATTAGCTGAATATATTTTAGGCTTAATTGCAGAATCTAATCAATATATACCACAGGGTACCGATTTTGAAAGCCCATTTTTAAAGCAAATTGATGTAAGGTTAGCGGAACCTTTATATTTGCCTGAGGAGATATCTAACGATATAAAAGGAATCATCAACGCAGTAAACCACAATGTTGGTATTAATAAATTCTTGTTTGAGGGATTACCTGGCACTGGAAAAACAGAGGCTGCAAAGCACATTGCTCGTTTACTGGAAAGAAATTTATTTTATGTGGATTTTGAAAATCTTATAGACAGTAAGCTCGGACAGACAAACAAAAACATCTCCAACCTTTTTAGCGAGATAAACAACATACCTCACCCAAATCAAGTGATAGTTTTATTTGATGAAATTGATGTAATAGCTTTGGACAGAATCAATTCAAATGATGTTCGTGAAATGGGAAGGGTTACCTCGACAATTCTAAAAGAGTTAGATCGACTAACCGATTTGAATAAAGAGATAATAATTATTGCTACCACTAATTTATTTGAGAAGTTTGATAAGGCGTTGATTCGTAGATTTGATGCTATTATTGACTTTAATCACTATTCAAAAAATGACTTAATCGAGGTTGCTGAATACTATTTTTCTTCGTATATCAAAAACTTTAAAGGTGTTTCAAAGGATTCTCGCTTGTTCAAAAAAATATTGAATATCACTAAGAGTTTGCCTTATCCAGGAGAATTAAAAAATATTATTAAAACATCGCTTGCATTTAGCGATATAGGGTCTGATTGCGATTATTTAAAAAGATTATATAATAATTTAATTGGCAATTTGGATTCCAAAGATATAAACCAACTATATAGTGAAGGTTTTACGATGAGGGAAATTGAAAAATTAAAGGGAGAATCCAAAAGTTCAATTTCTCGCAAGTTAGAGAAGGAGGATAATCAGTGAACAGTATTCTTGAACTTAAAGGAAAGCGTTTTATACAAGAGTCCAGACACGTAAGTTTTGGCGGCCCGGCTATGAATAGCATAAAAACTGTATCAGCTCAAAACATACAGAAGTTGATTGATGATCTAAAAAAAGTAAACAGTTTTTGGCATGAAAATCCTCATACCTTTAAGGGCGTTTTGCTAAGCGTGTATTATAACAAAATAGTAGCAAAAAGCAATCGAATTGCAGGGCTTTTAAAAGGAAAAGAATCCAATTATAGTATAGTTGGCGCAAAGTTTAACAGCGAAAAAAATCGTCATATTATTACTTACTTTATTGATACCATCGATATTGATCAAAGCATTGATTTGCTCTATAAGGCTCAGAAAATCATTAAATCGTACTATACGAACGGTATAAACAAAACACAATTTGAAGATAAGTCAGTGATTGAAAAAATTCCATATGGTAAGTTTTCAATTTCCAAATCAAGCTTCAAACAAATCATTGCGGATGTTTCATATATTGAGAAATTTGATATTGAGCTGCCCGAAAATCCCAATAATCAAAGTATTATTACTCTCTATAATGTTGGGGTAGATTCAAAGCAACTTTTAAGTTCTATCGGCATTGAGATAATTTCAAGCAGAATATTGGATAATCAAACTGTATTTCTGGACGAAAATCAACTTGAAGTGTTATTCTCAAATGCTCCATATCTTGTATCAATGTCAACAGTTAATCTTTCGGCACTATCACCGGATGACTTTATTCACGACTACCAAGAGGGCATGATAACCATTCCTTCTCCAACCAACGAACCCACTATAGGTGTTATTGATACATTATTTGATAATCGGGTATATTTTAGTGATTGGGTTGATTTTCACGATGTGGTAGATAGGAATATTCCCCGGAGTGACAATGATTATCGCCATGGCACGGCAGTTTCTTCTATTATTGTAGACGGTCCCAGATTAAATCCCTGGTTGAATGATGGATGTGGACGGTTTAAGGTTCGCCATTTTGGAGTTGCTACATCCTCTCAATTTTCCTCATTTTCAATAATTAAACAAATACGACGCATAGTTTCTGAAAACAGAGATATTAAGGTTTGGAATATTTCACTTGGAAGTGAAAAAGAAATAAATGACAACTTTATATCGGCTGAAGCATCTGTTCTTGATCAAATTCAATTTGAAAATGATGTAATTTTCGTTATTGCAGGTACAAATAAATCAAATGAGAGTATAAAAAAAATTGGCTCTCCAGCCGATTCAATAAATAGCTTAGTGGTAAATGCCGTTACAAAAAGCGGCATATCTACAAAGTATTCAAGATGTGGATTAGCGCTGTCTTTTTTCGCTAAGCCGGATGTTAGTTATTATGGAGGAAGCGAGGAAAAATACATACAGGTTTGTGAGCCTTTGGGCGGTGCTGCCGTTGCAGGAACTTCTTATGCCGCCCCTTGGATAGCTCGGAAATTATCTTACCTGATTGATGTGTTAGGGTTAAACCGTGAAACCGCAAAAGCATTGATAATTGATTCGGCACGCGCTTGGAATGAAAAGCCTTCTCCTGAGGAAGTTGCACTATATGGACATGGGGTAGTACCTATTAGAATTGAAGATGTTGTGCAAACACGAGATGATGAAATTAAATTTGTAGTATCAGATATAAGTGAAAAATGGAATACATACAACTACAGTTTTCCAGTCCCATTAAAAAATGATGCATATCCATTTGTTTCAAGAGCGACAATGTGTTATTTCCCAAAATGTGATAGAACGCAGGGTGTAGATTATACAAACACTGAATTAAATCTTCATTTTGGAAGAATAGATGACAAGGGAAAAATAAAAGAAATGAATGAAGATGTCCAGAATTGTGATGAAGTTGATACCACAAATGCGTATCACATCTTAGAGGGTGAGGCGCGTGCTAAATTTAGAAAATGGGATAATGTAAAATACATTACCGAGATACCCAAGAGTAGATCAAGAGCGAAAAAATCATACAGTAATAAAAACTGGGGGATGGAAATTAAAACCAATAATAGATTAGATCCTAAAGATGGAGAAGGAATTCGGTTTGGAGTTGTTGTAACCCTCAAAGAAATTAATGGGATAAACAGAATAGACGAATTTATAAAAAATTGCACGCTTAACGGTTGGCTTGTTAATAAAGTGGATATCAAGACAAGAATTGATATCCATGAAAAGGTCAATGAAGAAATTGAATTTCAGTAAATTATGCTTAGTCATATTTTTTATTGAAGTCAATATCCCATAAAAATCACCAAAACGACTTTTTATAAAGCAAGAGATTGATACCAGCGCTTGATATCAATCTCTTGCTTTTGCATAAATTCTTACTCAACACTCAAAAATCTGCCCACAAAGGCATCGGGGAAGATGAACTGTTTTTCACCCGCGGCGAATTTAACGCGAATGTACTTTTTAGCCTTGTCCATCCAAACAACGGTGCCTTCGCCGAAGGTCTTGTGTTTTACCGCACTTCCCACACCTACGGGAGCAAGAATTTTGTCCCAATCTTTTTCGGGAGCGGGCTGCGAGGTGGCAGCAGGCTTGTAGCCTGCCCCTGTACTATGCACTGTATCGTTTGTTTTAGGTTGAATATTTGCCGCTTTAGTGTCAGCGGTAGTAATTGCCTCGGTCAAATCGGCAATGGTTGCCTGCTGCTTTGAATAAAGCGCCTCGTATTCTTCACGGCGAAGCACCGTATCCCAGCCGCCGACAGCCTCGCCCTCGTGTTTGTCAATTCCTGTGTAGGAAAGGCTGGAGTTTTCATATTTGCGGAAACCGAAAATTCCCTGATTCATCTTTTCGGGGTCAAACAAGCCTATAGAACAGAGAATATCAAAATCCTTAACCGAAAGCCCCGTTACTTTCTTGAAAAGCTCAGGTTCAATCTGCGTTATAACATCCTTTATTGTCTGCTCACGGTAGTCCGTTAAATACATAAACGCCGGAATACGGGCGGCGAGTTTGAGCAGATTTTCCTGTACCTGTTTTCGCAGCGATTTTGCTTTCTTTTCGTCTTCTGAAAGTTCCTTTTTTTCTTGCTTTGTAAGGTCGTCGCCTTTTTCTTTTTTAAGCTTTTTAACCTTTTCGGAACGGTTTATAATCGTCTGTATTTCAGAATTAAGCGAACGGAAGCCCTCAATATTCATAAGCGCGTCCAAAGCATCCTGATTGCTTTGCAGCTTTTTGAGAGTATCATTATCAACATGAACAAGGAGAGCCGTCTGCCAGCGCTTCGCAAGCAATGTGGCGGATGTTCCGGCATATGTAATATCCAGTATGTCCTGCGCATCAATTCTGTTCATTGACGAACCGTCAAACGCAAGCACCGGCAGAAAGCTTATAAACTCCGAAACTTTTTGTTCGGGGCTTGTATCATCCACCTTTAAGCGGCAGGAATAGTCTGAAATTTGGTGCAGCGCACGCTCCAAGGCAAAGTCAAATACATAGCACTCCTGCTTTACAACCTCACGGTTGCCGTGTTCGTCTTTAATTTCCCAAGGCGACTGCACACGGAACGCCGTTTGAAAATATGTTTCGGGCGACTTTAAGTTGCGCAGCATAAACACGCCCGCCCACGGCCTTACCGTAACGCCGGTTGTAAGTTTACCGCAGGATAGCGTTATAGTCTTTGTTTTAAGCGGGTCGCCCATAGCATTAAGCACGGGTGCCAATGCGTCTATGCCTATACCCGCCTTTGTTCCCGCACACACTATAACCTTATAATCGTCAAAGAAATTGTTTTGCTTTTGCCGCAGTAAATTATACATTGCATAGCAGCTTGCCACATTCGGCAAAAACCAAAGCGTGTGGGAGAGTACATTAAGCAATGTTGTGTCGGAAAACGGCATAGGCGGTCGCTCCGCACCGAGCTTTAAACCGTCTACGGGCATATAGTTGCCCTGTATCATTTTAAGCCAGTTTTGCACATAATCCTCATATACAAATCTTGCGGTTTCCGGCTTGCCCTTTTCTTCGTATTCGGCACGGAAAAACTCGTTAATATCAAATTCGTCATAGCCCTCGCTTGTGGCAACATTTGTAATGGAGTCCGGCACCTTATATGTCAGCATAATCATTTTCGGCAGTGCCGCATACGGGTTTTCACCCGTACCTTGCCAGTTTTCCTTTGCCGATTGCTCGTCCGAATATGTCCAGTTAAAAACCTGATCCTCTAAAAATTCACCGGAATTAAGTGCCCTGAACGGAGTTCCCGAAAGATAGAGATAATGAAAAGCGGATATGGGCAGAAAAGTTTCGTTAATTGCGTTTCCTGCCTCTTCCTTTTGATATTTTTCAATATCAAAATCGTCGTTTTCCTCGTCAAACCTTTCAAAGAGGTTTTTGGCGTTTTCACGCCACGCGCCGAAGTGGTATTCGTCAAACACCACCAAGTCCCAGTTGGTTGAGTGTATAAACTCATTTTTTGCTTTAATGCCGCCTGCGTCATTTGTGCCGAGCAAGTCCTGAAACGAGCCGAAAACAACAATAGGCTTTGTTTTATCGCAAGCCTCAAACTGTTCGTCAAGCTGCTTTGCGTCAAACCGCGCCTCTTTGTTGGAAACAAACTGCCACCCCGCAAAATCAACATGGTGTGTGAGATCTTCCTGCCACGCCGATTCAACCGCGGGCTTAAAGGTTAAAATCAGGATTTTTTTGAAATCCATAGCCCGTGCAAGCTGATATGTGGCAAAGGTTTTGCCGAAACGCATTTTAGCGTTCCACAAAAATTTAGGCGGACGGGTGGGGTCTTCTTCCTTTGCCTGCTCAAAATATTTTTTCGCCATTCCGACGCCGGTTTGCTGCTCTTTACGCATAGAAAAGGTCCAGGTGCGCTGCCCCTCAAAACGAATGCCGGTGCGCATTTCCTCTATGGCGTCAAGCGCGTCCTTTTCGGTGCAGCAAAACCACTCGTTGCGGTCTTCGCCCTCGTTTAATTGCCGAAAACCTTTGTGCTTTAGCAATCGGTGTATATCTTTATCCGTAAAACAAGTTCCGTCGGAACGCATTGCGGATTCCTTGAATAGAATTCTGAACGGAATCGCAGCGGTATGCAATTGCTCTTTGATTCTCGTTTCCGTGTCCTCACGGTCGGTATATCCGATTTTTATGTAGCCGTTATGGTCGGCAACATCGGGCAGAGTGTAGCCGTAAATTGTAGGCACAACCGCAGGACGGTTATGCAAAATGTCGGATAGGCTGATATTATTCGCCATCAGTTGTCACCTCCGGATAAATTCAACAGTCTTATCGACGACTCTATAAGCTCTTGTTCATCAAGGCTCAAGTTGTATTTTTTGTACAGCATTTCATCAGTTATCTCATTATTGAAATCCTGCAGCGGAACAAATTGATAAACTCCGCGAGGACCGTTTTGTGTTTTCTTTTTTATACTGACCAAATATCTGAAAAATTTTGTCTGTATGTACTTTATGATATTATCGCATTGGACCTCTGAAAAATTATGCTTTTTCGGATCATATCCGATTACGAGAAATGTTTGTGAACAAACGCTGCCAGGTTCGCCTACAAAGGGCTTTCCTAAAATAATGTCATCTGCTCCGCTGCCGCCTGCGGCGGGAATGAATATCTTCCATATGTCTTTAGTTCCGCTGTTTTTAGGAAGCTGAGAGGCACTTATCCATCGATATGTTCGCTCTCTGTTGACATTTAGATAGTATTTTATACTATATGTTTCATCTCGTTCAGACTTATATCCTGTCCAGTTTGAGGTTAGATAAGTGCTGTTATCAAAAAAGTGTTTTGCGCTGACAAGACCCGAGAAATTGTTTTCCGCATCGGTATAGTATTTGCCCTCTACTTTTTCTATTTTTCCTAAAACAGAATAAGCCTTTGGGTCTCTGACGACAATGCCTGCCCTTTTTGAATCCAAATAATCAAAGCGATGTATTATTTCACCGTCAGATGAATGAAAATAATACTAACACTGTCCGTTATAGTCTTTCTCAAAGAGAAAATAATTGACACCGCCTTTTATTTCAACGCCGGGGAAGCATTCCGACGCATTTTCGTAATCGTGAATTACCTTAAACCCGTTTGAGGCAAGTACGGCATCGACCCAAGCATCGGGTATACCTTGTGCTGTTTTGGTCATCCATCTGCTCGGAGTAATCATAACAAGATAGCGAGGGTTAAGTCTCACTGCTTTATCCATAAATTGATTGTATATTGACTTTGCATTCGCACTGTTTCCGCCCTCAATACCGAAAGTCATTTGATAGGGAGGATTGCTTATAATAACATCAAAATTCATATTAAAAATCCTTTCCGGATTGTCCGCATGGATTAGTTCATAGGCGTAAGTTTCAAGTTCCTTGCCTCTGTCCCACTGTTCCTTATTAGCACCGCAACACTTACATTTTCCATTTACCCAAGTGTGGTTTATTCTTCTGTACCGAATATTCCCCTCGGCGTCATCAAAGTGCGTGATTGAGTACGGACCGTTCGGATATTTCGAGCAATAAAGACTTCGGCGAGATAAAAGGCTCGTTAACTCTGTAATTGCAATGCCGAAAAGCTGCTTATGAAAAATATGGTCTATGCGCTGCTGCAAATCGGGAATTTTATCTTCAAGCCCCACCAATAACCGCTTTGCAATTTCACGAAGGAATACACCCGTTTTGCATGCCGGATCTAAAAATGTAGTATTCGGGTCGCAAAATAATTCCTGCGGCAAAAGGTCAAGCATTTTATTCACTACATCGGGCGGAGTGAAAACCTCGTCGTTTGAAAGATTTGCAAGGCACGAAAGCACATCGGGCGTGTGCTGTGTTTTATCCTTATAGATTTTATCAAAAAAACTGTCAGCCATTTTCCCATATCCTCCTGTAATTTATAGGCGGGTATTCGCATATCGGCTCCGCCATATATTCTCCTGTAACGGGGTTTACGGATAAATAACGGTTTATATCGTCTTCCATATCGAACAGAGTATTTTGCTTTTGTTTTGGCTTTTCATTTGCTTTAAGCAAAACATCAAGGCGAAAATCACGCCTTTTCAGTTTTGTGCCGAGCATCAAACTCCATTCCGGGAAAATTATCGGAATATCGGTGTCTTTTTGATGTTCATCAACGCACATAAGCGTTAAGGCGTTGCCGCATAAAATGTTTTTCTCTAAAATGTACTTAACCGATTTGCAAGTATCGTCATTGCATTGCTTTTTGCAAACCGATTTATATTCCTTTTCCCAAATGGCATACAGCCGCTTGCGGCATTCCTCGGTGTTATCCTGCATAATATCAACACCGTAAATGCTTGAAACGGCAAGCACAGAATATCGGTCAAAATCATACGGATTGCTTTTATAAAGCCTTTTGGCGGTTGCCAGTTTTCTTGTAAGAATTTCGGCAAGAAAATTGCCGTTGCCGCACGCCGGTTCGAGAAAGCGGCTGTCAATTCGGTCGCATTCCTGCGCGACTAAATCGCACATTGCTTTGACCTCACGCTCGGCGGTAAAGACTTCGCCGTGATCGGCAACCCGCTGTTTTGATTTAACTTGTTTTGTCACGCCTTTTATCACCCCTGAATTCGGCGACATAATACTGATTATGTTGTAGATTGGATAATAAAAAAGACTTGCCGGAACACGGCAAGTCATAAATGAGTATAAAAAGCCAAGCCTTATTTTACGGGTCAAAAAATGCACCCTAAAAAAGGCTTTATTGTGATGTTTAATTCTTGACAATTTCGTGTTTTCGCACTTTTCATCACTGTTGTTCTTTACATTATCTCGTTTTTGTGCTATAATTCGATATGTATAATATGGGGTAAATGCAGCTACGAGCATTTAAGATACAACATAATCAGTATTATGTGACAGCCGCCGATTTCGGTGGCTGTTTTCATATTATAAGCCGCATATTTTCCATACGCTGACGGTGTTCCGTGCCGGTGGAGATGATATAAATTCTTGTGGTGTTTATGCTTGAGTGACCGAGAATGTCTGCAAGCTTGGCAATATCCTTTTCAATGCCGTAAAATACCCTTGCGAACAAATGGCGCAGATTATGCGGAAATACCTTTTGCGGGTTAACATTTGCCTCTTCACATAAAGCTTTCATTTCCCGCCAGATGTTTGTGCGGCTTATGGGTTTGCCTGTTCGTGTCACAAAGATCATACCGCTTTTAATATTTTGCTCTGCTGCGTAGCGGAGCAATTTTTGTTTTAATTCTTTCACGATAAATACCGACCGTGTTTTTGCTTTGCAGTTTACAACCGCCTCGCCCTGTTTTACCGCCTCAACCGTTATATATTGCAGCTCACTGACACGGATACCCGTACCGCAAATTGTTTGCAAAATAAGATTAAGCCGTTCGTTGTGCTTACGCTCCGCTGTTCTGCAAAGCCGTGTGTATTCTGCTTTTGTCAGTTCCTTTTCTTCGGGGCAGAATACCTGTTGTTGCAGTTTTAAGGATTTCACCCTTAAATCGTGCCAACCTAAAAATGCAAATAAACTGTTTATACTTGCAAGCATAGAATTAACGCTCCGTACGGCGTAATTTTCCTGCAAGTGTTTTTTGTATGCAATAACAATTTCTTTTGTGACGGCAGTATTTTGCGCATACGCTGAAAACGCCTTCACATCACGGATATATTTTTCAATCGTTGTTTCACTCCTTTCCTCTAAGATAAGATGTCCCTTAAATTCGGCAATCATTCTTGCTGTAATAATTCGTCCTTTCATCTTGATTTACCTCCGAGTATTTTTCTAATATTTTACCCGAAAAGTATGAAAACAAAAATTGTCACTGTTTATTGTAGAAAAAACAGCGGCAATAATCGAATGTGCGGATAAGAACGAGCGTCAAATAACTTAATCGGACACCCAAAAGACTGATAGAAAAGTGGTAACGGGACATTTTGTCCCATTACCGAAATATGAATGAAGTTGGTAAAGGAACAAATTGTGCCTTTACCAAGAGTAATATAAAAACATAAGTGGCGGTTTCGAAATTATGCGGTAACGGTAAAAAATATGGACAAAAAGCCCCGATGAGTTTAGGTCTTCACCTAAATTCATCGGGGCTTTTTGCATTTTAAAAGATTCCTTTTTCGGTCAGTTCTTTCCGCAGCTTTTCGTATGCGCCGTTTACGATGCGGAAAGCGGTATCGGGCGAGGATAGCGTATGCTCGGCGGCGAGGTCTATGTAGGCTTTGCTTTTGCGCAGCAGCTTTACGGGTTTGTCGTTTTCGTCTTTGCCAAGCTCATAAATACCGTAACACTCCGTACAAAACCCAAGGTGATCGGCAATCATCGTGCGCTCACGGTAATCAAGGCTTTCATAGGCGTCAAACAGGGCGTCGGTCCGCCACTGCTTGAAAAACAGCCTTTCGGGATTGGAGGTTTTGTCAGCGGTTATATCCTCCGCCGTGCTTTCGCCGTCCTCATCGGCATAACGGCGGTAAAAGTCTGTGTAATGGGTGCTGTCAATGCCTGCTCGGATAATTTCTTTGGTGTCCTTAATGCTTTTGCCGATCTCTGCGGCAATTTTTGTTATGGTTTCCTCATCAAAATTATACTCATACTTTGCGTACAGCGCCATCGCCTTTTTAAGTGTGCGGTATTCATCCACACTCTGCGCCGAATAGCCCTGCCGCATTGTGCGAATGTAGTTGTCGATCTCGTTTTTCACATAGAACTCTTTGAATATGAGAAACGGAACGCCCGTGGAAATATCGTATTTTTGCAGTGCCTTGCAGATACCGAAAATATACGCCTGCTTTAAGTCGGCAAAATGCCCCTGCATAGCGGTTTCCTGCACCGTTTGCATAATGACCGTGTTGAGCCGAGGCTCGTAATAGTGCAAAAACCAGCCGAGATATTTTTCGTTTTTCTCAGTAAAGTAAAGGGAAATATATTCCTGAAAATCGCTCATTTTCGGCGGTGCCGGTTTCATACGGTATAGGTATAGATCTTCCGTCCAACGATTGTTTTTCACCAGCACACATCCTTTCTCATTTCATCTTTTTGTCCGTTTCGGCATACAGCACCTCACGGCTCATATCTTTTTTGTATTCCTCTTTTGCGTATTTGTCATCCGTCTGCGCCCGCAATTTATGCTCCTTGGCGAGCCGCTTTGCGGTTTTGGCAAACTCTGCATTAATTGTTCCTCTGCCGCACTCGGTGCGGATAGCGGCACAGCGGCGGTTATATACTGCTGCAATCGGATCATTCTCCGCTTTTTCTTTGCGGTTTAGCACAGCGGCGTATTTGCGGCAGGAAATTTTATTGCCCCTATATAATTCCGGCGCAATACCGTAGGAGCAATATTTCTGCCGTCGTGCGCTCTGCATCAGGAAATACTTTCCGCAGATCTCACACCTGCGGGGATAATGCCCGTAGTGCAAGCCTTCAAAAAAGTCGGTCAGGATAAGGCTGAAATAACTATCAAAACTGAGCCGCTTGGCAAGTGTTGCGTTTACGCTTTTGGTATTCTTCTTAATGGCAATATATTTGCCGCTTTGCGTAAAATGATGTTCACCGAAAACCTTTAACGCCGGCGGTAATAAATGCGCCTCGTCCAAGCGTTCGACCTCGTCAATATGCTCACAGAATTTTATCAGTTTATCGTGAGCGTCAATCAAATCTTCAGAGAGCGTATCAAAGAAACGGAGAATGGATCGGATTTCCGTAATCTTTTCTTCGGTAGCTGAAAAGTCTGCCGCGCTCTTTATTCTTTCCGCCGTGCCTGCGGCAATTTCGTCTTGCGGTAACAGACTGAGCTTTGCTTTTGCGGCGAAGTATTCGCAAATTTTTTGCCCGATCTGCTCTGTAAAGAGCGTTTCAACCGTGTTCCGTATTTCTTCCGCTTTCAACCCATCAAAAGGCTTTAGCTTCGGCAGAACCTTTAATGATTGCAGGGTATTAGCACCTGTTTTCACGAAGTCGGAGATATTGAGATACCCGTCCTGCAACTGCTGCAATATATGAAAGTTCAAACCGTCCCGAAACACGGCGATCCGTGCGGCGGTATCGCTTATATAAAACTGATTGAGCAGATGTACGGCGAATATTCCTGCAGGATAGTGCTTGCCGCCGAATATTACTCTGCCGTCACGGTAATCTGCGGTAAAAAACGAAGAAATCATTGCCCTTTGCTCCTTTGGATTATTCTATCATAAGTGCTGTACCATAAAACGGACTCGGCAAAATATTTTTGAAAAGATTTTTGTCTTGCTCTTTAATTCTTAACACTATTATATCGTAAATGCCGCATAAAATCAATGCATTTGGCTTGTTGCGTTTTTTTAGTTTTGCCTGTTGCGATATTCAATAAGATTTTCCTTTCCGTCGTTATTATATATACAGAAGGCAGTCATCGAACCGTCGAGGTCGCACTCGGCGGCTTTTTTGCTGTCCGAAAAACGGAAAGGAGGTTTATGTTATGGTACTCAAAATCACACCGAAGCAGCGGGCAAAAATCAACGCCCTTGTGCGCAAAACTTGCTGTAATTGCTATAAGGGCAATTGTCTGCTGCTGGATGACGGCGAAGAAACAAAATGTGTGCAACTCATTTCTCAGTACGGTATTTACTGCAACTATTTTCTGAAAGCGGTATTACCGGCTGAAAAGGAGCTGTACACAGAAATCCTACGGCAAAACGGGATCAATGGATAACCGCCCGAAAAAGAGTTGTCCAAAATATTTTGAAATGCGCTATGCGCAGGAAAGGACTTATGATGAAAACAATCCACAACACGAAAATCATCGGTATCGACCACGGATACGGGAATATGAAAACGGCAAATTTCTGTTTTCCCACCGGCATCACCGCCTATGACCACGAGCCGCTGTTCACGGCGGATATGCTGGTCTACGGCGGCAGGTATTATCTCATCGGCGAAGGGCACAAGGAGTTTGCGCCGGACAAAATCAAGGACGAGGATTATTATGTGCTGACCCTTGCGGCGGTTGCCAAGGAACTGAAAGCCGAAAATCTCACCGAGGCGCACATTGTGATTGCCGCCGGTCTGCCGCTGACTTGGACAAGCGGACAAAAAGCAGATTTCAAGGCGTATCTGATAAAGAACGCCGAGGTGGAGTTCACCTACAAAAAGGCATACTACCACCTTTATATTGATGATGTGCGCATTTATCCGCAGGGGTACGCCGCTATTGCCAGCTTTGCTACCACTCTAAAAGGCGTCAACCTGATTGCCGACATCGGCAACGGCACGATGAACACCCTGTATATGATCAACGGCAAACCGCAGCAGGGCAAAATGTTCACCGAGAAATTTGGGACTTATCAGTGTACCCTTGCTGTCCGTGAGGCGTTTATGCAGAAAACGCAGCGGGAGGTCAACGACGCCATCATCGACGAGGTGTTGATCACCGGCACGGCAAATATTGCGCCTGCCGATCTGAAAATCATCAAGGGCGTCGCCGCCGAGTATGTGCGGGATATTTTCCGCAGACTTCGTGAGCACGGCTATGACGAGAATACGATGACCTTGTATGTAACCGGTGGCGGCGGTTGTCTTGTAAAGAACTTTTATAAGTTCAGCGCCGACCGGGTGAAATTTGTTGAGGATATCTGCGCCGCCGCAAAGGGATATGAATATCTGGCGGAGGCACAGATGAAAGCTGAGGCAAAGGGATGAGCAAATATCGGATCAATGTGCGGTTTGATTTGGACAAGCCAAAAGAGGCGAAAGCCGCACAGTATTTACAGTCGCTGGATAAATCCCGCAACGCTTTTATGGTAACGGCGGTCTTAAACGAAATGCAGCGGCAGTCATCCGCAAGCGGGGGTTTACTGGAGGACATTCGGCAGGTCATACGGGAGGAATTGCAGGAGGTGTCGTTTGCTGCGGCACCTCCTGTTTTTGAGCAGGTACAACCGGAGTTGACCGAGGAGCAACAAGCCGAAAACGAAAAGAGTGTGCTGGATGACCTTGAAATGTTCGGCTGAGCCAAAACGCCGACATGTGGCTCAAATCGCAGTATTTGCAGCAAAAGCAGAGCCATTTTGGCTCAGAAACAAGATGTATCTCAAGGGACAAGAAAGCGGTTTGCGATATCGTGCAGCGCAGAAATACGCTGAAATCCCGGTATCTGGCAGCCGCTTTTCTTTATGCCCTGCGGGGTGCGTCTCACGGTATAACAAGCAGGGACTTTGTGTGCCACAAAAGTCCCAATCAAAAGCCGCAGATTTTCTTGCGGCTTTGGTCTTTGAGGGCTGACCGCCCCCAATCCCCCGGAAAGGAGAGATGATAATATGGGGAAAGATATACGAATCGCCGTGCGTGTCACGGCAAAAGAAAAAGAAAAAATACAATCAAAAGCCCGAAAGTGCGGATTGAGCACAACTGAATATGTAAAGCAAAGAGCGTTGGGGTATGAACCGAGAGCGGTACCGCCTGACGCTCTTTTTGCTTGCCTTGAAAAGCTGGGCGAGCTTGCGGATAAAGCGAGTTCACAGGAGCTGGATAAAGAAATTTGCACGGTACTGAAACAGATTACAGCAGAGTTCCTGCTGCCGGGAAAGGGGTGATGTGCTATGGCGGTAACCGGTTTCTGGCCCGTGTTCAAAAACTTGAAGGCCACACTGGACTACGCCGACAATCCCGACAAGACTACCGCCCCGGAATATCTCGACGAGGATTTGTATGCTGCCCTGCGCTACGCAGAGAACGATGACAAAACCGACCGCAAAATGTTTGTGGGCGGCATCAATTGCTCGGCGCAGAACGCCTATGCCGAGATGATCGCCGTGCAGCGGCGGTTCGGTCTGCGTGGCAAGGTGGTGGGCTACCACGGCATTCAGAGCTTTCGTGAGGGTGAGGTCACGCCGGAGCAGGCGTTTGCCATCGGCAAGGAAACAGCAAGAAGAATGTGGGGCGATCGGTATCAGGTGCTGGTTACCGTTCACCTAAATACCGACAATGTGCATTGCCATTTTGTTGTTAATCCCGTGTCCTTTAAGGACGGTGCGAAATTCAAAAACAAAATCGGCGACCACAAGGAGCTGCGTAAAATCTCCGATACGATCTGCCGGGAACACGAGCTGTCTGTGCTGGAAAACAGCGATTTCTACTCCAAGGGCAAAAAGAAAGAATACTGGGTTCACAAGGCCGGCAAGAAAACCCACCGGGACTATCTGCGGGAGGATGTGGAATACTGCCTGTCCTTTGCGACCAGCCCAAGAGAATTTGAAAGTCAGCTTTATGCGCTCGGGTATACCCTTGACCCTGTGCGTTTTTCGGTCAAAGCGAAGCATTGGGAGCGTGCCGTGCGGCTGAGCAGCATCAGCTTTTCCAAAGATCGTGTCAACACGCAACTGCGGCAGAACGCCGAAAACCGCTATCGGCTATTCACCTTGGAATACCGACCACCGTATAAACCGAAGAAATTTCCGTTGGAGGACGAGCTGCGAAAGCTGGGTTTCTCCATTGAACACAGCTATGACACCGCCACCGTTTTGGTGGATGCGGTGTTTTATCTTGTCATAACGGCGATTCAAATCGCAGCCGAGCTTGCCGATGTAATGCTGCTGTCGCCGGATCTGCGGGCTGCGGAAAAGGATTTGAAAGAGTTGATTGGTGACTATCACTTCTTGCAGGAACACAACATCCACACGGTTGCCGACCTCCAAGCAAATATTGAGCAATACAAGGCAGAGCTTTCTGCCTTGGAGCGTGAGCGCAGCGGCATCAGCAACCGCATCCGCCGCCCCAAGTCGCCGGAGGAACAGGCGCAAAGCAAGGAACGCCGCAAGGCGGTATCCGGGCAGATGAAGCCTGTAAGGGTGCGCCTGCGCCGTGCGGAGCGGATTTTAGAGAAATCCCCGCATCTGTACGAACTATTAAAACAAGAGCACGAGCTGGAGAAAAAAGCCCGTGCAAGATACAAGGAAAGAGGGAGATAAAATGAAGAATACGATGAAAAAGCCGGTGGCAATTCCGGTAGAAAAATTGCGCCCCTTTGCCGGACACCCGTTCAAGGTCAAGGACGATGACGAGATGAACACGCTGATCGAAAGCATACAGACGCAAGGCGTTCTCTCGCCGCTGATCGTCCGACCGATTGAAAATACAGATGAATATGAGGTAATAAGCGGACACCGCCGTTTACACGCCGCACAAAAGGCAGGGATTACCGAAGTCCCTGCCTTAATTTATGCCCTTGATCGGGATGCTGCCGCTATTGCGGTAGTAGACAGTAATCTGCACCGTGAGCATATTCTGCCCAGTGAAAAGGCGTTTGCGTACAAATTAAAACGAGATGCGATGGCTCATCAGGGGCACACTTCTCCCCAACTTGGGGAGAAGTCCCTTACCGTTGAAAAGATAGGAGTGGAAACAGGAGACAGTAAAAATCAGGTTCTCCGTTATATCCGCTTAACCCATCTTATCCCCGAATTGCTTGACCTGATGGACGAGGGCAAAATTGCGCTTATGGTCGGTGAGGCTTTGTCCTATCTCGGCGACAAAGAACAATATGCGGTCTTGGAGCAATGCGAAGTGAACGATTGCACGCCGTCTTATGCACAAGCCGTTGAAATGAAAAAACGGTATCAGGGCGGAAATCTCACGGCTGATGATATTAGCGAAATTCTCTCCCGTGAAAAGGCAAATCAGAGGGAAACCATTAAAATTCCAACCGAAAAACTACGGAAATACGCACCGAACGCTGATGCGAAACAGCTTGAAGATTTTATCCTCAAAGCCTGTGAGTATTACCGTAAATTC
>ERZ1026844.745-NODE-745-length-22004-cov-6.189166_pt1 | contig 22004 bp, 18 predicted proteins | sample MGYA00380152_ERZ1026844 | MGnify/ENA primary metagenome ERZ1026844 (study PRJEB33269, sample SAMEA4719788) | human gut metagenome | biome: human-associated habitat; feature: organic feature; material: feces | place: Cameroon | collected 2013-10 ... | reverse complement strand
TTTTATTCGCTTTGACGATTATAATTATACTGTGATTTTATAAGCAGACGCAGAATGGAACTGTAACAGGAGTACTGCCCATGAAGTATTTATCTATCACGCAAACCGCCGAACGCTGGGGTATCTCCACCCGCCGTATTCAGATATTGTGCGGCGAGGGGCGTGTCCCCGGCGCTATCCGCATTGGCTCGGTCTGGGGGATCCCAGAGGACGCAGAGAAGCCAGCGGACGCGAGGATCAAGAACGGCAAGTATATCAAGAAGCCCGCCGAAAATGAAAAATGAGCCGCATCATATCAGCGACTCTAACTCGAAATAATGGGGTCTATTCCATCCCGCGGGTGCGAATGGGCGCACTGACCCCTTGGTTACGACTCTACCTAAATCGTCTCGACGTGTCAGGAGAGAAGCAAAAAAATAATTTATAGTGGTCAAAACCCTGTAATATCAATGGTTTCGACCATTTTCTATTCCTTTCGATAAGCCGAGAAAAATGGATACCCCTCGTGTAATAATAGGAGCAAAAGACATTTTCACGCCATTTACGGCTCAGCAGCAAACAAATCTGGGAATGTCCATTCAATGTCAATCTGTGTGTTGCTTGCTACATTGATCCGGCAAACGGCTTCATACAAATGCTCTTTTATTCCGGCATCAAAGTCGTCCAGAATGCGGATTGCCTCTTTTGCATCTTCTTCTTTATCGGTTTGTGTCTGCTGCGATGACAGATATTTCTGATACCGTTCTTCAAGGGATTTTTTCTTTTCAGTCAGGCAATCTGACTGCGCTGTGATCTGTTCCTTGATTGCAAGAAAATCATCTCGACTGATCTGCCCGCCACGGTAAGCTTCATACTGCTCAAGCTTCTTTTTTTGGAGTTGCTCTGCATCTTTCTCGACCTGCTGAATTTCACGGAAGCAGTCCATACTATCATTCTGCTTTTTCTCCTGTGATGCTTTTGCAGAGTGTTCAGAGAAGCTGAGTTGGAGTCGGAGGGCAGCGGCAATCGTTTTCTCTACTTCTTTTCTGTTTAGATGTAGCGCCATACAAGGGCTGTCAGAATGGAACTTTGCTGACGGGCAATAATAATACGCATCCTGACCATTGCTTTTTTGTAGCTTTCTGCCGCAGTGAGCGCAATAGAAAACTCGGTCAGTATGTTCAGTGGCTGTGCGTCCTTTATTGCTTCGCGTGGAAAGCATATCATTTGCTTTGTCCCATATTTCACGGGAGATAATTGCTTCGTGCATATTCTCACGGACAATCCATTCTTCTTGCGGAACGCGGCGCTGGTTTTTATCGCGGATTTGGCGGCTCTCCCTTTTGTGGGTTGTCATGACGCCGGTGTACTTAATGTTTCGGATGATGCCGGTTATACGGCTTCTTGTCCATTGCGGAACCGTTTCATCGTGGCGGTGGACGCCTTTATACTCCTGCGGTGTCGGAACACCACGGTCGTTCAAGGCGGCTGCAATGTCGCTGCTGCTTTTTCCAGCAAGCACACCATCGAATATTTCGCGGACGATCTGCGCGGCAGGCGCGTCCACCACCATCCGGTGCTTGTTACTTTCGGAGCGTTTGTATCCGTATGGAAGGCATGAAAGGTATTCACCCTTTTCCTGCTTTGTTCTCATAGCCGTTCTGACCTTAGAGGACAGGTCTTTGCTGTAATAATCGTAGATCAGATTGCGGAAGGCAATGTCCATGCCAATGGTTTTTCCATCATGGTTTTTACTGTCATAGTGGTCGTTGATGGACTTAAAACGGATGCCGAGGAACGGGAATATATGCTCCAGATAATCACCGACCTCAAGGTAGTCGCGTCCGAAACGGGACAGGTCTTTGACAATGATGCAGTTGATGCCGCCCTGCTTGGAAAGCTCGATCATCTGCTGGAAAGCGGGTCGTTCAAAGTTTGTGCCGGAATATCCGTCATCGCAGTACTCCAATTGGGGCATTTTGCAAAGCTCCGGGTTCTGCTCGATGTGCCGGAGAATGAGACCGCGCTGGGCGGCGATGCTGTTGCTTTCGTCTTTCGCAGTATTGCTTTTCAGGTTAATATCTTCGTCCGAAAGACGGAGATAATAAGCAAGCGCCTGTTCCATTATGCGACCTCCTTTCTGAGTCTATTTGTCGTTGCAAGCAGTTCCTCAAATTCCTCCATGTAATTGAAGGAAATTACAAGAGAACCGTCCGAATGAACCTTTATCAGATTGACGCAGGCTTTCAGCATCCCTTCGGATAATTTCTCCGCATCTGCGTATTCTCCAACGATGGATGCCCATTTCTTTTCGCCGATCAGCGTTTCTTCCGTGTCGTTTTCGTCCTGTACGATAGCGGAAAGCTCCGCTTCGGCTTCGGCAATCTCGGCCTGATACTTTTCTTTCTGCATCAGATACTTGGTATCTGTCAGCAGATCATCCTTGAAATCAACGTACAGTGTGGCGATAGCAGAACGGACGCTTTTGATCTTGCTTTCAAGCGAGGCTTTGTGCCTCCTACGGGAGGTGGTTTTACTCATTGCCTGCTTGCGCTCTAACAGATTTTTCAGAATATAAGCCTTATCCATGAAAACATCCATCTGAGCGCGGATTGCCTGAAATACTGCTTCATCCAGCTCGGCTTTCCGCTTGACCTTGCTCACGCAACCGTTCTTGCCGTGTTCGGAATAGGTCGGGCAGTTAAAGGTGAAATACACCTTGTCCTTTTTCGTGCTGAAGCTCCGATGAAGTTTCATCCTTGCTCCGCAGTCCGCGCAGATGAGCTTTTCGCCGTAGATGTTCTGAGCCTTCGGAAGATTGTCGTATTTCCCGTGGTTTGCCTTGGTGGTTTCCAAAGTGGCGCGGTTGATTTCCTGAACCTTATCGAACAGCTCCTGCTCGATAATCGCTTCATGGGTGTTTTCCGCGACGATCCAGTGCTGTTCATCAAGATGGGCAAACGGGACTCCGGCATACGGGCATTGACCGCTTTTGTGCTGTGCCAGTTGTCCGAGATATACCGTATCGGAGAGAATACAGGTAATCATGTGCTTGTTCCAAAGGATTTTGCGTTCCTTCTGATTGTTGTTCGTAACGATGCCGCGATCCGCTTTGTACTGTCCAGGAGACGGGATGCCCATTTCATTGAGCTTCCGGTTGATTCCCATGTAGCTCATGCCGGTGCTTCTCCACTCAAAGATCATGCGGACAACCGAGGCTGTATCGGGGTTCACAATCAGATGGTTTTTGTTTTCCGGGTCTTTGAGATACCCGTATTTTTCCCAGCTCCCAATGTATTCGCCCTTTTCCATCTTCGTATGGAGAGCCGTGGAAACCTTGCGTGAAATATCTCTGGCGTAAAAATCATTTACAATATTAGCCAGAGATGCAGAAAGCTGTGCATTGCTTGATGGTGAGACCGAGTCGTAATTATCATTGACCGCAATAAAGCGAAGTCCAAGAAACGGGCAGACCTTTTCCAAAAATTCGCCGGTTTCAACATAGTTTCTTCCGAGCCGGGAGAGGTCTTTTACGATAACGCAGTTAATCGTTTCTATCAGCTTTGTAGCTTCATTGTAGGCGTCAAACGACCAGTATTCCAGCCGTGTCCATCCGTCAGATACGCTGATGTCCAGCTTCGCCCCGAATTCCACCGGCTTTCCCGCCTTGCCGCGTACGATTGGACGAATGAACGGCTGGCTGATACTGACGATTCTGTCAGGAACAGAATGAGTATGGTTGTCGTACATGTACTTCTGTTGTTCATAGATATTTCGCAGCGTTTCAAGCCGAAGCTGCTGCTTTGGGGAAAGCTTCAGACCGGATCGCAGCATGGCATCGATGATGGAAAGGCCTCTGCGCAGGTATTGGAGCTGCTTGCGGATGGCTTCACGTGTCTTCTTTTCGGTGTGCTTGCGGCTGCGTATATACTTGAGGCTGTCCTTGTGCGCTTTATTGCGATAGGTTCTGGGTTTCTTTTCTGTGCTTTGCTCCTGCAGCGCATCAATGATCTGTTCGGCATTTTCACGAGCCTCATCCAATAGCGACACATCCTGCGGAAAACGGATCTCGGACGGCGCGCAGGTCGCATCCACGATCAGTGTACCGCTGTTTCCGCCGCCTGTGGGCGGGTTGGCATCGTTATCATTGTCATCCTTCTGCTGCGTATCGGCTTCCTGCTGCCGCGCCTTTGCATCCCGCAGGATCATCTCGTTGATCTCGCCCAGCACTTCCGGTGTCAAGCGCTTGCGGAAGTACACCATGAGTGACGGGTCAAATGGCAGACGCTCGTCGTCATAGCCGGCATAACCGCAGAAGTACTGCAAATACGGATTCTCCTGGATCTGCAACGTAATTTCTTCGTCGGAATAACCGTACTCTGCCTGTATGATACAGGCGCCCAAGGCCAAACGCAGAGGCTTTGCCACGTTCCCCTTGCGGTTGATGAACAGCCTGGCATAGCGTTTCTCAATATCCGGCCAGGGTATTGTTTGCGCTTATTTGACCCAGCGATTATTTTCCTTCAGATTCATGCCTACCGGCTGCTTAAAATCCGAAAGGCTGATCTGTCCGTTACTGTATCGATACATAGCCACCCTCCAAGTGCAAGGTTTTTCGCCCTTTTTCGCTCTTTTCCTTGCACTTATTATACCACAGAACCGGCGCTATGTCTTGCTATTACAACGCTTTTTGATTGTTCAGTGAACATTAATATAGAAATATACTTGGAAGAAGTGCTTGCGAATGGATACGACAAAAAACCGGGCGCTCTTTGAGGAGTACCCCGTGGCAAAAGCGGTACGGACGATGGCGGTGCCAACCGTAATCGGTCAGCTCATTGTGCTCATCTGCAACCTGGCGGACACCTTTTTCATCGGCCGGGCGAATAACCCCTACATGGTCGCAGCCGCGTCGCTGATCCTGCCGGTGTTTAACATCACACTGTCCATCGCGTCAGTCACCGGCGTCGGCGGCGCGCTGATAGCGCGGCTACTGGGCGAGCGCTGGGAGGAAGAGGCAAAGCGGGTATGCAGCTTCGGCATCTACCTGAGCATTATGCTGGCATCAATGTTCTCGTTGCTAGTGTTTTTGTTCATGCGTCCGCTTCTGCTCCTGCTCGGCGCGGGAGACGAAACCTATGCCTTCGCCCGCTCCTATGCCCTGTGCGTGATCGTCCTCGGCGGTCCGCCCACGATTTTGACCAACGTCTTTTCCAACTATGTCCGCAGCATCGGCGAATCTGGCAAAGACGGCTTCGGCGTCACGCTCGGAGGCGTGATCAACATCGTTCTTGACCCGCTGTTCATGTTCGTTCTGTTGCCGCGCGGCTATGAGATCGTCGGCGCGGGCATCGCCACCGCGCTCTCCAACAGTGTCTCGTGTCTCTACTTCGTCGTTGTAATGAAATCGTTGGGCAGCAGTTCCGTGCTGCGCCTCCTGCCGCCCGGTGAAGTACCGGAGCGTCGGAGCATACGCGGCATTTTCGACGTGGGTGGTCCCTCTGCCTTTGCCATGCTCCTGTTCGACGTGGACTACATCGTGATCGACAAGCTCATGTCCGGCTACGGCGACATTGCGCTTGCTGCCGTGGGTATTGTCCTCAAGGCGGAGCGCCTGCCTCTGAACGTCGGTTTCGGCATCTGTCAGGCCATGGTGCCGATCGTCGCCTACAACTACGCCGCCAAAAACTACAAGCGCATGAACGCCGTGGCACACTTCTCACTTCTGTGCGGTATCATATGTGCGGTCGTCAGCATCACGCCCTATGAGCTTTTTGCCCCGTACATCATGCGCTTTTTCATCGCAGACGCCGAAACGGTGGCGCTTGGCACAGGCTTTCTGCGCAGACGCTGCCTTGCGAAGATCTTCATGTTCACGAGCTTTTACCATGTGCATCTGTTCAACAGCTATGGCCGCGGAGGAGAGGCGCTGTTTCTCGGCATCATGCGCTGGATGGTCTTCAATATTCCCATGCTGTTCCTACTCAACCACTTCCTCGGAATGTACGGGATTGTGTGGTCACAGCTCGCCGCGGATGTGCTGACGGTGGTACTGTCCTTCTGCGTACATCGACATTTTTTGAGTAAGCGCGGTATTTCCGACAGCAAATTCATCTGAGCGCCGTATTTCCCATAGTCGATCAGGCTCGTTTTGGGATAGTCCCGGCACTCCATACGGGAAATCGTACGGTTCGCATCCGTAAGGTAGGTCGTGGGTTGAAATCCCTTCAGGTCCACAACGCGCAAATGCGAACCCTGTTATTGTGAGAAATGTATTTGCAGTTATAGTTGTAATAGAGCCAGGGTCGTAAGACCTTGGCTCTATTATTGTGTCGATTTGCCGAAAAGGTTGCGGTTTTGCAGCCTTACGAAAAAATGACAGTATTTAAATGCAAAAAGACACTTGACATTGCATGAAACGCGCTCCATGCTTTGATACGTTATTGCGGTAGCGTAGTGGTGCGCGGAGGCGCCCTCTTTAATCCGCTTCCTCTTTCGGTGATCACCATATGCGTGCTTTGCCTTTGCACGCCGAGCGTGATTCTGTTGCTTCCGATTTCCGCGATGGCGGCAGGGCTTGCCGCGGGAATGGGCACGGGCGGCACTTGCCGATACGGGATATCCGGCAAAGCAGTCGACCGGCTTTACGCCGGACACCCTCGGTGTCCGCGTCCTCCGCGCCTCACGTCTTACAGGATTTTGGGGAATTGACTTAACAGCGAATTGATATGTTTGAGGTAATCGGCAGATATGTCCGTGCGGTGACTTAAGTAAACCGACCAGGTCAGGTTCAGGGACGGAAATACTCCTATCCGATAAAACATACCGGCTCTCGTTTCTTCCCGCATCGAAAAATCCGGCAGAAAAGCAACATAGTTTCCGTTGAGGAGCATAGCAGTTGTTGCAGAGAAACTATCTATCTCCACCGTTTGGCAAAAATTCAACTCACGCTTTTGGAAATGTGCGCGCAATTCCTCCCAGAAGGCTGATTCCTTACTGTAGACAATTAGTGGCTCAATCGATAATTCCTCCAACGTGATCTGATGCTGTAAATCATTAAGGCGGTGGTTTTTTGATGCATAAAGCGAAACCGAATCCTGCAGCAGAAGTACTTGGGTTATCTTAGGGTCTTTAATTTTCTGTGTAAAAGCGAAGCTGATTTCTCCGGTTAACAGTTGACTTACCATACTTGCCGTAGAACCGATTTTGAGGCTGATAGGCTGGTCTGATTTCTTTTTTAGATATTCCAGCAGGGAAGATGTTAACGAAGCGGGGCATGAAGATCCTACGGTAAGGAAATTTGCGTCCTTATGTAGAGAATCAATTGCCCGAATATAATTATCATAAATTCGGAAGGCATATGGCATGAAAATTTTGCCGCTTTCTGTAAGTACTGCACCATTGCGATTGCGAAAAAACAATTTAGCTTCGACATCTGTCTCCAGGTTTTTTATGCGCGCGGTAAGAGTAGGCTGGGTAATATGCAATTCATTTGCTGCGCGTTGGAAGCTGCCGCATCTGCAAAGAGAAACAAACGAAATAATTGCCTCGATAGTCATGTATAATCTTCTCCTATTAACAAGCTACGCATGCAGCGGATATTGCAATTATATAAAAGTTTTCTATATAAGTCAAGTTTACGACGCAAATGACAGACGTATTTCTATTTGAAATGCAATTTGCAGGCCGATATAATGTTTTTAAATCGAGGTAGAATCTCGATTACTGAATAAAACATTACTGGTATAGTCGAAGTGATGGAAAGGAAGTCGAAAAGCAATGTCCATTCAGATTAATGGCAAGGTCTTAAACGCGGGTGAAATCAGAAAAGAAATGTTCCCCCTCGGAAATCGTATTGATGGCAGTGTTCTGGGTGTTCCTATGATGGGAATCGTTGGCAAAAAGGATGGCCCCACGCTCGGAATTGTGACGGGTGTTCATGGCGATGAATATGAAGGACCCGAGGCTGTCCGGACGCTGTTCTCGCTGATTGATCCGGAGAAGCTCTGCGGCAGCATTATTTGCACCCCTCAGGCAAACTGCTTTGCGGCTGAGGACATGAATCGTTGCGGGTGGATCGATCATCAGGATCTGAACAGAAGCTTTCCCGGCTCACCGGAGGGCAATATTACTCAACGTGTTGCAAATGTATTGGTAAAGGAAATCATCGAGCAGAGCGATTACCTTATTGACCTGCATGCAGGCGGAATGGTTTTGGATCTTGTGCCCTATGTCGGCTTTAATGCAGAAAACAATGAGACCGGCAAAAAGTCGCGTGAAATGGCAAAAGTGTTCGGAATCGAAACCCTCTATGGCTGCACTCCGTTTGCCAATGTTCTTCGCTTAGAGGCTGCGAAGCGGAACATCCCGACCATTTTGGTCGAGGTGGGCGGCGAAGGTCGTTTCCGCGAGAATTGCATGAACACTATGGTAGAAGGCATTTTGAACGTCCTGCGCTTCTTGAATATGCTTGAAGAACCGGTAAAGCCCCTTTGCACCAAGCATCGCTTTGTGCGGGCTTATCCCGAAGGGGAGTTCGCCAATTCTCCTGCGGGAGGTATGCTGCGCATCTATAAGCCTTTAGGCAGCGATGTAAAGAAGGGCGACCTGCTTTGCACGATTCACGACGTATTCGGAAACGTACACGCAAAATACTTTGCACCGTACGATGGCTATTTGTTCACTTGGAGATCCCTGCCGTCCATTCGTGTAGGCGACTGGATGGTGTCTGTTGTAGAAGCGTTAGATGAGCAGGAATAAGCCATCTGGCGAAATGAAATGTGAGGAATAAATTATGCTGAGAATTGATGAACCGGTTTTCTACTGTGGTGATGAACTGCAAAATTGGAAACTTGAGAGAATGGACAAAATTATGGATGAAAACGGTCTGGATGCGATCGTATTCACCAAACATGATTCTGTTCGCTATATCTCGGGTTTTTATACGAAGGGATACCGTCCTTTTCTTGAGTTTGACTATCTCGGCGTAGTCGTGCGGGGCAAAAAAGTCGTTGTCGGTTATTCGATGGCCGGAGAAGAGCGGCGAATTGCGACGCGCAGCCGAGCAACGGAAGCGCGCAAGCTGGGCAGTTTAAATACTTGGGACGTGACTATCGCTGAGATTCTTTCGGATTATGGCGTTACCAGCGGAAGAGTAGGTTTTGACCTTTTGCCGCATTTTGTCTATGCCAACCTCGTCAAGCGTGTGCCCTCGGTTGAGTTCGTAGATATTTCCGGCCTCTGGGCAGACCTTACCGCTATTAAGCATCCGCTGGAAGTCCAGCTTATTAAGGAAGCCTTGGAGATTACGATGGCCGGTATGCGCGCCGGAATCGCTGCCGCAAAACCCGGTGTAACAGAACTGGAGATTTCTGCTGCGGCAGAATGCGAAATGCGCCGCATGGGTTCGGAAGTTAACCCCTTTATCCCTGTTGTTTGTTCCGGCGAAAACAGCGCGATTTGGGAACGTGTTGCAACCGAGCGCGTTGTTGGCAACAACGAGATGATGATTCTCGACTTCGGATGTGTCCACAAGGGATATACCGGCGACTTTGCACGTACAATTATTGTTGGCGATCCCACGCCGCTCCATAAGAAGATTTATACAACCGCTTATGTGGCGCAGAAAGAAGCCGTCAAGGCAATGAAGCCTGGCGTCAAGTGCAAGGATATTGATGCGATTGTGCGCAGAGTTGCGAAAGATTTCGGGATGGAACGTTACATCCAGCCTTGGGCCTCCGGACATCAGTTAGGTTTTGGCCTGCACGGAACGCCGCTGGTTGGTCCGAATGTTGAAGATGAATTGAAGGAAAATATGGTTATCAATATCGAGCCGGGACTTACCACATACGACAATCTTTCCGGTGGCGGTGTTGAAATCGAGGACACGGTAATTATTACGGCGAATGGGGCAGAGTACTTAACAAACTTCCCCTATGAAGAAAAGTTAATTGACCATTCCATGCTTTGATATTGCCGGTGCCCGTAGTTTATGCTTTCTTTTCAAGGCGTATTTAAGCCTATAGCTACTGCGCATAAAATACTTAATGTAAGTGAGGAGAAAAAATGGAAAACAGGAAAATACTGATTGAATGGCCCGAGTTAAATTTGCACGCAGTCGCCTCGTTGGCAGACGACAAAAACCCCGAGCTCTGCGATGACGTGTGGAATGCTCTTCCGTTTGAAACAATCATGAACAACGCGGTTGTTACCGGAAACTCCATGTATTGCTGGACGCCCGTGGTCAGTTTTGCGCCGATCCACTACAAAGAATTGATTTGCGAGGCTCCGATTGGTCGTTTGCGTTACGGCCAGGGCGACGGAAACAAGCTCATTGTTCAATACGGGCCGTGCTATGACAACGTAAAAGGAACCGTTCTTGGCGCTGTAGAACCCGATTATCTGGACAGTCTGAGCACCGTCGGCCAGAAAGCCACAGAAGCAATCTATATCACAAAGAAGAAGCTTTCTGTACGCTTTAGCAAGCTTGATGATAGCCATAGCGATGCACCTGCCACGCAGTCTTGCCAGTTTAAAAATGCTGAGGCCGCCGATCTGTACTCCCGTATCAGCGATGCCGCACTGAACGCCTCTGAAGAAGAGCCCAAGGAATTGGTGGGGCTGAGAAACGGGGCCGTAAAAGGATCTTTTGGTCAATATTTCAGTACGTGGGAGTTTGTCTATAGCTTCCTTCGTGATGTTTCCATGTATACGCTTTATCCTGTCACAAAGTTTTCCCGTAACGAAGCTGTGTCGGTCCAAATGATCTCCGATTTGTATCAGAGCATCATGCCTCCTTATATGAACTACCTGGAGGAGTGGGGTTGCGTAGACTTGGCTAAATATTCATCTGAATTTACTGCACTTTTGAAAAATCAGAAGATCGAGAAATATGAGGCACTTCAAATACTCGAGAGTCTGTGCCGCTATACGAATATGATGAGCTCCTGGGCGTATTTCATGTTCCCCTGGGGTATTGGTGCAGCATTTCACAAGGACGATACAATTTAATTTTGGAGGTTAGATATGAAACGACTTTTAAGCAATGCTAATGTTTGGCAGGGCGATCAGTTCCTGCCGAGAGATATCCTCATTGAGGATGAAAAGGTAGTTTGTGTGCAGAGCGGTCTCAAGGTCGAAGATGCGTTGGTTCAGGATTGCACGGGCAAATACATTGTGCCCGGCTTAATCGAATCCCACGCGCACCTCTGCATGGATGGCGGCAAATCCCCCATGTCCAAGATGCATAGTTCCAACTCCAATCAGATTCTGATGGAGTGTATGCATAGCATGGACAAACTTCTTCACGCAGGAATTACGACCGTCAGAGACTGCGGTTCGACCGGCATGGAAGTCATCAATCTCCGCAACGAAGTAAATAAGGGTAATTTTGTTGGCCCCAGAATTATTTCGTGTGGAATGGCCATTAAAATGACCGGCGGTCATTTTACTGGAAAGATTGTTGATTCGCCTTACGAGGCGAGAAAAGCCGCCCGCGAGTTGATTCACGACGGTGCAGATTTCTTGAAGTTTATGGGTTCCGGCGGCCTTGGCCGAGAAGGCGAAGAACCCGGCGTTCATGAGCTGGAACCCGATGAGCTGCGTGCAGCGATCATCCAGGGCGAGAGCCACGGTATGGTTAGTTCTGTTCATTGCCACGGAAAGCAGGCGATTCTCAACGCTTTGGATGCTGGCGCAACGAGCATTGAGCATTGCAGCTTTATGGATGAAGAAGTCATTGAAAAGCTGCTAGAAAAGAAAGCGTACATTATTCCGACCTTTACCCCCTATGTCAGGATTGCCGAAAACGGCGTTGTCCCCGGCACATGGCTTACTCCGTTTGTTATCAGCGTCGCAAAAGAAGTTAATGAGCGCAAGGGCAGACAGTTTGCGAACGCTTATCATGCCGGCGTCAATATTGCTTTTGGACGTGATGCAGGTGCTACCTATACGGCACATGAAGATTTCCTGTTTGAAATGCAGCAAATGGAGTCTTATGGCATGACACGCAAAGATATCTTGAACTCTGCAACAATTACGGCTGCAAAAAATATGCGAATCGAAAATAAGGTTGGCTCTTTAGAACCCGGAAAGTATGCAGATCTTCTGATTCTGTCCGCCAACCCGATGGATGACCTGAGCAATCTAAAACAGGCAGAACAAATTATGAAAGGGGGAGCTTTTATCTAATTCGCAACGTATCTGCTGTTTCTTGCATTGAAAGAAAATAAAGCAAGTAAGAAACCATAAAAGGAGGAAAATTTATGTTAGGATTTCCCACATGGGTAACTGTTTTCTGGATAATTTATGCCGCGGCGGTCGTATTTTCGAGCGTCTACTGCTTCAAGAAATGGTAAAAGAACTACAAAAGGGAGGAGAAAAACGTGTCTACTTACACTGTTGTACTGGTACTCTATCTGATTATTACGTTCATTGTCGGTATTTTTGCCGGCAAGATCGCAGGTAAGAAGAGCAATGGTTCCGAAGGATTCTGCATTGGCGGACGTACAATCGGTCCGTGGGTATTGGCCTCGACATGGGGTGCAACGCTTATCAGCGCTTCAACCGTTATCGGTGTTACCGGTTATGGTTGGAAAAATGGTTGGGCCGGCGTTATTTGGGGCGGCATCTGCATGACCTTTGGCGGTCTGCTTGCCTATGTTCTGCTTGGCAAACGCCTGCGCGTTCTGTCTGAAAGACTCAACACCGTCACAATTCCGGGCCTGATTTTTGCCCGCTATGAAAGTGAAGCAATCAATACCATTATCGCCATCATGATCTGCGCATTCTATATCCCCATGCTTATGACGCAGTTCGTCAGTGCTGGCGTTTTGATGGAAACCATTTTCAACATCCCCTACATTACCGGTATTATTATCTTCGGCGTGATCGTGGTTGTTTATACTTCGGTTGGCGGCTTCCTTGCAGTTGCCTATACCGACTTTGTTCAGGCTATCGTTATGGTCGCCTGCTTCCTCGTTGCAACTCCGATGATTCTCGGCAAGGTCGGTGGATTTACCGGTCTCGCAACCGCAATGGCAAATGTTGATCCTGGCATGCTCTCCCCTAACGGCGTTAACAACGCATTCCCGCCGCTGCTGATCCTCTCTTGGATCGTTTACTACGTATTTGGCTCCTGCGGCCAGCCGTATATGCTCATCCGCTGCACGACTGCCCGCGATCTCAAGACCCTGAAGAAGGCGCTTCCCATTGCTATGATTTTCATCACGTGGATGTATTTCAATGTCAGCGTGTTTGGCTTTGCTGGCCGCGTCCTTATGCCGGATCTGGCTGCACAGGATGCTGTTATGCCCGCAATGATCAACATTCAGCTTGGTGGCGTCCTCGGCGGAATTATGATTGCTGCAATTGTTGCTGCAATGATGTCTACCGTTGACTCTACGCTGCATGTTGTCGGTACGGCGGTTTCGAAGGATGTCTATTCCAGACTTCGTCCCAATGCGACCGATGCTCAGGTTCTTAGAGTTTCCCAGATCGCTACACTGCTCATCGGTGTTATCGGTGTTGCAGCTTCCACCAACCGTGCAAGCAGCGTTCTTGAGCTGAGCACTTACGGCTGGACCTGCCTGTCTGCCGCACTGTTCATGCCGGTCGTTGGCGGTCTTTGCTGGAAGAGATTCAACACTGCCGGTGCTTTGGCATCCATGCTGGGCGGCGGTATCTCCGGTGCTGTTATTATCGGCTTGCTCGGTAACTTCAGCTTCCTCGGATGCCATCCTTTCATGATCGCTCTGCCTATCGGCGTTATTTGCGGTGTCGTTGCTACGCTCTTAACTCCTCCCCCCAAGAAGGAGATTATCGATGTGTTCTTTGACCCGACTATCATGACGGCCAAGGACGGCGCTATTTGCGAAACTAAATAGGTAATCAAGTATATACCTCTTCTCCATAGCAGGGGACAGTGCATTTCAAATGCGCTGTCCCCGGATTATGCTAACGAAGTAATGAGTTTTTGAAAGGAGTAATGGAACAATGGCTGAAACCGAATTGATTCAAACACTGATAGAACAGGCGCGTGTAGCACAGGGAGTCCTGGCAACATACAGTCAGGAACAGATCGATGCGGTGGTTCGCGCAATCGGAAAGACCGTGTTTGACCATGCGGAAGAACTTGCTGCACTCGCAGTGGAAGAAACGGGCATGGGCAACCTGACGGACAAGACTGCGAAGAACAAGGGAAAAGCTCGCATGATCTGGAACGACTTGAAGACGAAAAAGTCGATCGGCGTTTTGGCCGAGTACCCGGAAAAGGGTCTTATTGAAATTGCAAAGCCGATAGGCGTTATTGCCGCAGTGACACCGAGCACCAACCCGGTCGTTACACCGATGTGCAATGCGATGATGGCCATTAAATGTGCCAATACCGTTATTGTTGCGCCGCATCCCAAGGCAAAGAAGCTGACAGTGCATCTGAAGGCGCTGTGGGATGCTGAGTTTGAGAAGCTCGGAGCACCGAAGGACATCCTTCAGGTGATTGCTGAGCCGTCATTGCAGCTGACGGACGAATTGATGCACGCGGCGGATGCGGTCATCGCAACGGGCGGCAGTTCCATGGTGAAGGCGGCATATTCAAGCGGCAAGCCGTCCTTTGGTGTCGGACAGGGCAATGTCCAGTGCGTCTTTGACCGCGATATTGATATTCCGCAGGCAGTTGAAGAAACGCTTGCTGGACGCACCTTTGATAACGGTATTATTTGCGCGGGCGAGCAGACTATTATTGCACCGAACGAAAATTATGATGCCATTATTGACGAGTTCAAAAAGCAGGGTGCCGTTTATATTACCGATAAGGACGCGATTGCACGCATTCGCGATACACTTTTCCCGAATGGGAAGCTGTATGCGCCTCTGGTCGGAAGACCTGTACAGAAGGTGTGCGCAGCAGCAGGCGTGGAGATTCCCGAGGATGCAAAGGTTGCAATCCTTCCGATGGATGTATGCGGGAAGAGCGAGCTTTTGAGCAAGGAAAAGATGTTCCCCATTATGACGGCATATCACTACGATACATGGGATGATGCACTTGCCATTGCTGAAAGCAATCTGGCGGTGGAAGGCAAGGGGCACTCTCTGTCGATCCGCTCCAATAACATGGAACACATTATGGCAGCCGGAAAGCGAATCAATGTCAGCCGCATTTTGGTGAATCAGATCTGCTCTACGAGTGCAGGCGGTTCGTTTAAGAATGGCCTGAACCCGACAACGACGATCGGCTGCGGCAGCTGGGGAAATAACTCCATCAGTGAAAACTTCACCTATTATCACATGATGAACCGGATTCGCATTGCGATGGTCAAGCCGGGTTGGCGTCAGCCTACGGACGAGGAGATTTGGGGTTAACAAAGATGGATGTCCGGATAGAGTGCAGTGCACTTGAGAAAAAAGTAATGTCAGCAGAGGAAGCGGCCGCCTTGATCCAACCGGATACTGTGCTCGGTGTAAGCGGTTTCACGCTGGCAGGCTATCCCAAAAAAGTCCCGTTGGCATTAGCAAAACGCGCTCTTTTGGGAGAACGGCTTGGCCTTACAGTTTTGTCTGGAGCTTCTCTTGGTGATGAGGTAGACGGCGCCCTTGCCCGGGCAGGCGCAGTTGCACGTCGTTACCCCTATCAGAGCAACGCAGACTTAAGAAATGCGGTTAATGCCGGAACTGTTGCCTATACAGATATTCATCTTAGTCATATGCCGCTCTGGGTCAAGTCGGGAGTATTCGGACACATTGATTGCGCGATTATTGAGGCTGCCGGAATTGATGTACACGGGAACATTATTCCCACACTTTCGGTTGGGTGTTCAGATTCTTTGGCGCAGGCTGCAGATCGCGTAATCGTAGAGATCAATACCAGTGTCCCGCTTGAGATATATGGCTTGCATGATGTTTATACCCCAAAAAGAGCTCCGAATACGCAGCCAATTCCCCTAGGTAAAACACCTGATAGAATCGGAACGCCATATATTCCGTGCGATAGCGAAAAAATTGCTGCAGTTGTTTACTCGGATATTCCAGATACCAGCAGCAAGTTTTCCCCGCCAGACGATACCTCACGGCAAATTGCAGTGCATTTGCTATCCTTCCTCCAGCGCGAGCAAAAAGCCGGCAGACTCCCTGAAAAAATGCCGCCGCTTCAGTCAGGCGTGGGAAGTATTGGCAATGCAATTCTTGCAGCACTTGGAGACTCAGAATTGCGGGGCTTAGAGTTTTACTCTGAAGTTTTACAAACCAATATTCTTAAGCTGCTTGATGCCGGTGTTGTGTCCTGTGCCTCCGGATCCTCGCTTTCACTCTCCCTTGCAGATAAAGAGCGCTTTTTTGCAAACCTGAGCTGGTATCGTGACAAAATAATCCTTAGGCCGCAGGAAATCAGCAACTCCCCGGAGTTGATCCGTCGACTTGGGGTTATTTCAACCAATACCGCGATAGAAGTAGATCTTTCCGGAAACGTGAATTCGACTCACATCAACGGTGCGCGCATAATGAACGGTCTTGGAGGTTCTGGAGATTATACCAGAAATGCACAGCTTTCCATTTTTGTTACCCCTTCCACTGCCAAAAACGGCGCCATCTCGTGCATTGTCCCGTATGTCTCCCACGTAGATCATACCGAACACGATGTTGACGTGATCATCACGGAATACGGAGTAGCAGACCTGCGATGCCTAACTGCATATGAGCGCGCACGCAAAATGATCGAAATAGCAGCGCCTCAGTTTCGAGATGATTTGAGCCAATATATGGATATGGTCAAAAAAACCGCTACGGCATATCACGGAATCCCCATGTTGCAAAAAGGATAAAACAGTCATGAATACATATCTCCTCATCTTTCTTATATGTTTGTTGGGCTACTTACTTGGCCGAATTGAAATCAAGGGTATTTCGCTCGGCACATCTGGAGTGCTGATCGTTGCACTGGTATTTGGGCATTTTGGACAAGTTGCTCCAAGCGTGGTTAAAACTTTGGGGCTGGTCCTGTTTGTTGGTTCGGTTGGTGTAATCGCAGGCCCGGTATTCTTCCGTAATTTTAAAAAGGGTGCGCTGCATTATGTCCTGCTCGGATTTACAACAATTCTGATCGGTGCTTTATGTTGTATTTTAAGTATCAACGTTTTTAACATTCCGAAAGCACTTTCTCTTGGATTACTAAACGGTGCGCTGACCAGCACGCCTGGTCTTGCTGCCGCTTTGGAAGCAACCGGCGACAGCATGGCTTCCGTCGGCTATGGCATTGCTTATCCATTCGGTGTTATCGGTGTGGTACTTTTTGTGCAATTATTGCCGCGCCTCTTAAAAACCGATGTTGCGGCAGAGATGCAAGAAATAAAGCATATGTCAAAAGCTGCAGAAGATTCTGCTCCGCAATCGATGCTTCAAATTGATCCGATAGGATTTTTTGCTCTTTCGGTCGTATTTGTCACCGGTGTTTTGCTGGGAAATATATCAATACCGTCAGGCGGCGGCGCGGTTTTTTCGCTGGGAACATCCGGAGGACCGCTGATTACCGGACTAATCGCCGGGCATTTTGGACACATCGGCCAGATATCTCTGCGTCCACCCAAAGCAACACTGAATACTATGAGAGAATTCGGCCTTGCAATGTTCCTTTTGGGTGCCGGGACGGAAGCCGGCGAAGGCTTTGTGGCTGTGGTGCATGAATATGGCGTTGGACTCTTTTTGGTCGGCATTCTCATGACCCTGCTCCCAATGATTGTCGTATTTCTTGTTGCCAAAAAGCACATGGGGTTGTCCACGATGGATGCACTTGGATCTATCTGCGGCGGCATGACAAGCACTCCAGCATTAGGCACACTGATTGCGGTTGCAGAAACAGATGCTGTGGCTGTATCTTATGCAGCCACTTATCCAGTAGCCCTTATTATGGTCGTCTTGTCATCTCAACTCATCGCAATATTTCTGTAGCATATGATAAGAGGAAACTCGGTCATCGTAGAAAGGCAAGATGTCTTGACCTGAGTTTCGGCATTAAGTGCGCAGGACTTGCACAGGAATACTATATCGACGGCATTTGGAACAAATCGTCCGTCGGCGATTGGCTGACCGAGGTGCAGCTTTCCGTCAAACAATCTGTTTAAGCGAAAATCGGAGGGACGCGCTCCCTCCGATTTTTCTTGCCAAATGCGGTCTTCTTGGATATAATACCCGCGGTGTGGTTTGCACACCTATTATTTAATATTCACTGAATAAACGCCAGTTTTTGCTGCGGCCACAAACAGCGCAAAATCTGCAAAAATAGACGCGAAAGGGTACGCTGGATCTTGCGTAGATTCAGCACCACAATCGACATGGCAAGCGTGAAACCTACGGTCTCTTCCAGCTTTGTTTTCACTTTTCCAAGGTTGCATTTGCGCTTGGCGAGACTGAACTGCCGCTCAACCTCAATGCGTTCGCTTTGGTCGAGATAGGTCTGTCGCCTGTCGCGCTGTTCATCCTTCTTCGGCCTGCCCAATGCCGGACCGCTGAGCCGGATTCCGTGCAACTTGCAATAGCTGAGGTTTTCGCGGTTGCGGTAAATCTTATCCGCCAGTACGCGCTCCGGGTAGTGTCCCTCGCGGGCTCTGTAACGCTCTATCGTTTCTATCAGCTTTGTAGCTTCATTGTAGGCGTCAAACGACCAGTATTCCAGCCGTGTCCATCCGTCAGATACGCTGATGTCCAGCTTCGCCCCGAATTCCACCGGCTTTCCCGCCTTGCCGCGTACGATTGGACGAATGAACGGCTGGCTGATACTGACGATTCTGTCAGGAACAGAATGAGTATGGTTGTCGTACATGTACTTCTGTTGTTCATAGATATTTCGCAGCGTTTCAAGCCGAAGCTGCTGCTTTGGGGAAAGCTTCAGACCGGATCGCAGCATGGCATCGATGATGGAAAGGCCTCTGCGCAGGTATTGGAGCTGCTTGCGGATGGCTTCACGTGTCTTCTTTTCGGTGTGCTTGCGGCTGCGTATATACTTGAGGCTGTCCTTGTGCGCTTTATTGCGATAGGTTCTGGGTTTCTTTTCTGTGCTTTGCTCCTGCAGCGCATCAATGATCTGTTCGGCATTTTCACGAGCCTCATCCAATAGCGACACATCCTGCGGAAAACGGATCTCGGACGGCGCGCAGGTCGCATCCACGATCAGTGTACCGCTGTTTCCGCCGCCTGTGGGCGGGTTGGCATCGTTATCATTGTCATCCGTCTACTGCGTATCGGCTTCCTTTTGCTGCCGTTCTTTTGCATCCCGCGATCTCGCCCAGCACTTCAGGTGTCAAACGCTTGCGGAAGTACACCATGAGCGACGGGTCAAACGGCAGATGCTCATCGTCATAGCCGACATAACCGCAGAAGTATTGCAGATACGGATTCTCCTGTATCTGTAAGCCGGTTTCCTCATCTGAGAAGCCATACTCCGTTTGAATGATACAGGCTCCCAGGGCCAGGCGCAGTGGCTTTGCCACATTGCCCTTGCGGTTGGTGAACAGCCTGGCATAGCGTTTCTCAATATCCGGCCAGGGTATTGTTTGCGCTTATTTGACCCAGCGATTATTTTCCTTCAGATTCATGCCTACCGGCTGCTTAAAATCCGAAAGGCTGATCTGTCCGTTACTGTATCGATACATAGCCGTCCTCCAAGTGCAAGGTTTTTCGTGTGTTTTCGCTTTTTTGCTTGCACTTATTATACCACAGAACCGGCGCTATGTCTTGCTATTACAACGTTTTTTGTTGTTCAGTGGACATTAACTTAATGACATTGATCATAGCATCTCCTCTTTCCTGATTGATGATGAGGTTGTGGGAGATCGCATTTTCACCGTAGTAAATGCCGCCCTTATCCATGATCTCCTGCACCTTGAAGGGCATGAATACGGCAAGGCTTTCTGTGGTCAGAGTGCGGAAGGCGTTGATCTTTCTCACGCCGATGGGCAGTACGGTCTTCATGCCGTCGAACTGCTGATACTTGAGCGTGGAAAGCTGGCACATATGCTTTCGTGCAATCGCCAGAAGCGCCTCCGTGTCCGAATCGAGCTGTTCCTTGGTATCTGCCGTAATCAGCATGGTAATGACGCCGAGCATCATGCGCTGGTCGCGGGTGGTGAGATCGTCGAGAAACTCCTTGCTTTCTTTTCTCTGAAGCTCCAGATCATACGGGATAACAGCGGAGAAGTTATTGTTGCTGTTCTGACGGCGCTGCCAGTTTGTCACGTTCGTTTCCACGCCGAGAAGAATACTCTCTACCTCACGCACCGCTTCATCCGTAGCCACCGGCACAATGTCAATGGAGAGCATCATGTTTCGGTTCAGATCGGTCAGCTCCGTAATCATGCTGTCCTTGATGTAGGACGCATAATCCTTGAGATAGATCGCTCGGCAGTATTTATCGCCGAGCATCAGATAGTCGCTGTGCTTCTCAATGCTGTCTGGGCAAATATAGTCGCGGAAATCGTGACCGAGCTGCGCCATCCGGCTGGCATGGAACGTGAAGCAGTTTTCGTCCTGCGGCCTGAAAAAGCTGTGCAGGATTTGAAGTCGCTCCGTAGCCGAAAGGTCTTCACACTTGGAGCCGAGATTGACAAAGTGTGCGTTCAGGTCAGCACCCACTCGCGCAAAGTAGGAACGAGCCTCTGCAACATCCTTCTTAATAACGGACACGGTGATATACTTCTCCTGCGTAAGACCGTTCGCGCCGGTCGCCTTCTCGATGAGCATATCGTTGTACTCTCTGCGGTATTCGTCCCGACCGTCCGACTGCATGGTGTCGTGCATCTCTTTGATGTTGGCAAAGGGACGGTTGTCGAACTTGATTGCGTTCTCATGTCCCAGATGCAGATCGGAAATGTAGTAAATGGCCATTGCGCCACCTCCTTCAATGATAGTGTTGGCTATTGTAGCAGAGTGCTTATGAAATGGCAAATGTGCGGATTACCGTTCCCACTCTTTGTTGGATTTGGCTTTCGGCTCCTCCGGTTCTTCCTCAGACCTTTCATCATCCACAATCTCGTTGTCCTTCTTGTCCATGTTGAGCATGATGTTAAGCTCGTCCAACCGTGCGGATTTCTCTTTCAGCTCGGCCTCCTTGGGGAAGGGCTTCTGTACTTCAATCTTCGCATTTTTGAGCTGGACATGGGTGTTTTCTAACTGCGCGGTGCAGGCCTCCAGCTTTTCACCGAAGCTGCCAAGCAGATTATCCAGTCGCTGAATATTGCCGAAGATGTCCGTGCCGAGGGAAGTTGTATGACTGAAATTGCCTCTGAGCGTGATGCGGAACTCCCGGGAGAAGCTGTCAAAGGAAAGCTCCATATCAAAGCCGCGATACCTGCCGATTGAAATCGGCTCAGGACTTGTCATAGACTTGCATAGACCGAGGATGCCTTCGCCGGCAGCCTTCTTTTCCGTCACGACGCCACCGGGCAGATACATCGGAGAGAACCCGTCCTCATTGGGCAGCGTATTCTGCTCCAACAAGGCCATGTCCGCTTTCAAGCCCTCAATGATAAAGAGCCACGTGAATATGTAAGAGCAATTACAAAGCAGCATCCAAATATCGTTCCCGAGGACAAGGTTCTGGATGCGATATTTAATGAAATACGAGATAAACAATCAAGTAAAAAGAATATATCCGCTGTCGAGGGTGTCGTTATTGAGACTACCGATGAAGCGCTGAATTATTGCCGCCATCTGACTAATAATGAAATAAGACTGATGACACTTCAACGTATTATTAGCAGAGATCCATTGAGTCAGGGTATTCCCACCTCTTTTATCCCGATTTATAATTCTTGGCCACCAGAGAGACAACGTGAAATGTTTGAAGACTGTCAAGGTAGTCTATGCAGGGCGCTGTTCAACAAAAATGCAGCCGATGGGTTCTGGTGCCTTTTTGAAAACACATATCAGTTAGTCATAGCACATCCCGATGAACCAGTACAACAATTATTTGTACGCCTTCAGGCATTGGGTGTAGGACTACAATACATATTGGACAAGTGAATAAAATGATATGAAGGATATGG
>ERZ1026844.738-NODE-738-length-22149-cov-13.916176_pt1 | contig 22149 bp, 19 predicted proteins | sample MGYA00380152_ERZ1026844 | MGnify/ENA primary metagenome ERZ1026844 (study PRJEB33269, sample SAMEA4719788) | human gut metagenome | biome: human-associated habitat; feature: organic feature; material: feces | place: Cameroon | collected 2013-10 ... | reverse complement strand
CATTAGTAGTAACAATAGTTGTACTTTTAATACTAGCAGGAGTAACAATAAGCTTATTACTAGATGAAAACGGAATCATTGCAAAATCAAAAGACGCAAGAACAGAAACAAGAGTGTCGCAAATAGAAGATGAAGTAGGAATGTGGAAACAACATAACTTCATAAGCAAAGAATCAAATCAAGCACAAGAAAGTGCAGAAACAATGCTAGCAAGTTTAATCTCTAGAAAGCTATTGACAGAAGACGAAATAGATAGAGACCAAGAACTAATCACAATAAAGAAAAAAGATGGAACTATAGTAAAAGAAATAAGTTACAGTAATGTAACAATAAACATCAGCAAATTTCCAACGACAGACAAATCAGGAGAAGTGTTGCTAACAGTAGATTCTGTAGATGGAATGACAATGCCTAATATAGATATGAAAAATGGAGATGAAGAGCTTAATAATTTTATAAATTCACTAAGTGAAGATCAGAAGAAAGAAATAATTAGAAATGGGTATATAAAATTAGTGAATAAACAAGATCCATCAGCGAATTGCACAACATTTCAAAATGCAATAGATTGGACAAAAAAACAAGGAACAATTTCAGAAGCGACCGAAGATGCTTTTTGGACAGTACTATTAAGTGAACAAGGATTAGACGAAGCTACGTTGTTTGTGATTAAAAGCTGCTATTATAACGAATCTACTAAAATGATAGAAGGCTATACTGTAACAAACCCAAATAATGAAAAATCTAACACATATATAGCCACAGCAAACGGCACATATACATTTAAAATACAAGATATAGTAACAGGAAAAACATATACTAAAAAAGTAGAAGTAACAAATGTGGATACAAGTTTACAAGAATATACAGTAGCAAGCAAAAAAAATGACAATAATTATGTTGCTGTTATGCTAAAATCTGAAGCAACGGGGGAATATACAAATTTTGAAAAAGCATATATCATGTATAATAATGAAAAAATAGAAATAACGTCTGTAATATATAATGATGAAGATAGGAACACAAGCGTTATTTCTACAGCGGACATAAATAGATTATTATATAATGAAAAAATAACAACTACAAAAAGAAATTTAGAATATACTAATCAAACAATAATACTAGTAAAAGATAATAAAGTATATATAGGGTTAATAAATATGGGAAATGTGACACTACTTGAATAAAAGAAAAAGAAATAATATCCTTTTATAAATAACAAAAACTGACAATCATAATGGTTGCCAGTTTTTGCTTTGTGAAGCTTAAATAAATATTGTTCATGAAATCAATACAAACTATGTAGGCAAACAATCAGGATTTTCAACTGCTGCAATGGTAGAAAGGTTGGAACCAAGAGCAGAGAAAAAATTACCTAGAATGTCGATTTCATTGGGATTTAAATTGTTAGCGATAGCAACGGAAAAGAGACCTGCAACAGCGACAAGTTCACACCCAGACAGACTACTTAAAAAACAAGAGAATTCATGACAATTCATAAGACCACCAGTATATAATATTACAAGAAAACAAAAAAGTGAGGACTTTTTTCTTCATATAATATTGACATAAACATATAGTATGATAAAATATGAGTGGAATTTTTTATAATTATGGAAGGAAAAAATGAATCAGAAAAAGCAATTATTAAAAAACACGGCAATAATAGCCATAGGCAAACTTAGCACGCAAATAGTATCATTTCTATTATTGCCATTATATACAGCAAAACTGTCAACAGAAGAGTTTGGAACATACGATTTTTTTGTAACATTATCAGTGTTCTTGCTACCAATAATAACACTGCTAATGGAAGAATCAATGTTTAGATTCTTAATAGACGCAGACGACTTAAAGAGCAAAAAACGAACAATAACAGCAACAATAGTATACACAGCTGTTGGAACAGTAATCTTTACAATACTTGCAGCAATAATAATGGGAATTATCCATTATGAATATGCAGTCATATTCATAATATTTATCATATCAAACATATTGTTGGGATTAAGTAATGCACTATCAAGAGGAATGGGAAAAGTAAACCTATATTCTTTATCAAACTTTATTTTAGGAGTAATAACAATCATCCTAAACATATTGTTTATAGTCACATTTAAATTAGGAGTAAATGGACTACTATGGTCAAACATAATAGCCAACACAGCCACAGCAGTAATAATGTTCTACAAATTGCATTTACCTCAGTTTGTAAGCAAAAAAGACTTTAGCAGAGAAACATTAGGCAAAATGATTAGATATTCAGCACCACTAGTACCAAACAATCTATCTTGGGTAATTATAAGCTTATCAGATAGATTAATGTTAACTCAAATGATGGGTGCTGACGCAAACGGAATTTATGCAGTAGCAAATAAATTCCCTAATATAGTATATACATGCTATGGATTCTTCTCAACAGCATGGAAAGAATCGGCAGCGAGAATATTAAAAGAAGAAAACAAATCTCAATATTACAACAGCATTTATAAAGATGTTAAATTTTTCTTAAAAGCAATAGTGTTAGGACTTATAGCAATAATGCCATTAGCGTTTCCACTACTTGTAAATAAGAGCTACAATGATGCTTACAAATATATTCCAATATTAATAATATCAATATATTATACAAACATGTCAAATTTCTATGGGGGAATATTTACAGCATACAAGAACACAAAGATAATGGGATCAACGACAGCAGTAGCAGCAGTAATAAATATAGTAATAAATATCATATTCATACCAAAGTTTGGAATTTATGCTGCAACATTTTCAACACTGATTTCAAACATGGTTGTGTATTTTTACAGAAGATACAAAATTATGGATTACATTAAACTAAAAGAAAAGTTTAATTATGTATTCTGGATATTATTAGTAATCACGCTAATAACGTATTATAAAAACAACATGATACTAAACATTATAGTATTTTTACTAGTAGTAGCATACTGCATATTCACAAACAAAAACTTTATCATGCGTGTAAGCAAACCAGTGATAAGCAAAGTACAGAGTTTTACAAAACGTAATAAAAAATTGAATTAAGAATATACCTTAATAAAGGAAATGCCTTTAAGAAAGGAAAATTGCAATGACAAATAACGAAATCGAAAAACTTACAAAAGAGATGCAAGAATTTATAAACAAAGAAGACATATATGCAAATGAACCAATGAGCAAGCATACAACCTTTAAAATAGGTGGAACAGCTGATATATTTGTAAAGCTAAGAAGTACAGAACAAATCGAAAGACTCATAGACTTATGCAATGAAAAAAATATACCAATAAAAGTGATTGGCAATGGAAGCAATATTTTAGTAAAAGACAATGGAGTAAGAGGAATAGTTGCTAAAATATGCACAAACTCTTATGAATTCTTAGACGAAGAAACAATTAGAGTTGATGCAGGAATGTTAAATGTCAAAGTTTCAATGATTCTGGTTGAGCATAGTTTAACAGGCTTTGAGTTCGCTTCTGGAATACCAGGAACAATAGGTGGAGCTGTAAAAATGAACGCAGGAGCCTATGGCTCGCAAATGAGTGATGTGGTAGTTAAAACAAAGTATATTGATTTAAAAGACATGCAAATAAAAGAAATAAACAATGCTAAGCAAAAATTTGAATATAGAAAAAGCTTGTTTTCAACAACACCAAGCATCATAATAGATACAACACTACGACTAAAAAAAGCTGAAAAAGAAGAAATACAAGAAAAAATTAGTAAAAATAACGAATCAAGAAAAACGAAGCAACCTATCGAAAAACCAAGTGCAGGGAGTACTTTTAAGAGAGGAAAAGATTTTATAACAGCTCAACTTATAGATGAATGTGGACTCAAAGGCTATACAGTGGGCGGAGCGCAAGTTTCTACAAAACACGCAGGATTTGTAGTAAACACAGGAAATGCAACAGCGTCAGATGTTATAAAATTAGTAGAAATAATAAAACAAAAGGTACAAGAGAAATTTAATAAAGACATAGATTTGGAAATAGAGATAATAGGAGAATAGTAAAATGAAAGACTTTTTTAAATGGTTTAAATCAGGGACAAAAATAAAAAGATGGATCTTTTTAATAATAGTAGGAATTGTTTTAGTATGCTATGGAATAAACAAAGCTTTAATAATACCGGAAGTAATAGGATTTAAAGAACTTGCCATCAATGTATTATTATTCGTACTTGGATTCACATTCACAATAGTTGGAATCGTATGCATACAAAGAAGAACTTTAGAAATGATGGTGGAAGCGACAGATACACGAAAAGACGAAAGTGCTAATAAGGTGAATTCACTAATATTCAACAGAAAGGTCTACAATCAAGGACCAAAAGTTGTTGTAATAGGTGGAGGAGCAGGACTGAACACTGTATTAAAAGGACTTAAAAATTATACTGACAACATTACAGCAATAGTAACAATATCAGATTATGGAGAGACTGGAAATAAATCAAGAAGAGATTTAGGAACATTGCCATTAGATGATATAAAAGAAAGTTTAATTGCTCTTGCAACAAATGAACAAGAAATGTCTTGTCTACTAAACTTAGAATTAAACAATAGAAAATTAGAAGGACTTAAATTTGCAGATATATATCTAACAGCAATGAAAGAAGCGGTTGGAGATTTTGCTAGATCTGTTGAGGAAAGTTGCAAAATACTTAACATGACAGGACGTGTGTTACCAGTAACTCTTGATCAAATCAAAATATGTGCAGAGCTAGAAGATGGAACAGTAGTTGAAAGCAAAGATAAGATTCCGGAAATGGTAAGTAAAAAAGTAAGTAAGATAAGCAGAATATACATATTTCCTACAAATATTAGAGTAGCACCAGGAGTTATAGAGGCAATAAAGGAAGCAGATGCAATTGTATTAGGACCAGGAAGTTTATACACAAATGTAATACCAAATCTGCTAGTTCCAGGCGTTTCAAAAGCAATAAGAGAAGCAAAAGGATTCAAAATATATGTAAGCAACATAATGACAGAATATGGACAAACTGATGATTATTCTCTAAATGACCACATAAAAGCTATATTCGACCATGCCGGAAAAGGAATAATAGATTACTGTATATATGACACAGGAGAGATAGTTCCAGAATATATTAGACAATATAATAAAGAAGGTTCAGAACTAGTAGAACAAGATGTTGCAAAAGTAAAAGAAGAAGGCATAAAGCTAATACAAAGAAACCTATCAGCTATAGAAAACGGTAGAATCAGACATGATTCAGATATAATAGCAACAAGTATAATGCAGTTAATCTGCGATGACTTGAAGTTTAGAGATATGCAAAATGATGCACAATACATATTGCTAGATTCAAAGATAAAAGATGCAAACAAAAAAATAAAAACCAAAAAGAAGAAAAATAAAAAAGTAACAAAAAATAAACGAGCAGGAAGCAAATTCCTTGAAAAATATAATGACAGAATAGTATCAATAAGAGAAAGTGAGACAAAGATAAAGGAAAAGGCAAAAAAGCAGAGCACAGCAAAGAAAAAATAAAAGATAGGGGTAAACATTAGATGAAATATAGTGATATAGATGAAAAAACAAAAAGACAATTAAAAAGAGATTGGATAATAACAAATGGTATTGGCGGATATTGTAGCCAAAGTGCCTTAGGATGTAACACAAGAAAATACCACGGATTATTAGTAGCACCATTAACACCTCCTGCAAGAAGATTTTTAGTACTATCAAAAGTAGACGAAAGCATAGAAACAGAAGGAAAACAATATAATCTTTATACAAATATTGCTAATGGCGATATATCAGAAGGATATGAGTATTTAGTAGACTTTAAAAAGGAATATATTCCAATTTTCACATATAAAGTTGCAGGAATAACAATAAAAAAATTCATATGTATGCAATATGGTAGAAACACTGTTGTTGTACTATACAGAGTAATTAACCAAGATAAAGAGGCCAGACTTACATTAGCACCAATAGTGAACTTTAGAGATTTTCATACAACAAGCACAGACCATCACTTTAATGCGGTTCAAACACATTTTAGTACAAAAGTAAAGGTGATATTGGATAATAATTCTGAAAATCCTATATATATGTATTGTTCAGAAGGAAAATATCTAAGACATATAAATGACGAATTTATTAATATGTATTACCCAAGAGAAGAAGAAAGAGGCTTTACAGCAGAGGAAAACCACTATGTACCAGGAGTATACAATATTAACATAGCGCCAAACGAGAAGAAAGACATTACATTTGTATGTTCTTTGGACGAGAATATAGAGGAAATTGACGGTGTCAATGTAATAAATCAAGAAGTTACAAGACTAAGCGAAATTATATATGATGCAAATATCTTGCAAGATAGAAAAATGAATGACGAAGATATTGAAGTGTTAAAAACTCTTGTAATGGCTTCAGATAATTTTATAGTAAATAGACCATCATTTAATTTGCATACTATTATCGCTGGATATCCTTGGTTTTTGGATTGGGGACGAGATAGTTTAATATCTCTTGAAGGACTACTTCTTGCTACTAAAAGATACAATTTGGCAAAAGAGGTTATACTAACAAACATACAAGATATAAAATTTGGACTAGTTCCAAACGGATACTCTGGATATGATAATAGACCTTTGTACAACAGTGCAGATAGTTCGCTTTTATTAATAGAGCAAGTATATAAATATTTAAAATATACTAATGACAGTATGTTTGTAGAAGAATTATACCCAATACTTACAAGAATAATGGATGCATATTCTGATAGGATTGACATTGATGGAGATAATATATATTTAGATACTGACAACTTAATTTCGGCCGGAACAAATCAAACTCAAATAACTTGGATGGACGCAAAAATAGGAGACAAAGTAGTAACTCCTAGAAACGGAAAAACAGTTGAGTTAAATGCATTGTGGTACAACGCACTAAAAATAATGGCGAGATTTGCTGAAATGTTTAATGATAAGACAACATGCAAAAAATACTTAGAAATGGCACAAAATACCAAGGAATCATTTATAGAGAAATTCTACAATGTTGAGCATGGATACTTATTAGATGTGCTGGGAGACTATAAAATACGACCAAATCAATTATTTGCAATAAGCCTATCTCATCCAGTCATAGATGACGAAAAAATGATTTGCCAGATTTTAAAAACAGTAAAGAAAAAACTACTTAATAACTATGGACTAAAAACATTAGCAAGCGAGGAAGTTGGATATGTTGATGTTTACGAAGGATTTCCATGCAAAAGAGATTCAAGTTACCATCAAGGTATAACATGGCCTTGGCTTCTAGGACTATACTATGACGGTTTAAAAAATGCTGTTAGATACGCAAGTAGCAATATAAAAAAAGAAGAGATGGAAGAAGAAATACAAAAGCTAAGAATGACTACAAAAATGACATTTGAGAGAGAAATGTATTCTAAATCAAGTATTGGAACAATTAGTGAAATATATGATTCGAAAGAACCTTATGAAGCAAGAGGAGCATTTGCACAAGCTTGGAGCGTAGCAGAAGTTCTTAGAATAATTGCAAAAAAATAAGAAGGGAAGATTTAATGGACATCAATAGCCTAGAAAATAATTTAAAAGCTGGAAAACTAGATTGTATGTATCTATTATATGGAGACGAAACTTTTTTACTAGATAGCAGTGTTAAAAAAATAAAAAAATTATTTGGAGACATGATAAATGGAATAAATTACATACAAATAGACAATAACAATATATCTGAAATAATTGCAGACATTCAAACACCAGCTTTTGGATACCCTAAAAAACTAATAATAGCAAAAGATACAGGACTATTTCAAAAAACTGCAAAAAGAGGCAAAAAAGCAGTATCGACAGAAAATAACTTTGCTGACAAATTGGCAGAATACTTAAAAGAAAACTTTGAGCTAATAAAAGACGAAGTAATAATTGTATTTATTGAAAACGAAACAGAAAAAAATGAACTTTATCAAGTAATAGATAAAAATGGTTGTGTGTGCAACTTTGAAAAACAAAAGCCAATAGATATTGCAAAAAGACTAAAGGCAATATGTAACTCATATAAGGTAAATGTAGATGGAGAAACATTAAATTATCTAATAGACAGTTGTGGAACATCAATGCAAGACTTGATAAATGAAATTAGAAAACAAATTGAATATGTTGGACAAGGCGGAACAATCACAAAAGAAACCATAGATTTACTTGCAATTAAGCAATTTGAAAGTGTTATCTTTGATTTGACAGATACTTTGGGCAAAAAAAAGATTTCAGAAGCATTAAGTATTCTTAGAAACTTGATATTTAATAAAGAGCCGATACAAAAAATATTTATCACTCTATACAATCACTTTAAAAAATTATATATTACAAATGTTGCAATAAAAGAAAAACTAAATATTGCAGAAAGTTTGAAACTAAAACCAAACCAAACATTTTTAGTAAACAAATATACAATGCAAGCAAAGTACTTTAAAGAAAATGAGTTAAAAGAAATACTGCAAGAATTTATACAATTAGATTATAAAGTAAAAAGAGGAGAAATAGATATAAATATAGGATTAGAATCTTTGCTTTGTAAATATTGTTCATAAAAAAAGAGAGCGAATTTGCTCTCTTTTTTATTGAAGGTTACCACCTGATAATGACAGTATTACGTCGGACCCCCACGATTAAATCTTTGCTTGCCAAATCATGTTTTTGTCTATACCATTTTGGAAGAAAAATTCGATTCTTTTCATCAAAGTTTGCAATATCGTGATACTCGACATCGCTCATCGACTGATCATCCGCACGGAAGAGCAAAACATTATTTGAACCAAGTGCAATCCGCACGTTATTGGGATAAAGATTAAATCCTACCTCTTGAAACAATCGTGCAGGAATTGTAATCCGACCATTTTTGTCCAATTTCATGGAAACCCTCCTTTCTGTAGGATATAAATAAATTATAGCACATTTGCTTATGTAAATCAAATTTTTGCATAAATTGAAATCTCCTTGGCAAAATATAATAAATTTATATTTTATAGGAGGACAATATGTATAATTTTAGAACAGATTTAGCAGTGGAGAGAAATGACATCTATAAGCATCAAAACAATTTGCAAAATGACGCAGACGGAATAGAAGTAGAAAACGAAGAAAAGGAAGACATCAAAATATCAAGAGTAAAAGTATTAAATGAAAATGGAGAAAAAGCAATAGGCAAGCCAATCGGAAATTACATTACTTTAGATATAAAAAATATGAAATCAATAGATGATGATACAGTAGATAAAATTTCGGAAGTATTGGCAACCGAATTAAAAGAAATAATTGCAAAACACATATCAGATACAGAAGATATATTGGTGGTAGGGCTTGGAAATAGATTTGTTACACCTGACGCGCTTGGCCCGAAAGTAATTCCAGAGATAGAAGTAACAAGGCATATATTAAAATACATGCCAGAGCTAATGCCGTCAGATACAAGACCAGTTTCAGCAGTATCGCCAGGTGTACTTGGAATAACAGGAATAGAAACGCTTGAAATATTAAAAGGAATAGTAGATAATATAAAACCCAAAATGCTTATTGTAATAGATGCTTTGGCCACAAGAAGCATAGAAAGAATAAGTAGTAGCATTCAGCTTGCAGATACAGGAATTGTGCCAGGAGCAGGAGTTGACAATACCAGAAAAGAGATAAGCGTAAAAACACTAAATGTACCAGTAATAGCAGTGGGAATTCCAACAGTTGTAGACTTAGCTTCTATAACAAACGATTGCATTAATATATTCATAGAGAACTTACAACAAAAAGCAATGTCAAATGACACATTGAATAAATTAAAAGAGCAAGACAATTATGAAGAAATAAAACAAGCGCTAGTACCAAAAGAGTATAACATGATAGTAACACCAAAAGAAATTGACGAGCTAATAGAGAACATGAGCAAAGTAGTATCACAGGGAATAAATAAATCATTATAAACACTTGAATATTGTTAAATAATAATATATTATTAATAAAGAAAAAAGATAGGAAGTAGAAAATGGTGGATTTAAAACAAAATATTCAATATGTAAAAGGAGTAGGCCCCAACCGAGCCAAACTATTTAATATATTAGGAATTTATACAATAGAGGATTTAATAAATTATTATCCAAGGGCGTATCAGGATAGAAGTCAAATAAAGAAAATAGAAGAATTACAAGATGGAGAAGAGGCTCTGATAGAAGCGGTAACTGTTGCAGGAGTTTCAACATTTAAATTAAGAAGGAACATGTCAGTTTCTAAGGTGCAAGTTCAAGATGATACAGGAAGATGCATGATTACGTGGTTTAATCAAGACTATATAAGAAATTCAATTCACGCACATGAAAAATACAAATTCTATGGAAAAGTTACAAAAAAGATAGGACAATATGAAATGGCATCTCCTGTTTTTGACAAAGAAGAAGAATGCAAAAATACAGGAAAAATAGTTCCAATATACAGCACAACAAAAAGCTTGTCAGAAAATGCAATAAGACAAGCTGTGGAAAATGCGCTAAAACTAGCAAAAGAAGAACTGAAAGATAATTTGCCAGAATATATAAAAAAAGAATATAACTTAGAAAACTTTGAACAAGCAGTAGAACAAATACATTTTCCTTCAAACTTTGAATTACTAACAGTAGCAAGAAAACGACTGGTATTCGAAGAACTCTTAACATTTCAACTAGCACTACTTAGTTTGAAAAATCAATATGGAAACGAAAAAAGAGGAATACAATATAATAAAGAAGTCCATATGTCAGATGTAATAAATGTATTACCATTTAATTTGACAAAAGCTCAGTTAAGAGTTTTGGAAGAAATTGATGCAGATATGGAATCGGAAAAACCAATGAACAGACTTTTACAAGGAGATGTTGGGTCGGGAAAAACAGTAGTAGCAATGATTTCTGCATATAAAGCAGTAAAAAGTGGATATCAAGTGGCAGTAATGGCTCCAACTACAATACTTGCAAGTCAGCATCTTGTAAATTTTAATAAGATATTAGAACAATTTGGAATAAAATGCGAACTGTTAATAAGTAGCCTAACAAAAAAACAAAAAGAACAAATGTTAGAAAGACTAAAAAATGGAGAAATAGACATCCTGATTGGCACACATGCATTATTACAAGAAAACGTAGAATTCAAAAAATTAGGATTAGTAGTAACAGACGAGCAACACAGATTTGGAGTAAAGCAAAGAAGTATAATTGCGGGTAAAGGTAATAATCCGGATGTATTAGTAATGACAGCAACGCCAATACCAAGAACACTTGCAATAATTGTTTATGGAGATTTGGACATTTCGATAATAGATGAATTACCACCAAATAGAAAAAAGATAGACACAGTTGCAGTAAAAGAAAATATGGCAGACAGAATAATTAGTTTTATAAAAAAGAATGTAGATGAAGGAAGACAAGCCTACATAGTATGTCCATTTGTAGATGAAAACGAGGATATGGAAGATGTTAAATCAGTAGAAGAATTGGCAAAGACATACAAAGAAAAAATTTTCAAAGACTACAAAGTAGAAATCCTGCATGGAAAAATGAAACCAAAAGACAAAGAAAAAACAATGCAGGACTTTAAAGAAAATAAAATCAGCATATTAATTTCAACGACAGTAATAGAAGTAGGAGTGGATGTACCAAATGCAAACATAATGGTAATAGAAAATGCAGAAAGATTTGGATTAGCACAACTTCATCAGCTAAGAGGAAGAGTTGGAAGAGGAGAATATCAATCATATTGTATATTAAAATATAACAGTAATTCTCAACTAGTAAGAGAAAGAATGAAAACAATGACACAAACTGAGGATGGATTTAAAATAGCAGAAAAAGACTTAGAATTAAGAGGAGCTGGCGAGTTTTTCGGAACAAAACAACATGGACTTCCAGAATTTAAAATAGCAAATATATTTGAAGATGTAAAAATACTAAAACAAGTACAAGAGCTAGCAATACAAATAGAAAGCAAAGATCCAAAATTAGAAAAAGAAGAAAATAAGCCATTACAAAAACTAGTAGAAAAAATAAGGAAAGAAAGAATAGAAATTTAAAAAACTGCAAGAGTAAATGCAAATTTACTCTTGTATTTTGTTAAACCAAGTGATATAATACAAATATTAAATTAAAAATAGGGGGAAGACGCATGGAAAAATTTAGAATATTAACAATAAATCCAGGTTCAACATCAACAAAAATCGCACTTTACGATAACGAGGAATTAATTTTTAAAGAGGAGCTAACACATGAAGCTAGCAAATTAGAAGAATACAAAACAACTTCTGATCAATTACCATACAGAACAGAAATGGTAATTGAAGCATTAAAAAAGCACAATATTGAATTATCATCAATAGACGCATTCTCAGGAAGAGGTGGCGGACTTGTATCTGTAAAAGGTGGAACATACAATGTAAACGATTTATTATTAGAACATGCAAGGATCGGTTACACAGTACAACACGCTTCAATATTAGGAGCACAAATAGCTTACAATCTAGCACAAAAATTTGGAAAGAGAAGCTTTGTAGTAAACCCAATAACAGTAGATGAAAAAGAAGAAGTTACAAGAATATCAGGAATAAAAGGAGTTTACAATGTAAGCATGTTCCATGCTCTAAACCAAAAAGAAGTAGCATATAGATATGCCAAAAGTATAAATAAGAGATATGACGAACTAAATCTAATAGTAGCACACATGGGTGGAGGAATTTCAGTAGGAGCACATAAAAAAGGTAGAATAGTAGATGTAAACAATGCTGCTGAAGGAGATGGACCATTCTCGCCAACAAGAAGTGGTTCTGTAACATTAATGCCAATAGTAGAAATGTGCTATAGCGGAAAATATACAGAAAAAGAAATGAAAGAATTAATCACTAAAAAAGGTGGATTAGTATCATTATTAGGAACAAGTGATGCAAGAGACGTAGATGCCATGATAGAAAAAGGTGACAAAGAAGCAAAACTTGTATATGATGCAATGATTTATCAAGTTGCAAAAGCAATCGGAGCATATAGCGTAATATTAAAAGGAAAAGTTGATGCAATAATACTTACAGGTGGAATTGCAAGAGACGAATACGTAGTAGAAGGACTAAAAGACTATGTATCATACCTTGGAAAAATAGTAGTAATACCAGGAGAAAAAGAAATGGATGCTTTAGCAAATGGAGCTCTAAGAGTATTAAGAGGAGAAGAAGAAGCTCTAGAATACACAGGAATTCCAGTTTGGCAAGCAAAATAGTAACAATTTTTTCAAAAACTATTGCATTTTTTTGGGAAAAAGGGTATAATAATAAAGACATAAAGAGTACGGCAGAAGAGTGGAAGCAAATTCCACTCTTCTGATATGTTATAAGGAGGTTAAAGTTGGCAAATATAGAAGAAAAAGTAGAAGAACTTGTCACAAAGCCAATAAACGATTTGGGCTACAATGTATATGATGTCACATATACCAAAGAAGGCAAGGATAACTATTTAAGAATATTTATAGACAACGAAAAAGGAATAAGCTTAGATGATTGCGAAAAAGTAAATAATGCAATTACAGATATGCTAGATGAAGCAAACTATATCAAAGATCAATATTTCTTAGAAGTATCATCACCAGGAATAGAAAGACATATAAGAAAAGAAAAACATTTACAAGAAAGTATTGGAAAAGAAATTAACATCAAATTATTTAAAGCAATAGAAAAACAAAAAGAAGTAACAGGAATATTAAAATCATTTGATGAAGCAAATATTATTATAGAAACAGAAACACAAGAATTATCAATAGAAAGAAAAAACATAAGCTTAATGAAATTAGCTTATAAATGGTAAAATAAAAGGAAAGGACTGATTGGAAAAATGAAAAAGAAAGTAAAGAAAGTTGAAAACAGAGGAATAGATAGTGCAGAATTAATACTTGCACTAGAAGAACTAGAAAAAGAAAAAGGGATCAAAAAAGATTATGTGTTGGAATCAATAGAAACTGCACTTGTTACTGCATATAAAAGAAATTTTGATGTAAACTCAGAGAATGTAAAAGTAACAATGAATCCAGAAACAGGAGAAACACACGTATATGAAGAATTAGATGTTGTAGAGGAAGTAGAAGATCCAGCTACACAAATAAGTCTAGAAGATGCAAAGAAAATTGATGTTAAATACAAAGCAGGAGATGTTGTAGAGAAAGAATTAATGCCAAAGAACTTTGGTAGAATTGCAGCTCAAACAGCAAAACAAGTAATAGTACAAAGAATAAGAGAAGCTTCAAGAGATGTAATATTCAATGAATTTACAGAGAAAAAAGGAGAAATAATTTCAGGAATAGTACAAAAAGTTGATAAATCAATAGTTGTAATAGACCTAGGAAAAATAGAAGGAATAATGCCACTAAAAGAGCAAATTCCAACAGAAAACTACTATGTAAATCAAAAATTAAGAGCTTGCGTAGCAGATGTAGAAAAAGGACCAAAGGGTTCTACTCAAATAATAGTATCAAGAGCAAACAACGAATTCTTAAGAAAATTATTTGAATTAGAAATACCAGAAATATATGAAGGATTAATAGAAATAAAGAGTGTATCAAGAGATCCAGGAAAGAGATGTAAAGTTGCAGTATATTCTCAAAACGAGAACATAGATCCAGTAGGTTCTTGTGTAGGACAAAAAGGAATACGTATTCAAAATATAATCAATGAACTATGTGGAGAGAAAATAGATGTAATAGAGTGGAACGAAGATCCATCAATATTCATAGCAGAAGCATTACTTCCAGCAAAAGTAATGGCAGTTGATATAAAAGAAGAAGAGAAATTTGCACAAGTAATAGTTCCAGATGATCAATTATCATTAGCAATAGGAAAATCAGGACAAAACGCAAGACTTGCAGCAAAACTTACAAACTGGAAAATAGATATAAAGAGTAAATCTCAATTCCAAGAAATGCTAGCACAATTACAAGAAGAAGATCCAGAAGTAGAAGAAAATGAAGAAGTTAACGAAGTAGTAGAAGAACCAATAGCAGAGCCTGTTGAAGAAGTTCAAGAAGAAAAGCCAAAAGCAAAAAGAACAAGAAAAACTACTAAAAAGGAAGTGGAATAATTGAAAAAAGAACCACAAAGAACTTGTCTAGGATGTAAAGAGTCTAAAGACAAAAAAGAACTTATAAGAATAGTTAAACAGAATGATGGCAAAATATTTATAGACAAAACAGGAAAAGCTAATGGTAGAGGCGCATATATATGTAATAATATAGAATGTTTGGAAAAGGCTATAAAGTCAAAAAGGTTAGAGAATAACTTTGAAACTAAGATAGATAACGAAATTTATGAAAGCTTAAGAGGTGTAATTATTGATAAATAAAGAAAACAAAAAGGGAACAATAAAAAATAAAAATATAGGGGGTGTAATTGTTGGGTAAAATGAAAGCATACGAACTTGCTAAAGAATTAAAAATAACAAGTAAAGATTTATTAGAAAGAGCAAAAAAACTTGGAATAGAATTATCAAGTCACTTAAGTAGTTTAGAAGATGATCAAGTATCGAAAATAAAAAAATCATATTCTAATGGTGAAAAAAGCAAGGAAAACAGCAAGAAACCAAGCAAAGAAAGCAAGGTGGAAAATAAAAAGGCTGGACCAGTAATAATTAGAAGACAAGTAATACTAAATGATGAAGAAGAAACAAAACAAGAGGAAACTAAAAAAGTTAATGAAAGAAAAGATATAGGATTTGTAAAAAGAAGAAACAATAATGACTACAATATTGTTTATAGAAACAAACCTAATAAACCTCTTACAGTAAATGAATTATTTGGATTAGGCAAAAAAGAAGAAAAGTCAAAGAAAGAACCTGTAAAAGAAGAGAAACCACAGGTTGTTGAGGAGAAAAAGGAAGAAGTAAAGAAACCTGTTGAAACAAAAACTGAGCAACCAAAAGTATCAGAAGTAAAAGAAACAAAGCTAGAAAATGCTTCAAGAGATACTTCTAATAATAATGCAAAAAGAAACGATAGACCAAATAGAGATGAACATTCTCAAAGAAATAATCAATATCAACAAAGAAATAACTACAACAATAATAATAGATATCAAAATAACAACCAACAAAGAGATGGTTTTAGACAAAATAATAGATATAATAATTCAAACAATGGTTATAATAATAATTATAGAAACAACAAAAACGAAAATTATGAAAACAGAAACAATAATTTTAGAAACAATAACTTCAACAAGGGTTCTAGACCATTAGATGATAAGAGAATAGACAAGAAAATCAATGATATCTTAGAAACAGAAATTGTAGAAAAAGAAAATCAAAGAGATTATTCTACAAGAGTAAATTATAAAGCTAGAAACAGCAAAAATGATGAACTAAAACAAAATAAATCTTCAAAATCAAAGAGATTTAATGGACACGAAGAGTATGATGAAGGCAAATTAAAAAATCTAAAACAAGTCGACAGACTATCAAATATGTTTGAAGATCAAGATGGCGGAATGTTAGATTATTATGACTTATCAACAGCTCGTGGTAAAAAAGGAAAACGTAAAAACCAAAAAAATAACGAAGAAAGAAATAAACAAAAAATATTCAAATTAACAGAAATAACAATACCAGAAGAAATCAGTGTAAAAGATTTAGCAACAGACTTAAAGAAAACAAGCTCAGAGGTAATTAAAAAGTTATTAGAACTGGGAATAATGGCAACGATAAATCAAGTATTAGATTTCGATACAGCTTTCTTAGTAGCAGAAGAATTTGGCGTAACAGCAAATAAAAAAGAAGAAGTAAAAGAAGAAGATATATTATTTGACGAGTCAGAAGATAAAGAAGAAGACTTAGTTCAAAGACCACCAGTAGTTGTTGTTATGGGACACGTTGACCATGGTAAAACATCTCTTCTAGATGCAATTAGAAAGACAAATGTAATAGAGGGAGAAGCTGGAGGAATAACACAACATATAGGTGCTTACAAAGTTTCTGTAAATGGCAGAGAAATTACTTTCTTAGACACACCAGGACACGAAGCATTTACAAGTATGCGTGCTAGAGGAGCTCAAATTACAGATGTTGCAATACTTGTTGTAGCAGCAGACGATGGTGTCATGCCACAGACTGTCGAAGCAATAAATCACGCTAAAGCAGCTGGAATTCCAATAGTAGTTGCTGTAAATAAAATAGATTTACCAGGAGCAAATCCAGATAAAGTAAAACAAGAATTAATGAAATACGAGTTAGTACCAGAAGAATGGGGTGGAGATACAATATTTGTAGAAATCTCTGCTAAGAAAAATATTAACATTGACCAATTACTAGAAATGGTACTATTAGTTACAGATGTAAAAGACTTAAAGGTAAATCCAAAGAAACAAGCAAAAGGTGTTGTTATAGAAGCAAGACTAGACAAAGCAAAAGGCCCAATCGCATCAGTATTAGTTCAAAGAGGAACTCTAGATGTAGGAGATACAATCGTTGTTGGAACTACAATAGGTAGAATTAGAGCTATGAAAGATGACAAAGGTAAGAAAGTTAAAGAAGCTGGACCTTCTACACCAGTAGAGATAATGGGACTTACAAAAGTTCCTGAAGCAGGAGAAACTTTCTATGAAGTTAAAGATGAAAAGATGGCTAAACATTTAATCGAGAGAAGAGAAAGACAAGAAAGAGAAAAAGCAATGGATGCTTACAACAAAGTCACTCTAAATAATCTATTCGAGCAAATGGAACATGAAAACCTAAAACAATTAAACATCATTGTAAAAGCCGATGTACAAGGAACTGCAGAAGCATTGAAACAATCTTTACAAAAACTTTCTGATGAAGATGTAGAAGTAAAAGTAATACATTCAAATGCTGGAGCAATAAATGAATCAGATGTAAACCTTGCAAAAGCAGCAAAAGCAATAATAATAGGATTCAACGTAAGACCAAATGCAATAGCAAAAGCTGCAGCAGAAAAACAAGGAGTAGAAATAAAACTATATTCTGTAATTTACCAAGCATTAGAAGATGTAGAAGCTGCTATGAATGGACTATTAGATCCAGTATACGAAGAAAAAGTAATTGGAAATGTAGAAGTAAGACAAACATTCAAAGTATCAAATGTTGGTACAATAGCAGGTGGATATGTAAAAGACGGAAAAGTAGAAAGAAATGCAGGAGTAAGAGTTATAAGAGAAGATGTTGTAATTCATACAGGAAAACTTGCATCATTAAAGAGATTTAAAGACGACGTTAAAGAAGTTACAAAAGGATTTGAATGTGGATTACAAATAGAAGGATATAATGACATAAAAGAAGGAGACATTATAGAAGTATTTGTAATGGAAGAAGTAAAAAGAACAAAAAAATCTAAAGCTAAACAAGTAGAACAAGAACATGGTTCAACACAAGAATAATTTATTGGTTGTAGAATAATCATTAGATTATTTTACAACCAAAATAAAAAAGAAACGAGGTCAAAATATGAGTAAAAATGAAGCAAGACTAGGCAGAGTTAATGAGGAATTAATGAAGGCTATAAGTCATATAATTACTTATGAACTAAAAAATCCTGATGTAACAGGAATGATTAGTGTAACCAGAGTTAAAGTTACACCAGATTTAAAATATGCAAAAGTATATGTAAGCATATTAAATCCAAAGAGTGTAGAAGAAACGATGAAAGGATTAAAAGAATCAGCAGGATTTATAAGATCACAAGTAGCAAAAACAGTGAATTTAAGAATTACACCAGAGCTAGTATTTGAATATGATGACTCAATAGAACATGGAGAAAAAATAGACAATATCTTAAAACAAATTAGTATACAAGATAAAGAGTTAAAAGAGAAATTTAACAAGTAACGAATGGTTACGTCTTGAAACTAAACGAAAGGAAATAAAAAATGACGTTAGATAATATTTTAGAAGAAATAAAGAAAGCAGATAAAATAGCCATAGTCGTACATGAAAATCCAGATGGAGATGCAATAGGAAGCGCTCTTGCTATGAAATTAGCATTAAAGCAACTAGAAAAAGAGGCAGATGTTATCATACCAGAGTTTCCTAAGGTTTTTGAGTTTCTTCCAGGAGCAGACAAAATAATAAAAGAATCAGAAGTAGAAAAATATGATTTAGCTATATCACTAGATTGTGCAAGTACAAAATTATTAAATGGTTGTGCAAAATACTTTGACAATGCAAAAACAAGAGTATTAATAGATCATCATAGCAGTAATACAATGTATGCAGACTTCAACTATGTAGATCAAGATGCACCAGCTTGTGCTCAACTTTTATTAGTAGTATTTAGCTACTTTGGAATAACTGTTACAAAAGACATAGGAACTTGTATATTAACAGGAATAATCACAGACACAGGTGGATTTAGATATGACGGAGTAACAGCAGAAACATTCAGATTTGTTTCAGAACTTTGTGAAAAAGGCGTAAAAGTATCTAAAGTATATCAACAAGTATTTGCAAGTAAAACAAGAGCAAAATTTGAATTACATAGAATAGCGCTAAATAGATTAGAATTTTTGTATGACGACAAAGTTACATTTACATATGTTACTAAAGAAGATGAAGCTTTAGTTGGAGCATCTAACGGAGACTATGATGGAATAGTAGAAAATGGCAGAGATGTAGAAAACGTAGAAGTTTCAGTATTCTTAAGAGAAACTGATAAAGGAATAAAAGTATCATTACGTTCTAAAAACTATGTTAATGTATCACAAGTTGCTATGATGTTTGGCGGAGGCGGACATATTCGCGCTGCTGGATGCACAATACAAGGAACTATTGAGCAAGCAAAGAATCAAATATTAAACGGAGTAAAATGTTATTTAAAATAAGCGAGAAATAAAATGGATGGTATAATTATAATAAATAAAGAAAAAAACTATACTTCTAATGATGTTGTAAGCATTGTGAAAAAAATAACAAAATCTAAAGTAGGACACACTGGTACATTAGACCCTAATGCTACTGGTGTGTTACCTCTATTAATTGGAAATGCCACTAAAATATCAAAATATTTAATAAACCACGATAAAGAATATGAAGTAGTATTGCAATTAGGAATTAGAACAGAGACAGCAGACGTAGAAGGAAAAGTAATTGAAGAAAAAGAAGTTACTGCAGAAATGTTAAACAAAGACAATATAGAAGAAAAATTGCAACAATTTATTGGTAAGCAGGAACAAATCCCACCAATATATTCTGCAATTAAAGTAAATGGAAAAAAGCTATATGAATATGCAAGAAGAGGGCAAGAAGTAGAACTAAAACCAAGACAAATCGAAATTTATAGTATTCAGTTAGTAGGTATAAATGAAAAAGAAAAACAAATATCATTTAAAGTAAAATGTTCAAAAGGTACATATATAAGAAGCCTTTGTGAGGATATTAGTAAGAAACTTGGCACTGTAGGATATATGAAGGAACTAAATAGACTACAAGCAGGAGAGTTTTATATAAAGGATGCAGTGACAATATCTGAGATGAAAGAAAAGATAGAAGCGGGTAATTTAGAAAATATAATAACAATAGAAGAGATATTTAAAAACAATCCTCAAATACAGTTAGAACAAGAGCAAATAGAACCTTATATAAATGGAGTAAAAATAAACACGGAAAAAACAAATGGAGTATATAGAATATATAAGCCTGATGGTACATTTATAGGACTTGGAATAATAGAAAATAGTAAACTAAAAAGAGATTTAGTAATATAAAACATTGACAATTAAAAGGGATAATGTTATTATAATATTAGCAAGACATAAAATTGCTAAATAAAACATATAATGTAATGCTATTTATAGCAAAAAAGTTGGTGTATCCAGCCATTAAATTGGAACTGAAAAAAGCGGTGTATCCAGCCATTAAATTGGAACTAAAAAAAGCGGTGTATCCAGCCATTAAATTGGAACTAAAAAAAGAAAGTTAGAGTATTAGCTCTAACTTTTTTTCTAGAATAATACAAAAAACTATTGCGAACAAATGTACTCTGTGATATACTATTAAAGTAATATTTATCTAAAGGAGGGGATTGTATTGATAATAAATATGAAGATAGTCAGAGTGAATACAGATTATTGTGATTACCTAAGAAAATTTGACAGCAAAGTTGCATATAACAAAAAGGAAAAAGAATTGAGACCTTTTATTGGAATTTTATTTGAAATTGAAGGTTGTGAATATTTCGCGCCCTTATCAAGTCCAAAACCAAAACATAAGAAAATGAAAAATACGATAGATTTTTTGAAAATAAAAGAAGGGGAACTAGGAGCAGTTAATTTCAACAACATGATACCAGTACAACGAAATAATTATTACATAATAGATCTAAATAAACAAACAGAGACTTTAGAAGCAGAAAAATATAGAAATTTACTAAGAGAACAATTAATGTGGCTAAATTCCAACTATATTCAAGTAAAAGATAAATCGTACAAATTGTATAAGTTATATAATAGCGAGAGACTTCCCGAAAATATAAAAAAAAGGTGTTGTAATTTTAAATTGTTAGAAGAAAAATGCTTAAATTACCAAAAGTAAATAAGTATTATTGACCAAGAAGGAGGTTAAAGAGATTATGGAAAAGAATGAAGATGTAAAAAAAGCGGTAATAACAGTTAGGGAAATGAGCGCAGACGAAGAAATGGAAAGATTAGCAGAACTAAGAGAAAAAGCTATAAAGGATGAAAAAGCACTATATAATACTGGGATTAGAGAAGGCAAAAGAGAAATTGCCCTGAAATTGTTGTCTAAAAATATGAAAACAGAAGAAGTTGCAGAACTTACAGGAATGACCAAAGAAGAAATTGAAAAACTAAAGAATAAGTAAATAAAAATACAAAACCAGCTAATAGAAAATAATACTATTAGCTGGTTTTATAATATCTAGTGAAAAGAGTTTTTAATTAAATATGTAATTTAATTAAAAACTTTATACCCAATATATAGCACAACTCTAGGAAAAAATCAATACCCTTGAATTTAAAAAAATCAAAAATTGAAAAATATTCAAATGCTTTGACGTTAGAGTCACAATGGTTACATCAAATACAGGTTTTTATTAAATTACATATTTAATAAAAATAATTAAATCTTGTATTTTAAAACATA
>ERZ1026844.736-NODE-736-length-22195-cov-7.666938_pt1 | contig 22195 bp, 17 predicted proteins | sample MGYA00380152_ERZ1026844 | MGnify/ENA primary metagenome ERZ1026844 (study PRJEB33269, sample SAMEA4719788) | human gut metagenome | biome: human-associated habitat; feature: organic feature; material: feces | place: Cameroon | collected 2013-10 ... | reverse complement strand
CTTTTCTTATACGAAAGGAGCGATGAACTATGGCATCCAACCGAATCGGCCGCATCAACGAGGAGATCCGCAAGGAGCTCAGCGCCCTGCTGCGGACGGTGAAAGACCCCCGCGTGTCCGAGGGGATGCTCACCATCACCCATGTGGACACCACCAGCGACCTGCGCTACGCCCGGGTCTACATCAGTGCCCTGAACTGTGACGACGAAAAGGCCCTGCTGAAGGGGCTGAAGTCCGCGTCCGGCTACCTGCGCCACCAGCTGGGGCAGGCCATCGACCTGCGGTACACGCCGGAGCTGCAATTTATCATGGACGATTCCATCGCCCACGGCGCCCACATTCTGGATCTTCTCAACCATGTGAAGCCCGCCAACCCCGCCAACGCGGACATCGTGCTGCCGGAGGATCAGGAATGAGCGGCAGCAGACTGGACATACAGGAGACGGCGGCGTACCTGCGGAAGCTGGACGATGTGCTGCTGCTGACCCATGTGCGGCCCGACGGCGACACCATCGGCTCGGCCGCCGCGCTGTGTCAGGCCCTGCGGGACATGGGAAAAACCGCCTACCTGCTGTACAACCCGGAGATCACCGACACCTACGCGCCCTACGCCGCGCCCTACTGGGCGCCGGAGGGCTTTACGCCGGCGCATATCGTCTCCGCCGACATTGCGGCGCTGAACCTGCTGCCGGATAACGCGGCGGTCTACGCCCCGCGCATCGAGCTGGCCATCGACCACCACGGCTCCCATGGGTTCTTTGCACCCAACGTCTGTCTGGACGCGGACGCCGCCGCCTGCGGCGAGATCGTCTGCGGCATCATCCGCGGCCTGACGGCGATGACACCGGAGATCGCCATGCTGCTGTATGTGGCCATCGCCACCGACACCGGCTGCTTCGTCTACACCAACACCACCGCCCACACCCACCGCATCGCGGCGGAGCTGCTGGAGACGGGCATTGACGTGGGGCCGGTGAATAAGGCCCTGTTCCGCACGAAAAGCCGGACGCGCCTTGCCATGGAGGCCCGGATGGTGGCGGATATGACCCTCTATGACCACGACCGGGTGGTGGTGATGACCATCCCCCTGTCCCTGCGGCAGGAGATGCACGCCACCGAGGCGGACATCGAGGAGCTCAGCTCCCTTGCCGCGCTGGTAGAGGGCAGCGACTGCGGCGTGACGCTGCGGGAGCTGCGGCCCGGCGTCATCAAGATCTCCCTGCGCACCGGCCCCCGTGTAGACGCCAGCGCCGTGTGCCAGCGGCTGGGCGGCGGTGGACACAGAGCCGCCGCAGGCGCCACGGTGGACGGCACCATGGACGAGGTGCGGCAGGCCGTGCTGCAAGCCTATCAGGCGGTCGTCGGATAAGGCGCAAAGAGGAACAACTATGGCAAACGGTATCATTATCATCGACAAGCCCGCCGGATGGACCAGCATGGACGTATGCGGCAAGCTGCGGGGCATCCTGAAAACAAAAAAGGTGGGTCACGCCGGGACGCTGGACCCCATGGCCACCGGCGTGCTGCCGGTATTCGTGGGACAGGCCACCCGCGCCGTGTCCTTTGCCGAGTCCGGCAGCAAGGAGTATGTAGCCGGGCTGCATCTGGGCTGCGTCACCAATACGCAGGACACCTCCGGTGAGGTGCTGGCGCAGTATCCCGTCTCCGTGACCCGGCAGGCGCTGGAGGCGCTGCTGCCCCGGTTCACCGGGGAGCTGATGCAGGTACCGCCCATGTACTCCGCCATCAAGATCAACGGGCAGAAGCTGTACGAGCTGGCGCGGCAGGGCAAGGAGGTGGCGCGTCCCCCCCGCCCCGTGACCATCTACGAGCTGGAGGTGCTGGGGCAGGATGAGAGCGGCGACTGGCTGCTGCGGATCCTCTGCTCCAAGGGCACCTATGTCCGGACGCTGTGCCACGACATCGGGCAGGCGCTGGGCTGCGGCGGGTGCATGAGCGCCCTGCGGCGCACCATGGCCGCCGGCTTTACGCTGGCGGACTGCCACACACTGGAGGAGGTGCAAAGCGGCGGCGAGGCGCTGCTTTCGCCTACGGACTCCCTGTTCCGGCAGTATCCCGCCTACACCATCCCCTCCGCCGAGGAGGAGCGGCGCTGCCGCTGCGGCAATCCCCTGACGGCGGCGGTGCCGGACGGTCTGTACCGCGTATACGGCGGAGACGGCGCCTTTTTGTGCCTGAGCCGGGCGGAAGGCGGCGTCCTGACTTCCCAGAAAAACTTTTTCGGAGCGTGAACACTTTGGAACGAACTGTAATAGCCCTCGGCTTTTTTGACGGCGTACACCGGGGCCACGGCGCCCTGCTGCAAAAAACGGCAGAGCGCGCCTGTGCGCTGGGCGCGGAGCCTGCTGTCTTTACCTTTGACCGCCCGCCCAAGGAGGTGGTCACCGGCCAGCCGGTGTACCTCATCAACTCCCCGGAGGACCGGCAGGCGCTGATCCGCCGCCTCTACGGCATCGACCGGATCATACTGGCCCCCTTCGACCACGAGATGATGACCATGTCGTGGGAGGATTTTGTCACAGAGCTGCTGGTCAAGCGCTATGGCGCGGTGCATCTGGTGGCGGGTCACGACCACCGCTTCGGCCATAAAAACGCCGGAAATGCCCAACTCCTGCAGGAGAAATGCGCCCAGCTGGGGCTGGGCTGTGACATCATCCCCGAGGTGGTGCATGACGGCATCACCGTCAGCTCCACCTACATCCGCACGCTGATCGAGGCGGGCGACGTGGAGCGGGCAGCGGAGTTTCTGGGACACCGCCACTGTCTCAGCCGCACGGTGGAGCACGGTCAGCGCATCGGCCGCACCATCGGCATCCCCACGGTGAATCTGACCATGCCGCCCCGCGTGCTGGTACCGGCCCACGGCGTGTATATCACCCGCGTGTACCTGCCGGATGGGCGGAGCTTCGCGGGCGTCACCAACGTAGGCACCCGCCCCACGGTGTCCGACAGCGACGCCGTGTCCGTAGAGACCTTCCTGCTGGATTTCGACGGCGATCTGTACGGGCAGGCCATCCGGCTGGACTTCTGCCGCCGCCTGCGGGGCGAGCAGAAATTCGACTCGCTGGAGGCGCTGCGGCAGGGCATCCAGCGGAATATTGCCCAGACACGGGCGTATTTCCGGGGCGAGGCGTAAAAAAACACAAAACAGGTCTGCGGCATGGCCGCAGACCTGTTTTTCGCTGCCGGGCATCTCCGGCGGCGCTTACGGGAGGTCGTCCAGCTCCTGCTTGCCCAGCTGCATCTCCCGCCACCGGCGGGGCAGTCCCGGCCCGATTAGCGGGAACAGGTTGGGCGTGTCGCAGGTGGGCTGGATGTTGTAGGTGCCGTACATATTCACCATGTCAAAGCAGCTCTCCGGCACGCCCCGGAACTGATGGACATCCGGTGTGGCGTCGTAGGGAAAGCCGCTGCTTCTTTTGGGCATGAAAAATCACCTCCGGCCTTAGTATGGCCGAAGGTGACGTGTTTCTTTCCTATTTGAAGTATGCGGCGCTCAGCGGTAGACCTCGGCGTCGAAGTCCCGCACGACCTCGTCCCGCTTCTCGTCCCGGACGAAGACCAGATTCGTCTCGTCAAACGCCAGACGCATGGCGAAGTCCTTGGCCTCGTCAATGTCGTTTGTCTCGAAAAAATCCCGGTAGGCCGACTCCGGCTCGTGGCTCTTGCGCCAGACAACGTGAAAACGCATGGATGCTCCTCCTGTAAAAATAGGGGTGTATTTTTCAGTATACCCCGCCGCCTGTCAAATTGCAACGGTGGGTTTCGCCAAAAAAGCACAGGTAAGTTCGGCTATTTTTCCCTGTGAAAAAGCGGGTTTTTTCCTTTCCCGGAGCCGCCGGATGTTGTATAATGGAGCGAGTTTGTAAAGAATGGGGGATACGGAGATGAAGATCGGTTTCGACAACGAAAAATACCTGCAATTACAGGCGGAGCACATTACCGCCCGCCGCGCCCAGTTCGGCGGCAAGCTGTATCTGGAGTTCGGCGGCAAGCTGTTTGACGACTATCACGCCTCCCGCGTGCTGCCGGGCTTCCAGCCGGACAGCAAGATCCGGATGCTGCAAACCCTGAAGGACGACGTGGAGATCGTCATCGCCATCTGCGCCGGTGACATCGAAAAGAACAAGATGCGCGGCGATCTGGGCATCAGCTACGACGCCGATGTGCTGCGGCTCATCGACGTGTTCCGCGACCTTGGCTTCTATGTGGGCTCGGTGGTCATCACCCAGTACGCCGGACAGCCGGCGGCGGACGCCTTCATCAAACGGCTGGACACGCTGGGCGTCAGGAGCTGCAAGCACTATCCCATCGCCGGATACCCCTCCGATGTGGCGCACATCGTCTCCGACGCGGGACTGGGGCGCAACGACTATATTGAGACGTCACGCCCCCTCATCGTGGTAACGGCGCCCGGCCCCGGCAGCGGCAAGATGGCCACCTGTCTGAGCCAGCTCTACCACGACAACCGCCGGGGCATCCCCGCCGGCTACGCCAAGTACGAGACGTTCCCCATCTGGAACCTGCCCCTGAAGCACCCGGTCAATCTGGCGTACGAGGCTGCCACCGCCGACCTCAACGACGTGAACATGATCGACCCCTTCCATCTGGAGGCCTACGGCGTCACCACCGTCAACTACAACCGGGACGTGGAGATCTTCCCGGTGCTGGCCGCCATGTTCAGGAAGATCCAGGGGGGGTGCCCCTACAAATCCCCTACGGACATGGGCGTGAACATGGCGGGCTTCGCCATTATCGACGACGTCGCCTGTCAGGAGGCGAGCCGCATGGAGATCCTGCGGCGGTACTACGAGGGGTGCGTGGAGCGCGCCAAGGGACAGGCGGACGAGTGCGTGGTGCGGAAGCTGGAGCTGGTGATGCAGCAGGCCAACGTCACGCCGGAGCTGTGTCCCGCCGTGGCCGCCGCACTGGAGAAGGCGGAGGCGACCGGCAAGCCCGCCGGCGCCATGGTGCTGCCGGACGGCTGCGTGGTCACGGGCAAGACATCCCCCCTGCTGGGTGCGTCGGCGGCGCTGCTGCTCAACGCCCTGAAGCACATGGCGGGCATCGACCACAAGCTGGATCTGATCCCCGCCTCCGTCATCGAGCCCATCAGCGCCATGAAGACCGGGTATCTGGGACACCGCAACCCCCGCCTCCACTCTGACGAGGTGCTGATCGCGCTGGCGATCTCGGGGCTTACCAATCCGCTGGCGGCCATGGTGCAGGAGCAGCTGAAAGCCCTGCGGGACTGCGACGCCCACTTCTCCGTCATCATTTCGGAGGAGGACGCCAAGCTGTATAAGCGGCTGGGCATCAATGTCAGCTGCGAGCCGAAATACGAGGTCAAGTCCCTGTACCACAAGCAGTAAGCCCCACACATCGGACAGAACATACCACCCTATGCCCGCGCCGTGCGCGGGCATAGCTTTCTGAAAGGAGCCTTTATGCAGACCATCCCCCAGATACTGGCCAAGGAGCTGGACAAGCCCCAGCCGTATATTGAAAACGTCATCGCCCTGCTGGACGAGGGCAACACCATCCCCTTTATCGCCCGCTACCGCAAGGAACAGCACGGCTCCATGGACGACACCGCCCTGCGTAAGCTGGAGGATCGGCTGCGCTATCTGCGGAATCTGGCGGCCCGGCGGGAGGAGGTCAAGTCCGCCATCGCCGCGCAGGAGAAGCTGACGGAGGCGCTGGCCGCCGCCATCGACAACGCCGCCACGCTGGCGGAGGTGGAGGATCTGTACCGTCCCTACAAGCAGAAGCGCCGCACCCGCGCCACCATTGCCCGGGAAAAGGGGCTGACGCCGCTGGCGGAGCTGCTGCTGGCACAGGCAAAGGACTGCCCCGCGCCGGAGGACGCCGCCCAAGCCTACCTCGACCCGGAAAAGGGCGTGGAGACGGCAGCGGACGCCTTGCAGGGCGCCAACGACATCATCGCCGAGCTGCTCAGCGACGACGCGGATCTCCGCAAAACGCTGCGGGGTCTGCTGATGCGGCAGGGTCACCTGCGCAGTCTGGCCGCCAAGGAGGAGGACAGCGTCTACCGGCTGTACTACGACTTCGATCAGCCGCTGCCCAAGCTGGCGGGACACCAGATCCTCGCCGTCAACCGGGGCGAAAAGGAGGGCTTCCTCTCTGTCACCGTGCTGCTGGACAGAGTCGCGGCGCTGGACAAGGTGCAGCGGGCGGTGGTAAAACCCGGCTCGGCGGCCTCGGCCTTTGTGTCCGCCGCCTGCGAGGACGCCTACGACCGGCTGATCTACCCCTCGCTGGAGCGGGAAGCGCGCTCTACCCTGACCGATACCGCCAGCGAGGGCGCTATCGGACAGTTTGCCCTGAACCTGAAGCCGCTTTTGATGCAGCCGCCGGTAAAGGGTCACGTCACTATGGGCTTAGATCCCGGCTATGCCCACGGCTGCAAGGTGGCGGTCATCGACGGCACCGGCAAGGTGCTGGACACCACCGTGGTCTACCCCACCTACGGTGAGCGGCAGAAAAAGGACGCCATCGCCAAGCTGACGGCCCTGTGCAAAAAGCACGGCGTCACCCACATCGCCATCGGCAACGGCACCGCCAGCCGCGAGACGGAGCAGATGGCGGTGGAGATGCTCCGCGGGCTGCCCGGCGTCAGTTACATGATCGTCAACGAGGCGGGCGCCTCCGTCTACTCCGCCAGCAAGCTGGCGGCGGAGGAGTTCCCCGACTACGACGTGAACCTGCGCAGCGCCGTGTCCATCGCGCGGCGGATGCAGGACCCGCTGGCCGAGCTGGTGAAGATTGACCCCAAGGCCATCGGCGTGGGACAGTACCAGCACGATATGCCCCAGAAGCGGCTGGACGAGGCGCTGTCCGGCGTGGTAGAGGACTGCGTCAACGCCGTGGGCGTAGATGTGAACACCGCCTCCGCCAGCCTTTTGAGCCGGGTGTCCGGTCTCACCGCCGCCACCGCCAAGAACATTGTGAAGTACCGGGAGGACAACGGCATCTTCCCCGACCGGAAGCGGCTTTTGAAGGTGCCGAAGCTGGGTCCCAAGGCCTTTGAGCAATGCGCCGGCTTCCTGCGCGTGCCGGAGAGCCGCTCCGTGCTGGACAACACCGGCGTCCACCCGGAGAGCTACGCCGCGGCAGAGCAGCTTCTCGCCCTGTGCGGCTACACGGCGGAGGATGTGAAAAAGGGCGACATTCCCCTGCTGGCCCAGAAGGTGAAGCTGCTGGGCGAGGAGAAGATCGCCGCCAAGCTGGGCATCGGCCTGCCTACCCTGCGGGACGTGGTGAAGGAGCTGATGAAGCCCGGCCGGGACGTGCGGGACGATCTGCCCGCCCCCATACTGCGCACCGACGTGCTGGAGATCAAGGATCTGAAGGCCGGTATGGTGCTTACCGGCACGGTACGCAACGTCATCGACTTCGGCGTATTTGTGGATATCGGCGTCCACCAGGACGGTCTGGTGCATATCTCGCAGGTGTGCAATAAGTTCATCAAGCACCCCTCGGAGATCGTGGCCGTGGGTGATATCGTCAAGGTGGTGGTGCTGGAGGTGGATGAGAAAAAACACCGCATCAGCCTCTCCATGAAGCAGGTACCCAAGGACGCACAGTGAAAAAACGGCGCCCCGTCTCTTGACGGGGCGCCGTTTTTATGTACCCTTGTACTTTTTCCGCGTGGCAGACCGCCCCGGATGTGCCGCTGGGCCTTGTTCTCCTCCAGCACCGCCTTGACCTGCGTGTAGAGCGCCCGGTCATACAGCGGCAGACGCTCCGAAAGGTCCTTATGCACCGTGGACTTGCTGACCCCGAATTTTTTGGCGGCGGCGCGGACGGTCGTCCGGTTTTCTATGAGGTAAAGGGCCAGCTCCTCGGCCCGCTGTTCCAGATTCTCTCGGATAGAGCACCACTCCTAACTGTCGGTTGGTCTATCTATATGTCCTGCCGAGAGCAGTTATGCCCGCAGAAGCGCACAGGGCCGCACACCCAAAGGGTGTGCGGCCCTGCACTGTATGTAAGGAGAGAGTCAGGCAAAGTAAATTCAGGCCGCGCCTACGCTGTCGTCATAGCGGATGAAGCGGCCATCCTCGTAATAGTGACCCGGCGGGAACGGCTGTACACGGCGGCAAAGACCCATCAGGCTCTCCGCGTCGCTGGCAAACACCGTGTTCCCGGCGTCGTCCTGCCCGTAGTACAGCGGCCGCTGACCGGAGCTGTCACGGGCGGCGATGAAATGCCCGCTGCGGTGGTCAAACAGGATCAGCGCAAACTCACCGTTGAGTATTCCGAACATTTTCACGCCATACTCCCGGTACAGCGGCAGCAGCAGCTCACAATCGCAGCGGCTGCGGAAGGTGTAGCCTCTGGCCTGCAAGCCCGCCCGCAGGCCGCCGTAGCCGATGAGCTCGCCGCTGCACACCGCATAGCTGCCGTCCAGCGTCAACGGCTGCAGCTCCTGCGCCGGATGCTCCCCCGACGCATGACGGTGGTATCCCAGCAGACCGCAGCCCACATCTACGATGCGGTTCTCCCCATGGCCGTGGGGTGCTGCCTGCGTCAAGCCCTTGGTAAAGTCTGTAATATCACTGCATATTCCGCAAAAACCCATGATCGTCCGCATGATAGATGCCTCCTTCGTCAGATTTTTTCAGGGTGCCTGCGCACTAAAAAAAGCGGCAAAGGCGTCAGAGAGAACCTCTCCAAGGCGCCTTTGCCTTTGATGTGCGTATTATAGGTCTTTGTGATTCTTTTGTCAATCGCCGTTTTTCACACACTTCTTGCAGAACAAGCCTCTTCCTTTTAGGCAATTTTATCGTTTCAATTTTATCGTTTAAGGTGCTGCGCCGCTCTGCATCGTATGCGAAAGTATGGGCTTTCTCATCTAAATGCGCGGCCCGCGCCTACGCCTCCTGCCGACTGCACAGCACAGCAAGAGCGCCGTTTTCGGAATGACCGAAAACGGCGCTCCTTCTTTTGTCTCAACGGGCGTTCTGGTATTGCCGCTTCAGGAACGACAAAAACAGCCGCGCCGGGGAATTGGCTGCCGGCATGGCCTTCACCGCCACACCCAGACGCCGGGACAGCGGCTGATCCAGCGGGATGACCCGCACCTGATTCTCGTAGCCCGCCAGTGAGTAGGCGGACAGCACCGATACGCCCAGTCCTCCCGCCACCATGGACAATATGGCGCCGTCGTCGGAGGCCGTTACCTCCAGCCGCGGCGTGTCCGCCGGCAGATACTGCTCCACATACTGCTCCGGGCAGGAGAGGAACGGCTCCTGCATCAACCGCGCCAGCGAGATGGTCTCCCCTGTCCATGGGAAGTCCGGCGGCGTCACCGCCACCAACGGCGCGTCCGTCAGCGGCGTCCACTGGAACCCGCGGGCGCAGTTTTCGTCCACGATGGCCAGCTGGATACGATCCTCGTCCAGTGCGGCGGCCAGCTCGCTGCCCTGTACCAGCACGTCCACCTTGATCTCCGGGTGCTGCTTGCGGAACTTCCGCAGCAGCTCCGGCAGCTGGGCGCGGGCAATGCTGGCAAAGCACCCGATCCGCAGGGCGCGGCTGTGCGCCTTCCCCTGCGCCTCCGCCTCCTGCCGCAGGGCGTCGCAGGCGGTGATAACGCCGTGGATATAGGGGAGCAGACGCTCGCCCTCCTCCGACAGGCAGACGCCCTTGCTGCTGCGCAGCAGCAGCGTGCAGCCAAGCTCCGCCTCCAGCTTGCTGACCAGATGGGTCATGGCGGACTGGGTATATCCCAACTGTGCGGCGGCCTTTCCAAAGCTGCCGCACTGTACGGCTGTCAGCAGCGCCCGCAGCTTACTATCATCCATAGGACTCTCTCCTTCGACATTTTGCACAACAATTGCATAGTTATTTTTCAATATATCACAATGCAATTTTGATTTCAACATGATTTTTGTCAATTTTCCGCCGATTTCATCTGCCTTTCTGGCACATTTTTTGTTGCCATAACTTTTTTTAATGCCCCCATCAATAACGGTCATTTCCGCGGTCATGAAAAAAATGATACACTATATTCATATTTTGCATGACGGAACACTTGCAAAATTCGGAACAAAAAAGAGGAGACGATAACATTATGCAGAAGAAAAGCAACTCCCTCCGCGACATGATCGTGGTGGGCTTCGCGTTGTTTTCCATGTTCTTCGGCGCGGGCAACGTGGTGTTCCCGCCCTATCTCGGCATGGAAGCAGGCCCCCAGTGGCTGGCGGGCTTTTCCGCCTACTTCATCGCGGACATTGGCCTGGCGCTGCTGGGTATGTTCGCCCTGCTGCGCGTGGGCAGCAGCGAGGCCGTCATCAGCCGCGTAGGCAAGGTGCCTGCCGAGCTTTTGATGTGCGCCATCATCCTGTGCATCGGCCCCATGGTGGCCATCCCCCGCACCTCCGCCACCACGTTTGAGATGGCCATCTCCCCCAACCTCTCCGGTGTGTCCCCGGTGCTGTTTTCCGTGCTGTTTTTTGCGCTGATCCTTGTGCTGTGCATCAAGGAGTCCGCCGTGGTGGACATCGTGGGCAAGATCCTGACGCCGCTGCTGCTGCTGGGCCTGTTCGCCATCATCATCAAGGGCGTCATTACCCCGGTGGGTGAAATTTCCGCGCTGCCCCAGATCTCCAATGTGGCCGTCACCGGCATCAAGGCCGGTTACCAGACCATGGACGCGCTGGCTGCCCTGCCCTTCGGCATCATCGTACTGCAAAGCGTCACCGCCAAGGGCTACGACAACAGCAAAAAGCAGTTCCGCGTGGTCGGCGGCTCCGCCATTCTGGCGGGCGTGCTCCTGCTGGCGGTGTATATGGGTCTTGCCTATCTGGGCGCCACTGTGTCCGGCCAGTACAACGGCACCATCGGCCGCGCCCAGCTGGTCATGGCCATCGTGGAGGCGCTGATGGGCAAGGTGGGCATGATCCTGTTCGGCGTCGTCGTGGGTCTGGCCTGCGTCACCACCGCCATCGCCCTGACCAGCTCCGCCGCCGCCTATTTCGCCGAGCTGTGCCGCGGCAAGGTACCCTACAAGGCGTTCGTCATCGCCATCTGCGTGTTCAGCGCCGTGGTGTCCAATCTGGGACTTGACCGCATCGTGGCGGTGGCAGCCCCCGTGCTGGACGTCATCTATCCCCCCACGCTGGTACTGATCTTCATCTCCCTGCTGATGCCCCGGATGCCGGATCGCGTCAGCCGCGGTGCCTGCATCGGCGCGCTGATCACCAGCGTGCTTTGCACCCTCACCGCCCACGGCGTCAATATCCCCGTCGTACCCAGTCTGCCGCTGTACGATCTGGGTCTGAGCTGGCTGATCCCCGCCGCCGTGTTCGGTCTGGCAGCGTCCCTGCTCCCCTCCCGCGCCCGCAGCCGCGAGAAGCGCATCGTCCCGCTCCCCAATGAGGAGCATTGATCTGATGTGACCCTACCTTCCAAGGCAGGAGAGTGTCCAATGGACATTCTCCTGCTTTTTTCGCCCCATTTCGGTATCCTTAACGCGCCATTAGCGTCCAATGGGCGTATAATACGGCATCAACAGAAGAAATGGAGCGAGGTTATGGATATTTGGAAGGAGCTGCGGGACGAGGGCATTGACCCGTCGCTGCTGGAGGAGATACAGCACTTTCGGGCGGCACACCCCGTGCCGCCCGAGGCGGCGGCGCGCATTCCCGCGCCCCAGTGCCTCTATTACGGCAAGGAGGTCTGGGAGAGCGCGGCGGCGGCGCTGCTGTGCGGCCAGCACCTGCTGCTGGCCGGGCCGAAGGCCACCGGCAAGAACGTACTGGCAGAAAATCTGGCCGCCGTATTCGGCCGCCCCGTGTGGGATGTGTCCATGTACGTCAATGTGGACGCTGCCGCCCTTATCGGCGCGGACACCCTGCAAAAGAGTGAGGTGGTGTTCCGGGAGGGGCCTATCTGCCGCTGCGCCCGGCTGGGCGGCTTCGGCGTGCTGGATGAGGTGAACATGGCCAAAAACGAGGCGCTGGCTGTGCTCCACGCCACGCTGGATCACCGGCGGGTCATCGACGTGCCGGGTTATGAGCGCATCACGCTGGACGATGCCACCCGCTTCATCGGCACCATGAACTATGGCTACGCCGGTACACGCGAGCTGAATGAGGCGCTGGTGTCCCGCTTCGCGGTGCTGGATATGCCGGTGATCTCCGATACCGACCTGCAAAAGCTGCTGCGCCGCACCTTCCCCACCCTGTCGGCCAAGTGGGCGGAGCAGTTCGCCCTGCTGTTCCGCGACCTGCGGCAGAAGTGCGACAGCGGCGAGATCTCCACCAAGACGCTGGATCTCCGGGGCCTGCTGGCGGCGCTGCGCCTGATGGAGACGGGCATCCCCTCCGGGCAAGCTTTGAAGCTGGGCATCATCAACAAGGCCTTTGAGCCCTTTGAGCGGCAGCTGGCCGCCGACACGGTCTGGGCGCGGATCCCGCAGGATCTCAGCGGCAGCCAGCTGTTCGGAGCGTAACATGGAGCGGCAGGAATTACAGAACCGCCGGGCGGTCAACCAGATCTGGAACGGCGCAGGACGCTACGATGTGCAGCCGGAGCAGGCCGCCTTCGACGAGGACGGTGACCCGGAGCTGTATCTGAACACGGTGATGGGTCTTGCCCGCCGGGACTACGACTTTGCCCGCTTCCAGCCCATGCTCCATGCCTTTCAGCAGCAGCCGCAGGGCGGGCTGTACAGCGACATCTTCTGGCTGGGGCTGGAACACGCCGTCTACAAAAAGGAATCGCCCCGCCGTCCGGCGCTGGAGTCGCTGCGGTGGCAGCACGCCCGCCGTCTGCTGGCAGTAAGCGATGAGGCTGGCGACCCCCGGCAGGTCCCGGCGCTGCGCCGGATCTGGGCGTCCCGGGTGCTGGGGCAGCCCCATACGGAGGACGACTGGCAGACGGCCCTGCTGGACGAGCTGGCCTTCGCCCCCGAGCTGGATGAGCAGCAGCTGATCCACCGGACGGAGGAGCTGCTGTACCGGTACTTCCGCCGGGCGCGGCGCAGCATCACCGACCGCCAGTGGGCGGCGTGGGCGGGGCGCTCCCTGACGAAGGGTGGAGGTGTGCGGTTCATCAAGCCCAACGCGCTGCGGGCGCTGTCCCATACGGACAGCGGCGGCGGTGCAGGACAAGCGCCGAAGCTCCTGTCGTTCTTGCAGGGACGCACACCGGAGCCGATTTTACGCCGCTATGTAGAGGACTGCTTCGGCGTATCCATGCTGACGCCATCGGAGCTGGCGGAGGCGGAGCGCCTGCTGTGTACCGGTGTCCACAAAAACTGCCGCCTGCACTTTACCAAGGGCGCGCCGCCGGATCGCCCTCCCGCCCCCAACGCGGCGTGGGACGCGGAACACTTCCGGCAGCAGCGCGCCAAAAACCGCGCCTACTATCAGGCGCATCTGGCGGAGAACCAGATGACCCTCCACCAGCTGACACAAAAGCTGCAAAATGTCCTGCTGCTGCGGCAGGATGACGGCGGCGCAGGGGCACGGGCAGGCCGCTTGCAGCCCGGGCTGGCATGGCGTGCCGCTGCACTGGACGATGAACAGGTTTTTCTCCGCCGCAGTCCCGACGAGCCGGAGGAGCTGTCGGTGGACATCCTGCTGGACGGCTCTGCCTCCCAGAACCTTCAGCAGGAGAAGCTGGCCACCCAGGCCTACCTCATCGCGGAGAGCCTCACCCGCTGCCATATCCCGGTGCGGGTCAGCTTCTTCTGCTCCGTCAGCGGCTGCACGGTGCTTCGGATCCTCCGGGACTTCGGCCATCCGGAGGAAAACGACGCCTGCTTTGACTACACCGCCGCCGGATGGAACCGGGACGGTCTGGCGCTGCGGGCCATGGGCTGGCTCATGCGCCGCAGCACCGAGCCAAACCGGCTGCTGCTCCTGCTGTCCGACGCCAGTCCCAACGACGACCAGCGCATCCCCATCGGCGCGCTGCCGCTGGGCGGATATGCGTACAGTGGTAAGCGGGGCGTGGAGGACACCGCCGGGGAGACAGCCGTTCTCCGGCGGCAAGGCATCCGCCCTGTGTGCATCTTCACCGGCTCCGATCAGGAGCTGGACAACGCCCGGCGTATCTACGGCGCGGCGCTGGAGCGTATCCCCACCGCCGGATGGCTGGCGGACGCGGTCAGCCGCCTGCTGTGCGCCCAACTCACCCGCACATAAAAGCACACCGCTTGGTAGCGCCAAGCGGTGTGCTTTTATCTCAGAGCAGGAGGCCATGCCGGTCTGTCAACGGCAGCTCCACTCCGGCATTTCTCCCCCCATACAGGGCGCGGTGCAGGGCGGCAATGTGCGCCGCCGTGGTGCCGCAGCAGCCGCCGAAGATCATCACGCCGCTGTCCAGCATGGCGGGTACGCAGGCGGCAAACGCCTCCGGTGGGCAATCGTACACCGCCCGGCCATCCACCATAACGGGCAGCCCCGCGCTGGGCTTGGCGATCAGCGGCACACGCGCATACGCCCGCAGCCGCCGAAGCTGGGGCAGCATCTGCGCCCCGGTGGAGCAGTTCAGGCCAAAGGCGTCGATGCCCATGTCCTGCAAAGCCGTAAGAGCGGCGGTGATATCGGTGCCGGAGATGCTGCGGCCGTTCCCGTCGCAGGCGAAGGTGACAAAGATCGGCTTGTCGGTGACGGCGCGGACGGCCAGCACCGCGGCCCGGGCGTCGGACAGGGAGATCATCGTCTCGATAACGTACAGATCCACACCGGCCTCCTCCAGTCCGGCCACCTGCTGGGCGTAGGCGTCCACCAGCTGCCGGAAGGAGGCGTCGCCCAGCGGCGGCAGGAACAGCCCCGTGGGGGCCATGTCGCCGGCCACCAGCGCTCTGCCGCCGGCAGCCTCCCGGGTCAGGGCCGCCAGACGGCGGTTGTACGCCGCCACATCTTCCGTCACGCCGTGGGCTGCCAGCCTGACGGCGTTGCCGCCGAAGGTGGGCGTATACAGTACCCGGCTGCCCGCGTCCACATAGCCGCGCTGAAGCTCCCGAATACAGTCCGGGTGCGCCAGCGTCCACTGCTCCATGCTGATGTCGCCGGTATAGCCGCGCCGTTGCAGCTCCGTACCGGTTGCGCCGTCCAGAATCAGGGGAAAGTGAAGCTCCATGTCCATACCTCCACGGTGCGAGCGCCGCACAACGGAAAAAGGCGGCGTCTCCATACAATACCACTACTTTACGGAGGATCGGGGCGCTTTGTCAAGGGCATTGTGCGCCGCAGCGCCGCATGACGGCAAAAAGCGTCCTCTGCCGCAGGGCAGAGGACGCTTTTCATTTTGTTACATATCGTGGATATCCTTCAGAAGATCCTCCAGCGACATGGTGCGGACATCCTCCTCGTCCTTGGACACGGGCTCCTCCGCCAGCGTCTTGTCCACCGTATCCTCCATCACGGGGAAGTCCGGGGCGGACGCCGCCGGTGTCGCCTTGGGCGCGGGAGCCGCCGCAGGTGCATCATCATCCAGCGGGATATCGAAATCCTTCCAATCGCGGGGTGTCGGCGCGGCCTTTTTCACCGGTGCCTCCTCCCGAGGCACGATGCGGGGTACAGAGCGGGGGCGCTCCGGCGTGCGCCGCTCCTCCTGCCGCCGGTCACGGTCGTCCCTGTCATGCCGCCGGCGGTCATGGCGGTCGCGGGGATCGTCTCCTCTGTCGGGGCCGTCCGGACCATCGTCATCGTCTCCACCGCCGGTGCTGCGTCCGATCAACAGTCCCAGCAGGAACAGCAGGATCAACGCCAGCACCACGCCGCCGCCGATGGCGACAACGGTGCGCACCTCGCCCAGCAGGGGCAGCTTGACATTCACCGGGATCTGGAGCATAGGAACCTCCGGCTCCGGTTCGGGCTCAGGCTCAGGCGTAAGCTCCGGGATGGATACAGTAGGCACCGTGCCGGTATACTGCGGCATTCGGAGGACATGGACGGTGTACTCCTTTTTGGTGACCCGATCCTCTGCGGTGCAGGTGACGACAAGGGCGTTGTCGCCCTCCTTCTCAATGGCCACCTCGCCTGTGCCGCCAATGCCGTGAGCCTTGCTGTCACTGGCGGAGGCGGCCAGCTTCACGGTCTTCGTCTCAAAGGGAACGTACACGATGTAATCCGTGACCGTGCTGCTGAACGCGGGACTGAGGCTGACGCCCTCCACGGTCAACTCCGACAGTGAGGCGTCGGTGGACGGCTTATAGTTGGGATCCTGCTCCCGGGTGGCCTCGATCACATAGCTTTTCGTTTTGCCATTGGCCGCCGTGACCTTCAGCGTCACGGTGTTGACGCCCACCGCCAGCTCCGTACCGCTGATGGAGACCTTCTGCCCCTTGTCGGCGCGGTTATAATCCAGACTCAGCTTGGACACGCTGTAAGGGACCTTGGTGGTGTAGTACGTTGTATCGGGGGAAAAAGCCGGGGACAGGGTGAAGTTGCCGCACATGATGGCGGACAGAGAGCAGTTGTCGCTGGGTGCAGCGCCCACGCTGCCCGACCAGCTGGCGGTGCCGAGCTCAAGATCCTTCTCACCGTCAGACGCCACAATGTTTTCGAATTTGGCGGACAGCGCCGCACCGGGCTGGGCGCCCGATGCCACCTTCAGCGTCACGGTGATGACCCCGCCGCTGGCGCTGTTGGTGCCGTACACGCTGAAGCGGTTCTGGTTGACCAGAATGCTCCAGCCGCTGACAGAGCAGCTGTAATTGGTGAAGGTCAAGCCCTCGCCGCAGTTGAGATCCGCCGTCAGGCCGTAGATCTTGCTGTCCACCGACAGCGTCAGCGTCACGGAGTTACCCGGCTGCACGCTGCTGCTGCCGGAGAGGGACGCACCTGCGGCATAGGCCGTCCGGGGCAGCGCCGACACCGCGATCAGCAGTGCCGCCGTCATGGACAGGACGGCACGGAATAGTTTCTTTTTCATGAGTTACCTCCCACTCAGATGGTGCGCTGGCCCACTGTGACCTGCGCGGCCTGTACCACATCGGTGATGGTGATGCGGCCGTCACCGTTGATGTCACCAGCCATCATGGCAGCCTCATCCAAGCCACTGACATTGGCGGCGTAATTTTGCAGCTTGACCACATCGGTGATGGTGATGCGGCCGTCGCCGTTGACATCGCCGGTGACCACGATGGTCAGGCTGGTGCTGCCGCTGACGGCGGTCATGCCCGTACCCACATAGCCGGAGGTGACCTCCTGCTTGCCGCTGTACACGGTGTAGCCCGAGTTGTTCAGGCTCTTGATGGAGGTCCCCGGCGCGATACCGGTCAGGAACCCGCCGGAGGGCTTGGTGGGATCGGCGGATGTACCGCCGCCCTCGGCCTTGGCGGTCTTGTCGAACTGGGCGGTGTAGGTGATATCCTTCGTTCCCATGTAGGTGCCGTCTGCCACAAAGACTCCGCCGTCCTGATCCGTCCACTGCTTAAAGCTGTAGGTGTACTTGCTGTCCGCCGCCTTCACCGGGTTGGCGGGCGCCGTGATGAGGTCGCCCTTGGCCAGCTTGAAGGTGCGGTCCGCCTCGCCGTCCACCTTAAAGGTGACGGTGTAGAGGTCGCCGAACTTGGCGTACAGCGTATGGTTAGAGGCCGCCACAGGGGAGTTGGGCGAGACCTCCGTGCCGTCCTCGTGGAACCACCCCAGGAAGCCGGGCCCGTCCACCGCAGGCAGCTCGCCGTAGGTGTCGGACAGTGCGTATGTACGGGTCTTTATCACGGTATCTCCCACTTGGAAGGAAACGGTGTATTTTTCGTCGTCCTGTCCGCCGGGTACGGGTGCCGTGTTCGCTCCCACGGTAAAAGAGGTTTTTGCCAGCTCGAAGGTACCGGCACTGTTGGTGCCGGTGATCGTCAGCGTATAGGTGCCGACGGTGAGCCTACTGAATGTACAGGCGCTGTCCAGCTCCCACAGGTCGAAATGGTAGGCGGTGCCATTGATATCCTTGGAGACATTGAACCCGCTGCCGCCATTGTCGGAGACGGCCTTCACCGTGATATTGGAGATGGGCAGGCTGCTGGTCACCACACCGCGAATGGGGTAGGAGGAATAGTTGGACAGCAGCTCCGTGGTATACCCCTCGCTTCCGGGGAAGAATGCTCCCTCCAGTCCCCAGACGCTGCCGACGGCTGTGATCTGGAGCCTGGTAGCCTCCTCCGGCTTAGCAGTGGTGGTCACGCCCGTGTCGGACAACACCAGATACTGCCCGGTCGCGCGGTTTTGCAGACAGTAGGGTGCCTCGCCCGCCACTGCTGCCCACAGTTGGTCGTTTCCAGCGGTGGGATCTGCCCATCCCACAGTACCGTTCCCTCCGGTCAGGCGCTTGCCATCAACAGTCAGGGTGTAGTAGCCGCTGGCGTAATAGGTGAACTGGACGGTGCCGGCCTCGGCAATGGCGGCCAGCCCGGAGAGGTCTGTCTTCATGGCCCGCTCCGTGTCGCCGCGAGGCGAAATGCGGTAATCGCCGTTGGGCAGCGGCGCATTGGTGTTCTGGTACAGCATCACAACGGCGTCCGCCGGCTCGTTGATATGCAGGCGGCGGTACACGCTGACCTGCACATCGCCGGAGTTTCCGCTGAAATAGGCCATGGACCGGCCGGAAATGCCGTACTTCTCGGCGGTATCGCCGGACATCGTCTTCTTGGCCGGGGTGTCGTCCAGTCGGCTGCACTCATTGTAGATGGCTTGGATCAACTGGGCCTCGCTCTGGTTTTTGAAACCGCCCAGCTTTTTGAAGGCACGGAGCACTACGCCGGTGGCGCCACTGCAGCCATCGCTGCTGTTGGCGCCGCTGAGAACACCGGCGCCGTGGTGTACACTGCGGCTCCACAGCACATTGCGCAGCGCCACGGAGTAGTTGTTCAGATCAAAGGCAGGGACGGCGGATTTCAGGTTGTTCAGCAGATCCGCGTAGGCGTGGGTCTCCCAGTAGTGCTTCTGGGCCTGGGTGAACTCCTCCGGATAATCGTCGCCCACACTGCGCCAGTTGGCGTTGAAGTTGCTGCCGTAGCCGGGGGAGTATTTTTCGTTGACATCGTAGGCGTAGGCCTTGTACAGCTTGTCGCCCATGTAGCGGTAGAGGGAGCCTTCCTCGAACTCCTTCAGCCACTGGATAAAGCTCAGCGGCGTGCCAGCATTGCTGGCGAACATATAGATGCCGTAGGATGTGCCGCCCAGGTCGCCGTCCACCGTGGAGATATAGCCGGGATCCGCGCTGTTGCCCGTCTCGTAGTACTGGCTCAAATCGCCCAGCCCGGCGCCCGTCCAGTTTTTGCTGGCGGCCAGCAGTGCGGTGGCCAGCAGGCTCAGCACCAGCACAGCGGCCAGCACGATCGCAGTTCCTCGTTTTATTCTTTTCATCACAAACACCCTGCCTTTATCTCATACTGGTAAAGCGGTGCGGAAAAACCCGCTAATTTACATAATAATATTCATTGACAGTATACCATCGGTTTTTGCCGTTGTCTACCAGAAATACGGTGCAAACACAAAAAATACGAAAATTTTGTCGAACAAACCACAACATTTGGGTAGAAATATCGTCAAAACTATCGTATAATGGCCAGCACAAGCCCAAAACGAACAAGGAGAATTCATTATGTCAACGAAAGAAAGAACCGGCAGCGCCGGCCGCACCGTGGGGATCGTCATCATCCTGCTGTGTCTGGCAGGTCTGGCCTGTCTGGGCATATACCTATACCGGCAGCAGCTGCCGCCGCCCCGTCCCGAGACCGCCATCGGCTATGTGGCCTCGGACGGCTCCTCCGCGCCGGTGTATGACATCGACAGCGGCGAGATGCTGGGCGTGCTGGTGCGGGGCAGTCAGGTGGCCTATGTACCCGCAGATCTGGAGCAGCCCCGGGAGGATGGGCGCGTGCGCATCGTCAGCAATGAGGACAGCTATGTGCTGCTGGACGCGGCGCGTCTGACCGACGACCCCGCCAAGACGGTGCAGGTGGATATCGTGTACGCCCTGCGGGGCATGAGCCTGCTGGATGAGACGGGCGCCGTCCCCGGCTGCGCCGTGGAAAAGGGCATGGCGCTGACGGTCATCGGCTTCGACGGGCTGGACGCGGACGGCAACGTGCTGCGCTGGAAGGTCTCCTGCGACCGGGGCGAGGGCTACATCGCCGACGCCAACATCCGCATGACGGAGCCGGAGGCGCAGGCCCAGTACGACGAGGCGCTATACCAGCTCCACGCCGCACGGGGCGATAGCTGGGGCGGCGGCGACGCGGCGGGGCTGGACTACTTCCCGGTGGAAAAGGGCCCCATCGCAGGCAACGATATGCCCGACGAGGTGCGGGCGCTGTACCTCAACGGCTCTGCCGTCCAATACGCGGACAACTACCTCCGGGTGGCGGAGGGCAGCGGCGTCAACGCCTTTGTGGTGGACATCGTGGACGGCACCGCCGTGTCCTACGCCTCGCCGGTGATGCAGCAGTACAGCCCCTCCGCCTACGCGGCGGCCATGGATACCATGGAGGGCTTCCGCGCCAACGTGCAGAAGCTGAAGGACGCGGGCTACTATCTGATCGGGCGCATCACCGTGTTCAACGACGCTCATCTGGCGGCGGATCACCCGGAATATGTGATCTCCGACCTTGACGGCACACCGCTGAAGATCAGCTCCATGTACTGGCCCAGCGCCTACAACCGCACGGTTTGGCAATATAAGGTGGATCTGGCGCTGGAGGCGGCGTCTCTCGGCTTCAATGAGATCCAGTTCGACTACATCCGCTTCCCCGATGGGGCGTACCGCTATGAAAAGGCCGGCACCATCGACTACCGCAACACCTACGGCGAGAGCAAGGCGCAGGCGGTGCAGCGCTTCCTGCTGTATGCAGCGGAGCGGCTCCACGGCGCGGGGTACTATCTGTCCGGCGATGTGTTCGGTGAGTGCGCCAACCCCTACGTCACCGCCTGCGGCCAGTACTGGCCCGCCATCAGCGCGGCGGTAGACGCCATTTCCGGGATGCCCTACCCCGATCATTACAGTGCGCAGGGCGACTATAAGCCGTGGGAGCATCCCTATGATACGGTGCATATGTTCGGCGCAGCGGCGGCGGAGCGGCAGAAGGAGACGGTTTCTCCCGCGGCGGTGCGCACATGGATCCAGGCGTACAACGCCCTCTGGGAGCCGTATAACACCTACGGCGCGGCAGAGATCGCCGCGGAGGTCAAGGCGCTGCGGGACACCGGCTGCACCAGCGGCTTCATGACGTGGAACGGCGGCTCGGACATCAACAAATACCAGAGCATCATCAGCGCCTTGCGCTGAAAAAAGAAACGGAGCGGCTTTCGCCGCTCCGTTTCTGACTGTTTAAGACCTCCGCCGCCTCGGCAGAAAACCGCGCCGGTCAGGGCAGGTAGGTCAGCTGCACGGGGATGTGCTGCTCGGCGGTGAAGTCGAACCAGCGGCCGTCGAAGGACACGGAGGTAACGGTGTCCACATCCACCATGCGGTTGAAGATGTATACCGCGTGAGCGAAGGGGGCGGTCTCACCGTCGCCGTAGATGTAGCCCAGCACCCAGTTCATCAGGTTCTGGCTCTCGCTGGTCACCACATAGGAGGTGCCGTCGGCATAGTGCAGCGTCAGCTCCTGTGCGGTCAGCTCCCGGTCGGGGGAGGCGTTGCCCATGGTGATGCCCACGGCGGAGATGCGGGCCACCTCGCCATCGGCGGCGGTCAGCGTCCGGACAGGGGCGTAGGTGCGGGGCTGGATGGCCACGGCGTAGGGCTCCCGGCCCTCGCCGCCGCCGTCGTAAACGGTGAAGTAGAAGTTGTCGCCCTTCTGATACGTCTCACCGGCGGCAAAGTAGGCCACCACGTCCAGATGGGTGGCGGTGCTGGTGGTCTTGTCCACGTGGAGCTTGACATTGATGCTGCCGCCCTGCTGGTAGTCGGGGGAGCGCAGGTACATGCGGGGCTCCAGCGGCAGGCTGTATACCTCACCGTAGCCTGCGTCCTCGTAGGATACGCCTTCGGGATCGTCCACGGTGTAGGTCAGAATGCCGCAGCCGCTCTCGTCGACAAGGAACGTCTCCAGTGTGATGGTGGTGCTGCCTACGGTGAGCTCGGCGTCCAGCTTGCTGAGGTAATCGCCCACCAGACGCTGCACGGTATCCCGGTCGCCGGGGATGCGCTCCATGTCCGGCAGAGTGATGAGCTCACCGGAGTTGCCCTC
>ERZ1026844.733-NODE-733-length-22207-cov-3.910663_pt1 | contig 22207 bp, 24 predicted proteins | sample MGYA00380152_ERZ1026844 | MGnify/ENA primary metagenome ERZ1026844 (study PRJEB33269, sample SAMEA4719788) | human gut metagenome | biome: human-associated habitat; feature: organic feature; material: feces | place: Cameroon | collected 2013-10 ... | reverse complement strand
GACTATGTTACAGGACTCACACTTCTAGGGGGTGAACCATTTGAACACAGCAACCAGCAGGGACTCCTTCCATTGCTGAGAGAAGTACGCAGAATATATCCTGACCTGAGTATATGGTGCTTTACAGGATATCTGTTTGACAAGGATATTGTTGGAAGAATGTGCAATGAATGGAAAGAAACTAAAGAAATGCTTCAATACATTGACGTCATAGTCGATGGTAAATTTGAAGAAGACAAGAAAGATATGATGCTTCAGTTCAAGGGTTCATCTAACCAGAGGACAATCCTTGTAAAAGAATCACTCGAATCAGGTAATATCGTACTTCTGTACGATTAATAATAAAAAGGAGTTTACGCAATGTCACAGAAAGTTAATATTAAGAAATTAAATCCAGATGCCTGTATCCCAACATACGGAACAGAATTCTCAGCAGGAGCAGATCTCTACTCAGGAATGCCAGAAGCTGTAACAGTTATGCCAGGCACAACTGAATTCATCAAAACAGGAATAGCAATGGAGATACCAGCAGGACTCGTAGGCCTCATCTACGCAAGAAGCGGAATGGCATGTAAAAAAGGTCTTGCCCCAGCCAACAAAGTAGGCGTAATAGATTCTGACTACAGAGGTGAAATCATAGTAGCCCTCCACAACCATTCAGATAAACCTGTAACCATAGAACCAAAAGACAGAATCGCACAGATAGTCTTAGCTCCATACATCGCAGCAGACTTCAACGAAGTAGAAGAACTTGATGACACAGAAAGAGGCGAAGGCGGCTTCGGCTCAACAGGCACAAAGTAAAAAAAATCCATCTTGCAACATGCCAAAGCATAAGCAAGATGGATTTTTTATCCCACCACATTTCATAGCCACCCCGGTCACACATCAACAGTCGCCTTGCAACATGCCGAAGGCATAAGCAAGGCAAGACAGAATTAACGTAGATTGGAACCGGCAGCATATTATTGTGCGAGTCCGATTTAAGGCGAACCGTGTGGGAGTTATGCCGCTCTATACAAAAGAGCGGTGAGAGAAAACTCGTTCAAGCGAAGCGCGTTTGTTTTCTCTCACCGTAATAAACTCTGTATAGAGCGGCATTTACTCCCACTAGGTGCAGCCGCCATGAGGACTCGCACAATAATATGCTGCCGGTTCCCACACAACCTAAATTCTGTCAGCCAACCTTACTTATACTCAATATTGGCATGTTCAATAACATAGTCCTGTGCCTTCTGTACAAGCATAGCCTTTACAATCTTATCTTTTCCGTATTTTTCAACAAATGTATCCGCATTAGAGTATCCGTTATCAGCCGCAAAATCATCAATAGAACCTTTATAATCGTATTCTCTCATTGTCATATTGCGGTCTTTAACTATAGCCTCCATGATAAGCTGCTGTGCAGCAGATTTCTTAACAAAGTCATCAAAAGAAAGTCCATACTGCTTCTGACAATATTCTTCCTTTGAAAGTTTAGAAAAATCCGCATAGAAACCAATAGATGTTTCAAGTCTGGATTTTGTTTCTTCCATAAGTGAATCAGGATAACTGCTTATCTTGAATGTATCCTGTAAAGAAGATAATACATCTTCCTGTATCTTGTTCTCAACCTTTGAATTAATATCAGTTTCAAGAGATTCCTTTATTGACTGTCTATATTCTTCAACAGTATCATATCCAAACGCCTCTTTAACATATGCATTAGTTATCATTGGAACATTTGCCTGTGCAACTGTCTGCATTGTAAGTTCAAATACAACACTTGTGCCTTTATATAAATCTGAACTATAATCCTCAGGTATATCAACAATAAGTATCTTTGTCTGACCTGCTGTCATACCATATAAAGCCTGATCTAACTCATCAAGTTCAAGTCCAAGAGTATCCGTTCCAAGAATCATTGTTTTACCATCTGTATTAGTAAGTCCGCTAAGAGATGAGCCTGAAGATGTAGCAGTATATGTAACAAGAATCTGGTCAGAAGCTATCGCACCTCTGTCAACTTCTGTATAAGTAGTATTATCTTCTACATCCTTTTTAATTTTACTCTCTATAAGTTCATTCTCTATTGAAGTTTTATCTACCTGGACTGATATGTTTTCATACTGTCCAAGCTGAACATAATCTTCAACATTATAATCATACTTAACATCAATCTTACTATTGCATGCCGTTGCCATAAGCATAGAAACTGATAATAAAGCAACTGCTGTCTTCTTCATAAAACTTTTTTTCACAATAAACCTCCGCTCTTACTTCATTATATTATATAGAAATATAGAAGTGAAAAATTGACTTTCATACTATATCACATAAAAGAGATTTTATCCATATCTGTTCATATTAGTTCACAGAAATATCATACATTTTAAAAAGAAAAGACTGCCGCTTTCACGACAGCCTATTATCTCTATGATATATAATATATAATCAATTATGCAAGCTTAGACTTAGCAACCTCTGCGAGCTTAGCAAATCCTTCTGCATCGTTAACAGCCATCTCAGATAATACCTTTCTGTTAAGATCGATATTAGCTAACTTAAGACCATACATGAACTTGCTGTATGAAAGTCCGTTAATTCTTGCAGCAGCATTAATTCTGGCAATCCATAACTGTCTGAACTGTCTCTTCTTCTGCTTTCTGCCCTTATAGCTCTCTGTAAGAGCTCTCATAACTGACTGCTTAGCAACTCTGTACTGCTTAGATCTTGCTCCTCTATAACCCTTAGCGAGCTTTAATACTCTGTTATGCTTCTTCTTTGCGTTTAATCCGCCTTTAATTCTTGCCATTTTATAAATTCCTCCTTAAACTATATCTCTAAATAAATGTTGTTATACCATTAATCTTAGAGATAAGGCATAATCTTCTTCATTGTCTTAACATTAGTTGCGTCAGTCATAGCTGCCTGTCTAAGATTTCTCTTTCTCTTAGCTGACTTCTTTGTAAGAATGTGGCTCTTGTATGCCTTCATTCTCTTTAACTTACCTGTTCCAGTTACTTTAAAACGCTTTGCAGCTGCTCTTTTTGTCTTTACCTTTGGCATAATAATCCTCCTAAAAATGTCTGTTAGTTATTATTTATTTTAACGTTTTTCAGTTAAAAACATCATCATGCTCCTGCCTTCCATCTTAGGAGCCTTCTCAATTACAGCTATATCACTAAGCTTTTCTGCAAAATCTTCTAAGATATGCTTAGTAGAATCGATATGAGCCATTTCTCTTCCTCTGAATCTTAATGATACTTTAACCTTGTTACCTTTTTCAATGAACTTTCTTGCTTAATTACACTTAGTGTTAAGGTCATTGACATCGATGTTAGGTGATAAACGAACTTCCTTAACTTCTACTGTCTTCTGTTTCTTCTTAGCTTCCTTTTCCCTGCGGAGCTGTTCGTACTTGAACTTGCCGTAATCTACAATTCTGCACACAGGTGGATTAGCTGATGGTGAAACCATTACTAAATCAACTCCTGCATCCTTAGCCATGTTTAAAGCATCTCTTGATGCCATAACTCCAAGCTGCTGTCCTTCTTCTCCAATAACACGAACCTCTTTGCATCTGATCTGTTCGTTAATCATTAACTCGTTAATAGCGGTACACCCCCATATAAAAAATTAAAGTGAATAGCATAGCTATCCACTTTCTTTAATCAAAACACAATCCTATAATATGTGTAATTCTTAAATATCAACCCGAGTCGCCCTGTGCGCTGAGGTGAGAGTGGATACTCTGCTTTGTTTTGCAACTATTGCATAATATCATTCCAAGCAGCATATGTCAACCCCATTTTTAAAATTTATTTACAAAAATTTATCACAATGCAATTAATCTTATGTCTTGGAATATCACCTCAATAATGATATTATAATACAGAAAATAAATCAAGAAAGGATCTGACATTTATGAAAGATTTTCTTATATCAACTGACACAACTGCCGATTTGCCTGACAATTATGTTAAAGAAAACAACATTGATATCCACACTCTATTCTATGCATTTGGTGACGTAATCTATGGAACAGACAATATTATGCCAGAGAAGGAATTCTTTGACCGCATGCGTAATGGCGAGATGCCAACAACTATGGCATGTAACCCGCAGGATTGCAAGACAATATTTGAAAAGCGTGTCAATGAGGGCTTTGATATTCTTCACATTGCATTTTCATCAGCACTTTCAAGCAGTTACAATAACGCCTGCATAGCTGCCAATGAAGTTATGGAAGAACATCCGGGAGCGCGAATCGTTGTTATCGATTCTTTAGCTGCTTCAATGGGCGAAGGTCTTATAGTATATAAAGCTATCGAAATGAAGAAATCTGGAAAATCCATGGACGAAATAATAGACTTTGTCAATGAGCACAAGCTTAATGTAGTACATAATTTTACTGTTGATGACTTAAACCACTTATATAGAGGAGGCCGTGTTTCTAAGACTACTGCCATTATTGGTACACTTGCCAATATCAAGCCAATCCTTCATGTAAATAATGAAGGCAGGCTTATTAATATAGGAAAAGTCCGCGGAAGAAAGAAATCACTTATTGCTTTAGTTGACCGTATGGAGGAGCATATCGGTTCATACAGAGATAAGAATGATATTGTATTCATCAGTCATGGTGACTGCTTACAAGATGCACAGTTCGTAGCAAATCTTGTCAAAGAAAGATTCGGCATAGATAACATATGGATTAATTATATATGTCCTACAATTGGCACACATTCCGGTCCTGGAACAGTTGCACTCTTCTTTATGGGCGAATCAAGATAATATACATGCAAAACTGGCAGAGTGTTTACCACCCTGCCAGTTCTTTTATCTGTTCTACCAACGTATTCACATCTACAGGCTTAGATATAAGTCCATTCATGCCTATCTTTTGCAACATCTCCATCTCTGTTCCAAAGCCATCTGCTGTCATAGCAATTATTGGCACATCTGTACATTTTCCATTCTTAGTTCTTATAATCTTCGTAGTCTCTATACCATCCATCCCTGGCATTCTCACATCCATAAGAACTGCATCTATGTCATCCGCCTGTTCACTTTCAAGCAGTTCAATCGCTGAACTGCCATCTTCTGCCTCATAAACCGTTATATCTTCATCTTCAAGAATATCTCTTACAAGTTCCCTGTTAAAATCATTATCATCAACTACAAGTACACATTTATCCATGCTGTTCTCCTCTGACACATAATCATAAGATTCATATTATAACACATTATTCTCTCTTATTTCTGAAACAAGCTTTCTTCTGTATGCCCTGCAGCCATTTTCATTCCAGTATTTTCTCTTTTCAACCTTAATAACCTCAAATGTTGTATGGAAAATATCTGTCTTATAGCTTGTATATGGTTCTCTTCCCGGATAGAATACAGTAATTGAATCTGCACATTCATCTATCTTAAGACCATAATCCTTAGCAAACTTTCGTGATTCATAGGGGCTTCTTATCATCTTGATATGTGCATAATATCCTACAAGATAAGCAAAATAGTTCATATCAAATTTATCAAGCCATCTGCCATCACTTGCCATAAATACTATAACAGGGAATGTTCTTTCTTCATCTGCAATCAGCGTTGTAAGATCATCGTAATCCTTACTGTCTTCAACGTATCTTACGGATTCCCTCATTCTTTCCACATCAACAATTCCTATATTGTCTGCAATCTCTCCAAAGAAATTAGGTCTTGAAAACAGTACATTTTCATTATCCCTGTATCTGTCTGCCGGCTCTGCATATCTGTTAGATACCGTGAATTTCAGTCTGTCACCTTCTCTGCATACAACTGCTTCAGATATCCATACTCTTGTTGGTATCTTAGTATCAAGATGTGTAGTTTTTTCAGAAAAATACACATTATCTGCATCATATAAAAGATTAACAGAATATCCTGGTTCCGCATTAACATAAGTTCCAGCACTATCTGGCAGGTCTGTAAATACATCCTCAAATCTTGACTTAACCCACGAATATATATATCCTGTAGCTTTTCTGAACGCATCTGCCATGACAAGATTGCTAAGATCAATATATGTATCAGCCTTAAACACCATATATGAACCAAACTGCTTGAACGGCTCAAATCTTCTTCTCTTGGCTATATTATCATTCTCCTGCTTCTTCTCATGTTCTATTCTTGCAAATGCTTCTTTCAGCCTTTCATCTTCAGGTCCAATCTGGTTAACTATCTTTACAATATTATTAACAGTTATCTCTGGTCCTTTATCTCCTGTATTATCCCAAAGCTGCTTTAACAGCGGTTCTCTCTTAAACTTGTAAAACTTCTTGGCAAGTTCTGTATCATCGTCAAATATTTCTTCAATATATGGATGAAGCGGCTCTCTCGTAAATTTCAGTCTGTAATGACATCTTAACATATAGTTCCATTTTCTGTCTTTGTAATGCTGATGTCCTAAATCTTCAATCAGCCCAACAACTGAATCATCACATAACTCCAGTGTCGCAAGAATACTGTTCATCTTTCTTGCCAGTGCTTCATTACCCGTGCCAAAGGCTGAACCTTTATATCTCATGTCATGTTCAATCTCATGCCAGCCCTCAAAAGAATTAGTTCTTACCTGTATCTCAAATGTATCATCCACATAATCTCCAAGCTCAGGATTAACAATGGTCTTGCTAAGATATCCTGGCAGCTTGAATATTCCGTTAATCTTCATTGCCCTGAACTCATATTCATTGGCCTCTGTTGTATTCCACACACCTGGCATAGAGAATATCGTATCAAGAAAATTCTTAACAATCTCAACGTCATCTGCATAATACAGTATAATTCTGATTCCAATAAGATCCTGCATCTTCTTATCCTGATTATCAGTTCCAGGTCTTCTGTAATCCTTTAATATAAGCTTATTAAGCATTGAATCCGGAGCCTTTACCCTGTATGCAACCCTGTAATAAAATCCTGCTTTCCTAAGCTTTTCCTCTATAATACTCAAAAGATCATCTTTAACTATATCAGGAACATATATCTTTTCTACATTCTCCTTAGTAAATAATTCATTAACTTCATTCATATCCTAACCTCTTATTCCCGCCACTTTGGCAAACTGTGTCTCCACCCTTGCCCTTAAGCGGTTTTTTATTACCTCTGTTGCAAATGCAGCTTCAACGCCATTCATTATCAGCTGCTTAACATCTTTCTTCTCCATATTAAATATATCTGCAACCAATGCCAGTTCTCTAGCTTCTGTAGTATCAGAAACCATCATATTATCCGTATTAACAGTAACTCTTATTCCCTTATTCATAAGCTGCTGTATCGGATAATCCCCTATTGTCTCATATATTTTAGTGTTCAGATTGCTTGTCGGACATAATTCCAACACAACACCTCTGTCTGCAAGTTCCTTCATAACTAAAGGATTCTCTGTACATCTTATGCCATGTCCTATTCTTTTTGCCTGAAAATTCAATGCACATTCAACACTTTCTGCTCCGGCTGCCTCGCCTGCATGAATAGTAAATGGCACTCCTTTCTGCACTGCATCCCTGAATACATCTGCAAATGTATCTGTTGCATAAAGTCCTTCTGCCCCTGCAAGGTCTGCCGCCACAACACCGCTTCCCTTTTCAGCATATAATGCAGCAAGTCTTACTGTCTCCATATTAGCATCCTTATTATCATCCGAACGCATACAGCATAATATAAGATTGTGACAGGAATATGACTTCCAGTACTTTCTTGATTCATCGAGTCCCTCACATGCTGCTTCAACAATCTCCTGCTGTGACAATCCTTTTCTTGTATGAAGCTGCGGTGCAAATCTTATCTCGCTGTATATTACACCCTGTTCTTCCTGCTCCTTAACAAGCTGACATACACTATATTTAACAGCATCACGCGTCTGCAAAAGTTGAAGTGGAAATTCGAATTTTTCAAGATATTCATTAAGGTTCTTACAATCTGATGATACACTCAGCTTCGCTGACAATTCTACATCATCACCTGTTTCTATATTCTGCATATCAGAAAGATGTCTTACAGATTCAAGCGACAATGAACCATCAAGATGTACATGCAGGTCTGTAAGGCAATCCAGTTTTTCTATCCATTCTATATTGCTACTATTCAAAAAAACACCCTCTAACATAATAATATCTTATATACACTTCTTTACATTTTAAACTTCATTCAGTATATTTGCAACACTGATACGCTTTTCCATCCACATTTTACCAAGTGTTTTAATAAATTTTATGATTAATTTATATTCAGCACATTTGCATTAAATATACATGCGTGTTATAATCTATATATCATTATCGTTATAAATAATCGGGGGATATAATTATGTCAGTTATTCATGAATCAGCAGAAAACTATCTTGAATCAATATTAATGTTAAGTAAAAAGCTTCCTGTTGTTCGTTCGATTGATGTTGCCAACGAATTAGGCTTCAAGAAATCAAGTGTAAGCATTGCAATGAAGAATTTAAGAGAATCTAATCATATAACTGTAACTAAGGAAGGTTACATATACCTTACAGAATCTGGTAAGGAGATTGCAGAGATGATTTATGAGCGTCATCAGCTTCTCACATCATGGCTCACACGACTTGGTGTTGACCCTAAGGTTGCTGAAGAAGATGCCTGCCGTATCGAACATGATATAAGCAAAGAATCATTCAATGCTATTAAGAAAGCAATATCTTAATTTTTCTCATATAATTTCCTTCTCTGAAAGAGCCATACCGGATTATCCGATATGGCTCTTTCTATTTTTTATATTCTTTTATCCGGCAAATTCCTGTGCCCAGTAATGGCGGTACTCTCCACCGCCACCTGTGCTATAACCCAGCCCCATTTTTGTATACTCAGGGCTTAATATATTGGCTTTGTGTCCTGCTGATCCAAGCCACGAATTCATGACTTCTTCTGGAGTAGGCTGACCTGCAGCGATATTTTCTCCGCACATCATATATCCAATATTACAATAATCAACTACAGTAAAGCATTCTCTGCCACCAGGTCTTGTATGACTAAACTCCCCTGTCCTGTCCATCTCAATTGCCCTCATGTTAGCTGCATTACACAGTGCCTCATCCAGCACGAGCGGAGCAACGCCAGCATTAGCTCTTTCAATATTAACAAGTTCTAACACCCTGTTTGCAAATTCACTATATGTAACCGTATTAATCTTTGCAATTGCAAGAAGGCTTTCATCATCAATGACATTAGCACTTTCGTCAGAAGATGAATCATCTGAATTCTCTCCGGCATCAGATGAACCACCATTGTCATCTGATTCTGAGCCATAACCGGAGCCATTATCCTGATAGCTGTCATCCTGACTGGCATCATCCTGATATCCACTATTCTGTGAATTCTCCTGCACATTATCATTATCTGTGCCTATGTCTGCATGTCCAGCATCTGTCTGATTGTCAGATGAATCTGATGCATTGGCATCCTGCTGTTTACTTTCAGTCTGCTTATTGTTCTCACTATCTGTTTTCTGTGTGACTTTTTCAAATGTCTCTTCGTATGCAATTGCTTTAGTTGCTACTTGCTCTTTATTAATATTCTTCTCTTTAGAAGCCACATTATCTCTGGCAGTGCTGCCACAACCTGCGAACAGACTTCCTGCAATCATTACAGCAATAAAAGCTGCTGTATATCGTCTCTTCATAATATTTGTCCCCCGTTTATCTACTCCTTGACAGTTTCACTGTCAAAGAAAATCATAACATACTGGCATAAGATTTTCCATAAGCATTTTTTGTCATCAATACCATATAAACCTGTATAATTGCCATAAATTACCATTTATACTACTATTATTATGCTGATAAAATGTTATTTTTCTAATAGTCCAATCTCGATTAGATGAACTATGGAGGAATACTATATGCAGGAGTATCGTAATAGAATCCGTGAATTACGTGAAGAAAAACATATAACACAGGTAAGATTAAGTACTGAACTGGGGGTTGCTCAGGAAACCATAAGTGCATACGAACAGGGAAGACACCTTCCAAGCGTCACATCACTTATGAAGCTTAGCGTAATATTAGATGCTAGTATGGACTATATAATGATGAAATCTGATGTCAGAAATGTTGTACAGGTAAAATCATTATCTGATAATGAAACAAGACTTCTCAGATATTATAAAAAGCTTAACACATCAGGTAAAGAAAAAGCACTTTCATACCTCGAAGGCCTTAATGACGGATTAAGAGCTGGCCGTAAATAGCATATTTTTAAGTAATATATAAGCCTCCCTGACAAATATACGTCCGGGAGGCTATTAGTTTAATTAACCTTATTATTCAAGATATCCTGTGTATTCTGCTGTCTTTAATATATCGTTAGCTCTTGCAATCTCTTCCTTAGTCGGTGGCATTACATCAGAAAGTGTATATGGAATTCCTAATTCTTCCCATTTGAATACACCAAGTGTATGATATGGAAGCACCTCAAATCTTTTTACTGTCTTTAAGCTGGCAACAAAATCTCTTAACTGTTCAAGATCTTCCTGTGCATCTGTAACTCCAGGAACAAGAACATGTCTTATCCACATATCCTTATTGTGGTCAGACAGATACTTTGCAAGGTCAAGAATGTTCTTATTAGTCCATCCTGTAAGGTCCTTATGCTTCTCATCATTAATCTCTTTAATATCAAGAAGAAAAAGGTCTGTGACTGCCATCAGTTTATCAAACTTTTCAAGATACTCAGGCTCCATCTTGAAAGGATTTCCTGATGTATCAAGCGTTGTGTGCACACCATTCTTCTTTGCAATTTCAAAAAGTTCTGTTACGAACTCCATCTGAAGAAGCGCTTCACCACCACTTACAGTAATTCCTCCGCCATTCTTCCAGTAATTCTTGTAACGATAAGCTTTATCAAATACCTGCTGTGCAGTCTCCAATGTGCCGCCTTCTTCTTTCCAAGTCTCAGGGTTATGGCAATATCTGCATCTCATATGACATCCTTTAAGAAATACGATATATCTTACACCTGGTCCATCAACCGAGCCAAAGCTTTCAACCTGATGAATTCTACCTTTAATACTTTCATTCATAGCATTTTCCTCTTCCATAATTATTACTTTATAAATGTATTATCACAAAACAGCGATAATTTACTCCAAAAATATCTACATTTTATAGAAACATATATTTGGTGCATTAAATATAACACATCCCCTATATATTGTCAGTTTGAAATCATCATGTTTGCATAAAAAAGCAAAATGTAGACCTTTTTACCTACATTTATCTGTTTCTATAACGTATTCTCTCAAGCCTGTTTATCTCATAACATTTTTCACACATGCCAAACTTATGATTCCATTCCAGCTTCTTTCCGCATCGTTTGCATCTGTTAAAAAACTCACCATTAGTAAGCTCGCTTACTATACGTTCTGATATATCTTCCTTCAACATTCTTATACGCTCATTATATTCTGAAATATTGAGTGCATTACAATACGAATTCAGCAGGTCCAGTTTTTTATATAACTGCTCCAGATCATCAAGTTTCATGTTCGTTATATCATCATATTCTGTATCAACATAGTACCACATTCTGCTTACAGGTTCACCATCTGCTGTCATATCAACCAGATCCTGCCACAGATATTTTAATTGTTCACTGTTTTCATCAAACGGTATATTAATAAGACTGTATTCAAGGTCTTTATTAATCTTTTCACCATGTTTTTTCTCAATATATTCAGCAAGCTTAATACGATTCTTAAGATCGGCAACCGAAAAGCATTTTTTCTCAATAGTCTTTAACCATATCTTAAATATTTCTGACAGACTGTACGGCATATCGAGCACTTTTCTAGGCGGCTGTATAACGCAGCTTGTTATCTGTTCATATCTTCCATGCAGAAGCTCACCTATCTGTTCCCTGTCTTCTAAAGAATTAACATATCCCTGATTATACATTCCTTTTCGTCCGGCTCTTCCGGCAATCTGCTTGACCTCACTCATATTAAGAGGTCTCTTTGATTTGCCATCAAACTTTCTTGCTTCAGTAAATATAACTCTTCTTATCGGAAGATTCACTCCCATTCCAATCGCATCAGTACATACAACTATCTTACTTTCGCCACTTAAAAACCTTGCAACCTCTGCTTTTCTTACACTGTAAGGAAGCGAACCATATATAACACTTACTTTATAACCCTCCTTTTTCAGCAGGGTCGCAAGCATAAGAACCTTTCTTCGTGAAAATGCAACTAAAGCATCCCCGTCCTGTATATCGTCTGGAAATATGAAATCATGATCTTCCATTATAAGCCTTGAATTTCTTTTATGTCTTATGTCTGTATATGTGTCTCCACACATTTTTATAAGCATTTTTACGATATGTATTGCATTCGGTGACATGCATATGTGAATAACATCCGCATTGACACCAAGAATTGCCTCTGTCCACGCCCATCCCCTGTCTTTGTCTGACACCATCTGGGCTTCATCTATTACACAGACATCATAATGCCTGCTTATATCCATCTTCTCTACAGTACACGATAAATGCTTTGCGCCTTCCCTTATGTCCTTCTCTTCACCTGTTGTTAAAGAACAGTTAATTCCTCTGGCAAGGCTCATCTCCTGAATCTCCAACGCAAGCAGCCTTAAAGGTGCAAGGTACATTCCTGCATCTGCATTGTAAAAATCCTCAAGTGCATCATGGGTTTTTCCAGTATTAGTCTCCCCTATATGCAATATAAAATGTCTCTTTATATTTCTGGCTTCAGGATACAGCTGTGTTATATCCTCAGGTATGCTCTCCATTAAGGCGGTCTTTATCTTAAGTTCCTTAAGACTCGCAAGATCCTTTGGCACGAATTTCTTCTTTTTCTTTTTATAGTAATATCTAGCCATTTATTTTCCTATTGTTTTCTTAAATATAAACAAGAAGCATGACAATGCATAATAAATTACATATTGTCACGCTTCTTTCTGTAAGGTCAGTCTGATTATTTAGCTGCTGCAGGATTATTCTTCTTAGTAGCAATCTCATCCTTAAGCATTGCAACAAATTCGTCCTTAGATACTGTAGTTGACTTCTGCTCGCCGTGAAGTCTGTAGCTTACAGTTCCTTCTGCTGCTTCATTCTTACCAAGCACAATAAGGTAAGGAATCTTCTTTACCTGAGCTTCTCTTACTCTGTATCCAAGCTTTTCTGCTCTCTCATCAATCTCAACTCTGATTCCATTATCAGCAAGATAATCATAGAGACCATGTGCATAAGCATTTAACTCCTCATCTTCATTCTTAACCGGAAGAATTGTAGCCTGTACAGGAGCAAGCCATAATGGAAGGTTGCCCTTTGTCTCCTCAAGTATATAAGCCATGAATCTGTCAAGAGAACCAAGGATAGCTCTGTGAAGAACTACAGGTGTCTTTCTCTGTCCATCTTTATCAATGTATGTTAAGTTGAACTTAGATGGAAGACAGAAATCAAGCTGACATGTTGATAAAGTATATTCATTACCGATAGCAGGCTTAACATTAACATCAAGCTTAGGTCCGTAGAATGCAGCCTCTCCGATTTCCTCTGTATACTCAATTCCGATATCATTAAGAACCTTTCTTAATGCGTTCTCAGCATTATTCCACATTTCATCATCATCATGATACTTAACCTTATCCTCTGGATCTCTTAATGAGAGAACACAGCGGTAATCTGTAATATTGAAATCCTTATATGTCTCAAATATAAGATCTACAACCTTAGCAAATTCTGACTCAATCTGCTCTGGTGTTACAAAAAGGTGGGCATCATTCTGGCAGAAATGTCTTCCTCTTTCAATACCCTTTAATGTTCCACTTGCCTCGAATCTGAAGTCATGTGCAATCTCACCTATTCTTATAGGAAGATCCTTGTAAGAATGCATTTTATTAGCATATATCATCATATGGTGAGGGCAGTTCATTGGTCTTAATACAAATGATTCGCCTTCAACTTCCATAGCTGGGAACATGTTTTCCTTGTAGTGATCCCAGTGACCTGATGTCTTGTAAAGATTAACTGTACCAACACATGGTGTCATTACATGAAGGTATCCAAGCTTTCTTTCCTTGTCCTTAATGTAATTCTCAAGCTCCTGCCATACTGTATATCCCTTTGGTAAGAACATTGGAAGTCCACGGCCGATTAAGTCATCTGACATGAAAAGTTCCATTTCCTTGCCAATCTTTCTGTGGTCACGTTCCTTTGCTTCCTCAAGAAGCTTAAGATGTTCTTCAAGTTCCTCAGCTGTTGGGAAACATACGCCATAGATTCTCTGCATTACGTGATTGCTGGCATCGCCCTTCCAGTATACACCAGAATATTTAACAAGCTTGAAGTTCTTACAAAGCTTAGTATTATCAACATGAGGTCCACGACAGAGGTCTGTGAAATCGCCCTGGTCATATACTGTAATGTTGCCGTCTTCAAGGCCGCTTATAAGGTCAAGCTTATACATATCGTCCTTGAACATCTCAAGTGCTTCTTCCTTAGAAACTTCTCTTCTGTATATCTTCTTGCCTTCCTTGCAGATTTTCTTCATCTCTTTTTCGATAGCTTCAATAGCTTCGTCATTGATTACATTATCTCCAAGGTCTATATCATAATAGAATCCCTCTTTTACTACTGGTCCAACCCAGAACTTAGCATGTGGATATAAATGCTTAACTGCCTGTGCCATAACATGTGCACATGAATGATTAAGAGTATTCAGTCTTTCATCTTCCTTAAAATTAACCATGATAAATCTCCTTTTGTGTTAATATTTTTGTTGCCATTCTCATCGCTACTCGCGCAAAAAAGCCCCTTATACAGTGGCTTTCCAGCTTGCTGTATAAGGGGCGAATATTCAATCCGCGGTTCCACCCTTATTATTCTCTCATGTAGGAGAACATCTCATTACGATTATAACGGAATCACCGTGCCGTATTGGGGCCGCTCAGAGGTGGTTTTCCCACATTCGTATTCTAAGGCACTTCCACCATATATGCCTCTCTCTGTAGAACCGTAACATAGTACTCTTCTCGTCAACGCTTTGACTAAAAGTATATTTCAAAAGCTGCCCGATGTCAACCTGTTAATCACGGATTTTCTATTCAATTTGTAATTCAATTTTCTTTTTAAGACAATTTCATATCTCCATCTTTAACCCAGCCAATCTTCTTAAGAAGCATATTAATAAGCGGGCAGAGAACTGCTGGCAGAACGAATGATATAAGTATCATTCCAGCCCAGTCAAATCCTGTAATTGCAGCCTTAGTTCCATTAGCAATATCATTTACCCAGCCGGAATACACACCAATCTGACCGACAAATCCGCATGTTCCCATACCAGATGATACCGGAGTACCATTCATCTGCAGTTTGAACAGGCATGTTGCCATAGGCCCTGTAATTGCAGATGTAACTATAGGTGCAATCCATATTCTTGGATTCTTAATAATATTTCCCATCTGAAGCATTGATGTACCAATTCCCTGAGATACAAGTCCACCCCAGCGGTTTTCCTTAAATGACATAACCGCAAAACCTACCATCTGCGCACAACAGCCTGCAACTGCTGCTCCACCCGCAAGTCCTGTAAGTCCAAATGCGGCACATATAGCTGCTGATGATATAGGAAGTGTAAGAGCAATTCCCACAAGTACTGATACTGCAATTCCCATAAGGAAAGGCTGGAGATTAGTTGCAAGCATAATAAGCTCACCAATCTTCATTGCCGCTTTTCCTAAAGCCGGTGCGATAAGAGCTGCAACGCCTGTTCCAACGCCTATAGTAACAAGCGGTGTAACAAGAATATCTACCTTAGTTTCCTTAGAAATCATTTTACCTGCTTCTGCTGCAATAATTGCAACAAAATATACTGCAAGTGGACCACCCGCACCACCAAGTGCATTAGACGCGAAGCCAACTGTTATAAGTGAAAACAGCACAAGTGGAGGGCATTTCAGTGCATAACCAATTGCAACCGCCATTGCCGGTCCGCTCATTGCTGACGCAAGCCCTCCAACTGTATAATTTACGCCACTCACTGTTGCCACAGTATTAGTAAGAAAACCGATATGTAACTGTGTTCCCAGTGTATTAAGAATTGTTCCTATAAGCAGCGAACAAAACAGTCCCTGTGCCATCGCTCCCAGTGCATCAATACCATACCTTTTAACTGAAACTTCAATATCTTTTCGTTTCAGAAAAACCTTAAATTTCTCCCACATAAATAAACCTCACTTTTGTAAATTTTCATTATGATAGCATATTATGTGGGATTTGTGAATTGTTCGCAGCTGATAAGAAATTAATGTTTATCATGAAGCAATGCTTATTAGAATGTACTGCTTACTAGAAAGTGATGCTGCCTATTATCCCATCCATTTTCCCAAGAGCTGATTTTCTTTCTCTTATAGCCCTCTCCAATGACATTTTTTCATAAGATGTTCCTTTAAGTTCTTCAATGGTCCATTCATCCCCTAAATTTGCCATTTCATCAATAAAAATTTCTTTTTCATTTTCTTTCATAACTATATATCCTCCTTAATGTGACCTCAAATTTTCCAATAATTGTTCTGCCATCTCAATAAGTTCTGCCGTTTCTGACTGATTATCATACATATTATTAATCTTTTCTTTAAGAATCATTACCTGCTCATCTACTGTCATGTATTCAAGCTTTGCAATTTCTGATAATCTGTATCCAAACCTCTGATACAATCTTATCTTTTTAATCTTTTTTACTGCGGCATCATCATATAGCAGGTAACCATACTTATTCTTTGTAGTTGCTTTAACCAAGCCATAGTTTTCATATGTCTGCACAATCTTTCTCGTCACTCCTGTTTCCTTGCATACTTCTTTAAGTGTCATTAAATCATTCCTCATAGGCCCTCCTTTAACCTATGACTGCTCCAACGGAGCAGTCAAATGGTTTTTACAAAAATTTGATTTTCATAAAAGGCCATGTAAATTTCGCGAAAAATTTTTGCTGCCATTGTAAAAAATGTGGTCATATCCAACCCTAGATTAGACATAAGTTCCTGTAACTGACTTTTTAATGTTTCATCAATTCTCATTGTAACATTTGTATCCATTATCATCTTTTTGAGGGAATAAGCAATATGGTTCAATCTAACACCTGATACCTATCAATAGTCGCATTTTACAACTTCTTATAGGTAATTTTTCCATCAAATTATCATATTCAAGCCAAAACAGCATTAAAAAAGCCTATAAGATGTTTCAAACAAAACAATCTTATAGGCTTTTCAAGTCAAAATCTTCAATTTTCCTGCCAAAACTACCTATCAGTCAGCATAAAAAATGTTTCTTATAGGAAGGAGGCAATTCCACGCTATATTTAAGACATTAACACCCGCAGCAATCTCCTAAGACACTCTCGTCTCACGAATCACTTTTCTGACAGCCAGCACCTTGCCTGCTGAAACTGAAAGCTCATCGACACCCATCTTAAGAAATTCTTCTGTAAGTGTTGTGTCTGCACCGAGTTCACCACAGATGCCTGCCCAGATGCCCTCTGCATGTGCATTCTCAACAACCATTCTTATCATGGCAAGAACGGCGGGATGATGAGCATCGTAGAAATCATCAAGCTTTGTGTTCTGACGGTCAATTGCAAGTGTGTACTGTGTCAGGTCATTAGTTCCAATACTGAAGAAATCCACCTTCTTAGCAAGCTGACGGCTCATAATTACTGCTGCCGGAGTCTCAATCATAATTCCACTCTTAGGATTACCGAATTCAATTCCCTGCTCTGTAAGCTCAGCCTTGACTTCATTCTCAATAACCTTAATCTTATCAACTTCCTGTTCACTGATTATCATAGGATACATGATAGATATGTTTCCATATGCACTTGCTCTGTAAAGAGCACGTAACTGTGTCTTGAATATCTCAGGTCTTGTTAGGCATATTCTGATTGCTCTAAGACCAAGAGCAGGATTATCCTCTTTATCAAGCCCGAAATAATCGCACTGCTTATCAGCACCGATATCAAGAGTTCTTATAATTACCGGTTTTCCAGCCATGCTTTCAGCTACAGTACGGTATATGTTGAACTGTTCTTCTTCTGTTGGAAATGTATCAGATTCAAGATATATGAATTCGCTTCGGAACAGTCCGATTCCTGCTGCATCATTGGCAATAACATTTGCAAGGTCCTTAATGTTACCAATATTAGAATAAAGCTTAATCTTCTTACCATCTAAAGTCACATCTTCCTTGCCTTTAAGTTCCTGCAAAAGAGCTTTCTTCTCATTGTCTTTGCGCTGTTCCTCCTGCATTGCTGACAAGGTTGCCTCATCAGGTTCAATATATACAACACCGTTAGTTCCATCGACAACAGCAAGCTTGCCATTAAGAGATTCATCAATAACAATATCTGAACCAATCAAAGCCGGAATGCCCATTGTTCTTGCAAGAATTGCAGTATGTGAATTAACTGAACCCTTCTGTGTAACAAATGATAATATCTTGCTCTTATCCATCTGGACTGTCTCTGATGGTGCCAGATCCTCTGCCACCATAATAACAGGCTCATCTGCATCTACACCGCTTCCTGTATTGCCAGAAAGTATTCCTAACAGTCTTTCTGTAATATCTTTGACATCTGCTGCTCTTCCACGCATATATTCATCGTCCATGGCTGCAAACATCTGTGAAAAATTATCCCCTGTCTGGGCTATGGCATATTCTGCATTCACCATCTGACTCTCAATAATATGCTCAACAGATTCCTTATAATCGTCATCCTCAAGCATCATCTGATGAATCTCAAATATTGCCGCATTAGCCTCGCCAACTTCGCGAAGTGCTTTATCATGAAGTTCCCCCAGTTGTTTAAAGGCTGTTTCTACAGCTTCATAATAACGGTTCTTTTCAGCTTCTGCATCAGTAACCTTTACACGCTTAACCTGATGTTCGCCCTTCTCATACACCATTATCTTACCTATAGCAATGCCTCCAAATACACTCTTTCCAGTATATTTATTCATGTGCACCTCCTGACTGCTACATATTGCTCTTCATGAATTCTTCAATCTTAGCTGCTGCAGCCTCTTCGTCTTCACCTTCTACAGTAATTGTAACTTCATTTCCACATTTTACTGCAAGTGCCATAACACCGAAGATTTTCTTGCAGTCTCCTGACTTGCCATCCTTAGTAATTGTAATCTTACTGCTAAATTCCTTAGCTGCCTTTACAAGCTCTCCTGCCGGACGAGCATGTATGCCTTCTGCATCTGTAATAACGTACTTAAATTCCTTCATAATTAAGCCCACCTTTCTTAGGCTACTTTCTTCTTAAAGAGCCCTAAACATATTGTTGAGATGATAGTTCCTGCCACAAGTGCAATCACATAATATATTGCATTGCCTACTACAGGGAATACGAAGATGCCTCCATGTGGTGCCATTAAAGTACATTTGAAAAACATACTTACAGCACCTGCTGCACCTGAACCTATGATACATGCTGGTATTACATGTAAAGGATCTGCTGCCGCATAAGGTATTGCACCTTCTGTTATAAATGCAAGTCCCATAATAAAGTTAGTCGGACCGGCATCTCTTTCTTCCTTAGTAAACTTATTCTTAAAAAGTATTGTTGCAAGAGCAATCGCACATGGTGGAACCATACCACCTATCATTACTGCTGCCATTATATCATAATTACCTGCTGCAATGGAAGCAGTTCCGAAAACATATGCTGCTTTATTGAATGGGCCACCCATATCAATTGCCATCATGGCTGCAAGTATGAATCCAAGAAGAACCCTGCTTGTGCTTCCCATTCCTGCAAGGAAACTGTTAAGTCCTGTGTTAATTCCACCCATTACAGGCTCTACAATAAATGTCATTCCAAGTCCTATTACCAGAATACCCACTACCGGATATATAAGTACAGGTGCTATCTTTTCCAATGCCTCTGGTAACTTATCACATATCTTTCTTAAAAGAACTATAATGTATCCTGCTGCAAAACCTGCAACCAGAGCTCCTAAGAATCCAGACTTTCCATTAGCTGCAATATAACCACCAACAAAACCAAGTGCAAGCGCCGGTCTGTCACCAATGGCCATTGCAATAAATCCTGCCAGAACAGGAAGCATGAAGCCAAATGCTGCTCCACCGATAGTCTTAAACAGTGCCGCAACAGGTGTTATAGTACCAAAGTTGCTTCGTTCTGCCTCTGACAAAGCATTCATATCAACATTAAGTCCATCAATAAGAAATGCTATGGCAATCAGAATACCTCCGCCTACAACGAAAGGTAACATGTGTGATACACCATTCATAAGCTGTGTATATATCTTATGTCCAATTCCGCCGCCCTTCTTTGCTGATGTGCTTTCCTTCTTCTCAGAAGTTCCTGCCTTATATACAGGTGCATCTCCTGCAAGAGCTTTCTTTATAAGTTCATCTGCCTTATTAATTCCATCTGAAACCTGACACTCGATTACTTTCTTTCCATCAAATCTCTCCATTGGAACCTGTGCATCTGCTGCTACAATAATACATTCTGCTGATTCAATATCTGCATCTGTCAGTACATTCTTAGCTCCGCCAGAACCTCTTGTCTCAATCTTAATTGCACATCCAGCCTTAGCTGCTGCCTTCTCAAGTCCTTCTGCTGCCATGTAAGTATGTGCAATACCTGTAGGGCAGGAAGTAACTGCAAGAATCTTAGCTGGTTTATCATCTTCCTTTTCAAGTCTTTCATCTATACTCTTAGCTTCCTCATCAGCCCCATCTATGATTTCAAGGAATTCCTCCGGACTTCCGGCTTTCATAAGCTTTGCTACGAAATCCTCATCCATAAGAAGCACTGATAACTTACTTAACACATCAAGATGCACATTATCCTTAGTATCCGGTGCGGCAATAAGGAAAAGAATCTTTACCGGCTCATCATCAAGCGATTCAAAATCAACTCCATCCTTAATAACCATTGCTGCAAGCCCTGGTGCATTAACAGCACTACATTTGCCATGAGGAATTGCTATTCCTTCTCCCACACCTGTTGTACTTTCTTCTTCTCTTGCATATACTTTTGCCCTGTAGCTTTCGATATCATCAATCTTTCCGCTCTTTGCCATAAGTTCCACAGCCATATCAAGAGCCTCACTCTTTGTCTTAGGAGCAGCATTAAGATTGATACTTCTCTTATCAAGTAAATCTGTAATTCTCATAAAATACCTCCTTTTACATTATCCCTTGCAGGTAACCTCTACCCGCTTTAATACCTCTGAAATCTCTCTTTTTGTTGCAAGATTTTCTGAAAATGCACTGGCACTTCCTGTTGCAACGCCCATTCTGAATGCATCTTCATAATTACATGTCTGAAGATATCCCGCCATAAATCCAGCAACCATTGAATCACCTGCACCTACTGAATTCTTAAGCTCGCCCTTTGGTGCATCTGCTTCATATACCTTTCCATGTTCATCAATAAGAACTGCGCCTTTTCCACCCATCGATATAAGCACATTGACAGCTCCCATATCCTGCAGCTTCCTCGCATATGGAATAACCTCTTCCTTAGATTCAAGCTTAACGCCAAATATATCTCCAAGTTCATGCTGATTAGGCTTGATAAGAAATGGGTGATATTCAAGAACATTAAGTAAAAGCCTGCTTGTCGCATCAACTATAATCTTAACGCCTCTTCCCTGTAGTCTTTCCATAATTCTTCTGTATATATCGTCTGATATACATGAAGGAATACTTCCTGCAAGTACAAGAACATCTCCACTTGAAAGTCTGTCAATCTTACTTACAAGAGAATGGAGATTATCTTCTGATATCTGAGGTCCCATTCCGTTAATCTCTGTTCCATCTATGTTCTTAATCTTCATGTTTATTCTTGAAAAGCCATTATCAACATGAATAAAATCCGTATTAATGCCATATTCTGATACCATGTCACATATCTGTTTCCCAGTAAACCCGGCTACGAATCCAAATGCTGTTGTATCAAATCCAAGATTATTAAGAACTATTGAAACATTAATTCCTTTACCACCCGGAAGCATATGCTCATATGATGTTCTGTTCGTCATTCCCAGTTCAAAACTCTTAACTTCCACTATATAATCCAGTGATGGATTAAATGTTACTGTATATACCATTGTCTCTCCTTTCCGGCTTCACGACCCTTTTGTTATATTTATAATACAATCATATTCGTT
>ERZ1026844.728-NODE-728-length-22287-cov-11.479545_pt1 | contig 22287 bp, 23 predicted proteins | sample MGYA00380152_ERZ1026844 | MGnify/ENA primary metagenome ERZ1026844 (study PRJEB33269, sample SAMEA4719788) | human gut metagenome | biome: human-associated habitat; feature: organic feature; material: feces | place: Cameroon | collected 2013-10 ... | reverse complement strand
AGGGGCGCTCTCTTTTTACCTTACTTTACTATATGGTACTGTAAATCCATAACTGACATATCAATGACCGCATCTGTAGACGCGAAGGAGCAAGGATTCATCGACTGTGATGGAGTGAGGTTCTGTGAGCCATCTCCGGAAGATGAGAAGAAGCCGAAGACGAAGAACGAGGGAAAGGTACTCTACCATGTATATGACACTGAGACGCGTTCAAAAATTGAGGAAAATTCAGAGTACTTCTTTAGAGAATGGAAGAAAGATGATTGCTCATTGTACGCAAGCTATATACTTGTAGATATTAACGGTAGGGAATTCTATTCAAACAAGTTTATTGATAGAGTGATCAACAATCTTCCTAAACAAGACAACGTTCAGTTACATGTGAGGACAGGAAAGGCAAGAAGGTTCATATCAAGGACCACTGGTGAAGATGTAGAATATATAAGACCAGTTGTGACAGTTGAGGAAGTCCCGTGTCAAAAGAATAATTGATCTAGTATTTTAATGATCGCTCTTTTATTCATATCAACATGTTTCGCAGAAGAGCTTTCGCTTGCTTTCTCAAAAGGTGTATTTGAGATAGCCGAGTGTGAATCTAAGGGAAGCGTACATGGTTCATATCAAAGAAGGATAAACGAGACAGGTTGGAACTTCCTTAGAATATGGTCCACAGACAAAACTCTTAACGACACTGATAGAACGTATGCAATGGGTTTCGTCGAGGGATATCTAACAAGAGAAGACATAGATGTATATTGGGAAGTTTTTGTAAACACGACTTGGAAAAGCGGTAAACCGAACAAGAAGCTCATGGAGTCACTATTACATCAAAGAGACTATTGGAGAAGAACTATGCTCGAAGGTACAGCAGACTTTTATGCAACACAAAGGCTCATTAACAAACAACTTATAGGACTCTATGATGGTTATCTGTTTGCAGGCGGTTCTCTTAACGAGGATAATATATATCTTTTAGCTTCTAGAGGCGATTTATTCGAGATGCTCAACATGTTCCCAGAAGACGAGAAAGAGGGGTCATTCGCAGATATTAGAAAGAGAAGGGGAAAAAGCGAGATACATTCGTGTAGTGCTTTCATAAAAAACATAAACGGAGAAGTATTCTTTGCTCATAACACATGGACTACGTATACAAGAATGTTAAGAATAAAGAAAAGATACGAGTACGAAACTGTGTACGGAAAAGCAGTGGTAGATCAAACATCCTATCCAGCTATATTTGTATCCATTGATGACTACTATTCCTTGCATAAAGATAATAACACTATGTTTATAATGGAGACTACAAACAGTGTATATGATGAGGAAATATATATAGATTTTAGAAGAAAACACTTGTATTGGCAAAGAGTATTAGCTTCCCTTATAATAGGGGGTGATACTAACAATATTATAGATAATATAGGTACAGATAGCTCAGGAACATATAACAATCAATGGATGATATTTGATTTGAATAAGTGGAATAAAAGTGATAAAACAGGGTCACTAATGATATTTGAAGAGATGCCTGGTTTAAGAAAAAGACACGATGTCACACAGTACCTCTTAGATCCGGACAGCAGCTACTCGTGGGCCTCTTACAACATTCCATATGACAGACATATTTTTAACCTCAGTGGGTTGAAACTAGAAGAGGATTGTGATCCATATAGTGACTCAAGAAGATCTATCATTTTTAAGAGAGACCTGCACACTTTGGGTAGTATAGAAGATGTTAAGAAATTTATTAGATATAATAACTATATGAACGACGAATATTCTGCAGCCTTACCTGAGTGTGACCACAACTTTGCTGACACTGATAAAAGAAGTCCTATGTATGCCATAGCTTCAAGAGGTGATTTGCTAAGAAATCCAGAGATGTATGGAGCTATAGATGCAAAGGTGATGAGATCAAGTATGCCATACACTATGTATATAATAAGTGGACCAACTAATGACATACAAAAGACATTTAGATTTAGTGATTTCAACATACATATTCCAGGAATACCAGACAAGTATGATTTCAAATGGTTAGAGGTTGACTCCTATGTTTTTGAAGATAAAGGGTATACGGGTAGATTATTGCTTTTGTCTGTGCTTGTTATACTGTTCGTATTATGACTAATTCGCATACAGAGCAAGTATATCATCATCAATATCTAAATCTGTTTCATTCTGTATACTTGGGTTCTTTCTTTTTAAATTATCTTTTTCTTCTACAGAGTAGGTAATAGATCCTTCTTTTGTGATAAAGCCACCCTCATTTGTCCTGTCATCTGAGAAAACAACAGGTACAGGCCCTGTGACAGTTTTTATGGACTCATCAACGTTTTCTGGGTCTTTTAAGTCTGTTATCGAATCTTCTGTTACTCCTTCTTTCACAAGCACCTCTTTATTTCTCTTTTTCACTAAAGGTATCTCGGATATTCCTTCAGGATGTGAAGAGTTGTATATCATGTCTATAACTTTATCTTCATCAATAGGTATTTGTTTTGTCGATTTAGCTTTACTGAATTCTCTCACATACGCCTGGTTATACAGACACAAACCAAGTATGTTCCCGAAATTTGCAGCAGCCCTCTTAAATGCGTTTGTTATTGCTGCTTTCATTGCCAGTTGCTCAGGTGCATTTCCTTTAGCAGGCTTACTTGCGCTCCCGTTTGTTCTAGAAACCCCAGCTACGTTTATCGTCACTGTAGTGTTGTAGAGAGCACTACCTGTCCTTGATGTTGTTACAGTATACGACCATTGATCAGGGCCGAACAAAGCATTCATTGCTGAGTATACATAATATCCTGTCACATAAGGAATCCTTTCTCCACCTTTGTACATTATACTGGAAATCGCTTCAAAAGGAATGTTCTTCTTCAAGGTAGTAACTATTGCATCATATCTATTGCCGAAAGCTTCCTTCCAAGGGCTGACGTTATTTGGAGACACACCCACTGATAAAGCACCCAGTTGTGTTACCATTTGCGTAATGAGCCTGTTTGTTTCAGTGATACCAGCCTGAAGCATTGACACTTGATGTTCTAACTGCGCTATTCTCTCATCTCTGGGGTCTTTTGCCTCTTGTCTTCTTGCCATAACTGCGTATTCAGATATAGATGTCTGTCGAAGAAGAAATCAGAAACGGAGGGATGATACCTGTTGGCCTACTTAAAAGAAGCTATGACAGTGTCTTTGTTGATGCAAATTTCATGCAACCTGAGGAAGATCATACTGTACTCTTCTTTTTCAATGAGAAACATAATATACTTAGTGAAGCTCTAGAGTCTAAAGACGTGGATAGCCTGTTAGAAACGTTTAGTTATGACATACAACAAGAGCTTTCAGAATACGGTTCAGAATCAGCAAAAGCATATTTGCTAAAATCTAACGAGAAGAGGAAGAACAACTCAGTCATGCTTAGAGCTACTTTCTTTTGTGCTACAGAAGCTGAGTATGTTATGTCTTATGAGGGTAGGTCCGTAGTGTTACCTGGAGTGGGAAGAAAGATGTCAAGCGATGTTCAGAGTAAGTATCAGAGAAGAGGAGGCATGTTGTCCTTGAGAAGGTGTATAGAAACAGCAGATCACATACTTGGGCCAGACGGTTATTCTATAAACATACTCTCAATAAGGCCTGAGAGAAACAATATCGGTATTAGAATGAACGTAAAAAGAGGAAATACAATTAGTACTATATACAACGCTGATATAAGCATCTCTTTCATCACAGACAGCTTCGTTAAAAGAGAGATAGTGAAGGTTTCTGTAGAGGCAGTACCTAGGTTAGGAAAGGACTCTGGAGAATCATCAGCAAACGCATATAAAGCTGCAGTATCAGACATGATAAGAAGCGCTTTCTCTAAGTTCTCGTTCGTGATATATAAAAACACAAGGTACTTATGCAGTAATCGGATACTCCATAGAATAATAGGTAAAACTCCTATAACACAGAAAGAGGACATAGGCATCAGCGATCTTCTTTTAGACGAAAACAGCTCTGACGCCGAAGTAGCAGACGAACAACAGATCAGTGAAGACGTAATTGATGAATATGGTGATTACTTTATGGTGAGTGCCTTCGAAGAGCGTCTCTCAATGAGTACAAAGAATATGAACAGTAGTGCATACAGTAGTGCAAAAACGAACACGCACTCTTTACAACATGAGGTAAAACCCATAAGGCACTGTGGTCTGTAAATGTAGATGGACCAAGAGTGGGCATTCGTAGTCATAGTTGTTAGTCTAATGTTCGCACCCAATATGCTAGAGAGAATAGCAGAATATATATATGGAGTATATCAAGGCATTACATCCGGAGGTATGTGTGCACTGGGAAACCTACCTCTACCACCTGTGGCACAGGGGTACGCTCACATAATAGAAGATTGGTGTAAAGGGCTTATGGAAATATCTAGAAGAGCACATGACATGGATGAGTTTAACAGAACGGTCAGAGAGAATGAGTCTCCTGTAAATAACGTGGTGGTAAGGCTTATGAAGGATATGCTCAACAAAACAGATCGAGCAACATATGAGAAGATAAGCTCGAGAGAGTGGTACCACAAGTCAGAGTCACTGTTTAGAGTCGCTATGTACATAATATCTTTACTGTCGAGAGAGTGCGATCCTATATGTAGTCTTTATAGAGAATAACATAAACTATGACAAACAGCACCCCCTGTTTCAAGAAGATTCACCCCGGAACTTTTTGGGGTGATTCCCCGCAGAAATATCTTAGAGAAAATCTAGCGTAATATAGGGGCACATCTTAAACAACTATTTATTACTTACCTACACACTTTCCCACAAAAACTTTTGCGTCTAAAAAAAATAATTTGACAAATTGAATAACGAAACTATAAACACAATGGACACAAGCAACGGCACAGGAGGCGTAGAGTTACAAGCAATAGATGACGATTTTATAAATGCGGTTATTGAAGAAGAGTGGCCATCAAATGGTGAAGAACCGAAACCAAAAAGAATCATAGAGACTAGTATATATGACCAGCTGAAGATGGCGGATTACAGAGAGAGGGGGAGCTTGATAAGAAGAATGGCAGATGCAATGGAGCACGTAAGAAGATACACAGAAAGTCTTACAGAGAATATTAAGCAAATACAAGTCGATCAAAAGAAGATATTTAAGACTATGGAAATCAACTCACTAAATGAGGCACTTATAGGAGCGCCTGGATACGAGTGGAGGGGGATAAGCATTACAGGTGGCAATGATCCAAGTTCATTATTATCACAAATCATATCGTTTAACATAGATAAAACGGAAGTGAAATACATACTCGACAACGAGAAAGAGATGTTTGACCAAATTATACCAGCTAGTTTAAACGACTACGGTATTAGTGGGATAGTAGGAATATTGGAGACAGGGAGAGAGGCGTTATTAGCTTATCTCGCACAAAAATACATCTCTGTAGCTGACGAGGAAACGTTAAGAACCAAAATTATTATTAAAGATGGTGGTTCAGAAAAAGAGGTGTATGCAATAGACTTTGTGTCAGATATTAACGAAGGCTTCCAGAAACAAATAAAGAGTAGAGTACTGAAGTCAGGTAACATCAATGATGTACCTTTATTAACACTAATTCCGGAGAATCCAAAGCTTCTTTTCAGTAACATACTAAACACGTATTGGAGGTTATCGACATTTATATTGGCAATGTATATTACATCTGACCCATATCCTTACAGCTACACATACACCAGTATCACAAGAGACTTCGTAAGCGCTATTACAGGAGTAAGCGTTAGACCGTCTTATCTTTTGGCATCACCAAGCCCAAATATGATGCACAAACAGATGTTCAGTGTTCTTTTCCCAGGAAACAGTACTGGAGCTATAAAGGAGCTTCTTGGAAGAGACAATTAATTAATTTTTTACGGTTACCTTATATGATATTTGGACGTTGAATTTTGTCCCCGCAGGGCCAGCAAAAACTATGGAGCCATAGTTAAAATCTTTGCTGTTATACGCATTCACATTTTCATCTTCGTCGTCATAGTCCCCGTATTCATCACGAGTCTCGGTCTTTGGTTTTGGACCCAACGCTGATATAGAAACCTCTGACCTAGAGCTACCAAGCATCACATCACTAGGGAAGAAAGGCCTTGGTCTCTTAATAACAAAGGTGAGAGACTTATTGGACGCGAACTGATACTCGTCCTTATAAGCGCTCTGTTCACTGAGGTCGTTAGCGAGTTGTTGGTCGGTAATCCCGGGATATGAATACATGTGGTATGACATCCTTACCTGAGAAAGACTCGTTGTGTTACTTGGGAAAGAATTTGCACATGGAGTCACCCTAATGTATATTTTTTTCACGGTAAACAGCTGGTACCTAGAGCTTGTTCCAGTACCAATATTTATGTTCCAGTTAGCTGCTTCTCTCGGATCAAGTGTATAAAGAACAAGATTCTCACCGTCTAGAAGTGTACGTCCTTCACTTGGTTTTGCAGCTATTTCGACAGAAACCATATTACTTCTTAACAGGAAAGATCTTTTTTGCGTCATACCAATAAGCTTGACCTTATTAGGGAAACCGAGCTTTTGCAAATCTTTTCTGATGGACTTTCTTGACCTATAACTCAACCTTACTCTTCTCGATGGGCGATAACCCCGCCTTAACCGCCTGTACAATCTTCTTCTCAAATACGCCATAACTGAATAACCAGATGAACCTAGTTCTAGGTATCTACCAGCAAGGTTTCAGAGAGGGGTGTCTGGCACACATGAACATCGCGATGCACGAAATGCGCCGCTACTGCACCTGTAGGGGCCGTAACTTCCGATATCTGTCAACAGTGAACTGCGGGTTCCCATTACCTCAGGGAATATTTTATCCCAACTATGGAAACGTCTATGTGTATGTGCTGTGTCACACAGTTAATAAAAGAGGTGATGAACAATTACAACTGAACGGAAAAGAAAACCCGATATATGATGACGAGCTTATAAAGGAGCTTAAGAAAATAAAGTGTAAGCAACTTTCACTTGTGCTCGAAACGTGCCACTCTGAAGGAATAGTCGGACCAGAAGATGAACCAATACCTAGTAACTGGAACGTTGTGACAACATGTGCAAGAGACGAGAAGTCCCTGTATAGTGAAAAAGAAAAAATGGGATGTTATACCAAGGCGTTAAAGGGAATGTCTGGTAATTCACGAATACCTGTGTTTGCGTTCTCTCCGGAGATAGTGTGTGAGTCTGCAAATAGGATGATGAGAGGAATGGAAACTATTTCTTGTAAAGGAAACGGAAAATGGTTAGACACATGTGACGAGTTACTTAAAAGTAGAAGTGAGCGTCGGTGCCGGTATAATAAGTAATGATATCCCCTAAAGTATACTTGCTGTATTGTTTAACACGTTTATGTGGTTTGTACAGATTTCTGTAAGCGTTTGGAGTCAGTGCCTTTGGATTATTCCTTAGGACCTTGAAGAACTCTGCACGCATATCATCATTGAAGTTAGAGAAAGAACCCAGAAGATGTAGTAGTGTGAGCTCGCTTGTATAACTTGATCCTGGATGTGCCGTACAATGTATCTTAACCCCTCTTTGTATAAGATTTATGATAAATAGGTAGAATCTTCTTTTATTTATCTCCATCACGTGAGGAAGTGTTTTTTGTGGCCTAGAAACCATAAACTCCCAGTCTTTAACAATCTCTCTCTCAGCATATGAGCAGAACTCAAGCACTTCTTCTGGTAACTCGTTAAGCTTAGAGGGTAGTTTTATATGAGTGTCTTCAACATCCTTTTTTGAGTATACACGCTTCTTATAAACAATGCTACCTGATATCCAGTTGAAATGTAAGTAGGAGTCAAGCGCTTCTTTTTCAGGAACGTCGTCATATCTTTTAAGAGAGTCGACCTCAATATTATCACTAACACACTTTCCTTTGTCATATGGAGATGGAAATGAGTCGTTAAAATTCTGGCAGAGAGACCTATATTCACCGAGAATACCATTCTTCACAGCAATCGTTTTTGGACATACAACAAAAGAATGAGCAGGACCTCCAAGAAGGACGTCTACATCATAGAATATCGTCTGCATACATTTTATATTACGTTGGTTATACAGCTTGTTTTTATAGCTGTAATAGAAGTGTAGCCCACCTGATCCAGTGATTACCACATAGTCGTTCTGTCCGTACTCGCAGTACATGTTCCTCATGATGAAGTCTCTTATTACGTCTTTCTTCTTCTCTTCGTTATCACAGGAAATGATCTTTTCGATCAGTCTTGCCTCTTGTGTCCTCACAGTAACTTCTTTTCCTTCGATCTCATATTGTATAGTAGATTCTGCTTCTTGAAGTTGACTGAGTATGTCACGATAAGAGTCATCAGGAAGTAGTCTTATATCAAAGTCGACCACAGCAACGTCATTCTCATGAAGGTCCATATACCAGCCTGTATGATATCCGCGTGATTTTGTCGCATATTTGAGGAAGTTGTACAGTGGGTGGATCAGTAGTGCCATGTATATTTAGATGGAACTCGGGAATTAAATGACAGATTCGAGCGATAGCCAAGCACTTGTCCCGAATATTCCCAACTTGCCGCCTATTCCGGAGAACGCTATAAATACGGAGATAAATAAAGCATGGGCAGAAAGTGGAAGAATATCAAACCCGCAAGCAGCTGCGTTCAACGTCGGAAAGCTACTGATAGAAAGGAGTTATGCATATGGGGCGAGTGTAATGAAGGAAATGGCAATGCAAATGTATAATACAACTATTCGGAATATGGAGGAGCAATATAAGGCACTTGCAGATTTATACGTTCAAAAAGAGCTCCAAGCTGCGGAAAACAGAGTGTTAGAGATGCGATACGGTTATGAAAAAAGAGTGTCTGAGCTTGAGGGAGAAGTATCAACGTATCAGTCAAGAATAGAAGAAGAAAGAAGCAGGCATGATTTGGAGCTTGTTAGAGCAAGGGAAATGCATAATAGCCTATCACAAGAGAGAGCGGTTGCAAATAGTGATTACATAAGTTACTTGAAGTCGACTGTAGAAGAACTCAGGAGAGAGGTAGAACAGCAGAGAAAGATCATATATGAAAAGATTGTAGATAAGAGGCAAGAAAATAACACAGACACAGAAATAAATGTATCCAGAGTGATCAGTTTTGCAGAGAAATTTGGAGAAGTAGTGGGACAACGAGACGTTTTCAGAGATGATCTCATTAGAGAAAGGGAGAGTGTTGAGAAACTAAGGTCAAGAGTTGAGGAGACGACTGGAAGTATCAATGAGATAAGAGCCAACTACGAATCCAAGATAGTCGTACTAGAAAGTCAGAACGAAAACGAGAAAAAACGTGCAGACGAGTTATACAGTGAGATAACTGGCATGAGAGGAGAGACAGAAAAGCTTCAGCTACAAGTTGAGGAAAACTTGAAGGAGATCAAGAAAAGAGACGACCTTCTGAGGGAGAGTAACGAGAAAATACAAGAGCTGATAGAGAAGAACAGCGGAGAAGTCGAGTTTGGAAAGAACCTTGGCTTCTATAGAGTTGAATCAAGGTCAGACTTCGTAAATATACCAAAGGATATGATCGAGGCTCCTATCAAAGTAGACTACACTGACGAATTCCTTAGGAAATACTGGATATTCGGGTTTGTGCAAGACAGATACATAATATACTACACTGCAGATGGAGATAAAAAAGCTTTCTTGAAAGAGGATAGCAGAAGATACGTACCTGTGCCACCATCTATAAATGCAGACAGTGTGTCAGGTATTGTACTGTTTAATACTAAAAGAAGTAAATGAGAGAACTTTTTTTTCAAATAAGTGGTCCAAATGAGTCACCAGTCAAGATCGAGATCAAGGTCTTCAAGCAGAAGCTCAACAACAGAGTACGCCCCAGAGAAGGTTGAGAGGAAAAGAGGAATGCGTAAAGGGCTTTATGTCTTCAATGCGCTACTAACCGGTCTCGGTGATATCACACTTCCGGAGATGGTAAAGAAGGTTTCAGAAGAAGTATTCAAAACAACAAATATATCAACCTGTGTGGATGAGCAGTCTATTAAACAGGTAAGCGGTAATGTCTACGAATGTATCATGATAGTGGATCGGATGGGCCAGCATAGTGAGATATCAGCAAACAGACTAAGCGGGTTCAAGGACGACGTCTCATGGTCTCTAGTAGAAGCTAAAGACGTGGAGAATTGGAAAGAGTACTATAAAGCAGTGTCATGCAGAGGATGTTGCCAAGTAGGTACACCGCTTAATAATAATGCCAGAATAGTAGACATATTCAGGAAGGCATTACAGTGTAAGAGCATAAGCCAGTGTAAGAGTCTTATAACAAAACTGATGGACCCTCTGGAGATGATAACATATCAGGAGCGCATAATGTCGGTATGGTCAGAAAACTACAAGAGAATACGTAGTGAAAGAAAGATAGGAAACTTGTATCCTGTCGATGAGAATTCCGGATGCATCATAGCTATAAAGAATTGGATCAAGGACGTTTTCCTCGGACCACAGTCAAGACCAAAAGCGTTGTTCATAATTGGAGAGACGAGAACAGGTAAGTCAATGACGGTGTCTAACTTCCTGATGGAAAAGGAGTGGATAGAATATCAAGCGTTTGATATATCAGCAAAGGAGAAGTACGGATTGCAGAACGTGTTCAGGATTCTCGACGACGCAACATTTGGCATCCATAAAGTCGATGTCTTGAAGATGTACTTGAATAATGTGGACTCAACAGTTAACGTTAAGTACGGAGAGTCTGTTGTCGTACCAATACCCACAATAGTGATGCTGAATAAGATGAGCTTCATAGAGATACTGAGGGACTTCTCTGACAAAAAGTGGCTTGGGGGTAACATTGTTGTTTATCCAGAGCAGACGGAAGAAACATTCACTTCCCATCTTGTGTACGAGTCTAACATAGCTGAAATGGTCGGAAAAATATACGACGATACAAAACCGCTTATTAATGACGTTAAGTGGGAAGACACGCTATTCTATAAAGCATTGAATATAACAAAACAAGAGTTCAATAACGTCTATAATAACATGAGAGTTGGAGACGACATATGGAGTGAGATAAGGAGGTACATGCTCAGTCGTAATGCTAACTAATTGTTTCTATACTTCTCATTCTCCGCGTAACATTTTGGAGCCTTTTCAAGGAGTTTACAGAAGAGCTCGGCAGCTTGTTCGTCGTTTTCAACCTCGTTATTAAATGCAAACTTCATGAGGAACTTTATACATTTTCTCCTAAAGTGAAGTATACCGGGGTCACAACAGAACACACAGTCTGTAATCGTTTTCATCACGTCAAATTCTGTGTCTGTGAATGCCTGCGCAAACGAGCAAAAGCAGTCTTTCGTGACCCAATCGTCGACATAGCTTGATCCCCAGTTTGAGCATATAAGATGTAGTGTTGAGAAAAAAGGTAGTATGTCGTCTGAGACCCATCTGACTTTTAGACAACTCTGGTAGACTAGCTTTCGAGCGCGCTTAGCGATATTTACCACGGCACTTGTCTGCTCTAGCGTCACACCGCGACTCACAAATGCCACAGACATATCAATTATCTGATCCACAGTAACTCACATTGGGGCATCCGACACATATTCTTTGCATGACATCCTCCCACTTACTGTTTCCTACTAAACAAGTCAAATTGAAACAGTCATAGAACGCCTTTGGAGATATAGAGTACACCGACTCAGGTATTTTTATTCCACCGGTGAGAGTGTCACCGCTCATCGCGTAAGATTCGACACTCGTTATACCGTCTTCAAGTATGATTGCCTGCGGGCCTATGTCAGTCAAGTCTCCTTCAAACACTTCATGATACTTGCTTCTAAATGTGACGACGTCCTTTTGTAATACGCTTCTTGTAGGTATTCCGTTTATGATAGTAACTCCTCTTGGTATTCTCAGCGTGTGAGGGACTCCGCCTACTGTTGCTGTAAAAGATGTTTCTGTGACTTCCATGTTTTCAGGAGTATGTATTGATATTATGTCGAGTCCTATGATACTGTCTATTGCCCTCGGGTCCATGTCTTCTATGTCACACTCTGAAAGGTTGAGACGAGTCATTCTACATCTCTGAAACACTTCTCTACCTATATACTTCAGGTTACTCTCTCCCGCGAAGTAGTTCAGCCCACAGTTCGAGAAAACACGGTCTCTAAGAGTCCTCACGCTAGGCATCCTTATTTCCTTAAGTCTCGTACAGTCTGCAAATGCCTCCTCTTCTATTTCTAATACTGAAGAAGGCAGTCTAATACCTGTTAGAGCTAAACACGCACCAAAAGCGTACCTTCCTATACACGTTATCGTCGTCGGTAACATTATGTCTGAGAGACTTGTGCAAGACAAGAATGTCTCTGAAGGTAGAACCTTGCTGTTCCTTTGAGAAAGAGTGACTCCTCTTAAGTCCACTTTCTCTAGTTTTGCACAACTCCTAAACGTTTTATCACCTAGCTCAACGTTCCCTGACAGTGTGAGAGAAGTGAGTCTTGTGCAGTCTTCAAAAGCCATATCATCGACTTTACAAGCATTGAAATAAAGGTTTAGCTGTCTCATGCCACAGCTAGAAAAAGCTCCTTCGTTAATTTTCGTCATGTCTCTTGGAATCTGTATATCCTCTAGTCGTAGACACCTCCAGAAGGCGTATTCTCCAACACTTCTTAAAGTGCTCGGTACTGTAACACTGCTGAGATGATTCATTCCGGAGAACGAGGTCCTTCCTATTGTCTTAACACTGTCACCTAGATTTAATCCTCTAAGACTAATGAGGGCTGAGGTGAAATTATTATCGACTCTCAGAAGTGTTTTCGGCAATGTTAAGTATTGGATGCCTGAGTACCTTACCATCACGCCTTGGTATGCTCTTGAAGGCATCATGTATTGTGCATCAACATTCCAAAGATTAAGTACGCTCTCTCCTTGGCCGTTTCTCTGGATACTGTTAGCGAGATCACCCATGTTTGTTATTGCATACTTAGCTAATATCGGTGTATTGCCTATTCGCGTTCTCTTCCTCTCATAGGGAAGGACTGGCCCAATGAAGTTAACTAGCTCGATGTCATGCCTTATTCTCCACCTGTTTTTGTTAACAACGTTTATTGTCTGCTCTACTTGCTGTATTTGTGTGTACGGAACTAATGTCTCATCGCCATATACTCTGAGCTCTGATATTTGGGGGTAGTTAGACGCAGTACTAGGAGATATGTTGACTGGGTTGTACCACGCACTCCTACCGATAGTGTCGTCAAATGCCTTATGGTACTCGTTACTGAGACGTGATGGCCAGTACTTTCCTATTACTAACTTATCATTTGCTGAAAGCCTTGTTCTATTGGCTGTCACACTTTCTTCGTCCTCAACATTAATGAGCTCTACTATTTCGACGTCACTCTCTGTCTCTACATTTTCGTACATGTCTATTGTCACTGAATCATCGTCCTCATCATCTGAAATGATAAACGGCTGGTTTCGCTTCATCAATTACAAATAATAGATGTGTGGGTTACCTGCAAGCACGAGACCGGTGAACGTGTACCTTCGAGGTGCTCTGATGCTTTTGAGGTTAGGATTTCCTACAAATGCGTTTCTACTTATGTACTCGACACTATCTGGTATTTCTACGTTTGTCACAGTGTTATCTCCGAAAAGCGCGTATGACTGTATTTCCTTACCGGCGTTTATTCTCAAACTTCTAGCGTACATACCGTTCAACGATCCTGTCCCGATTATGTCACTACTGGGATAGTATGTCACCTCTTGTGTTTCGTGATAGTACTCATCTATGTCCTTATTATTTATGCATGTAAGTGAGGTGGGCAGCCTAAGCGTAGTGAGATGTCTCTCTCCATAGTCGTAGTAGTGTCTCGAGAATGGGTCATCTGGGAGTGTTATGCGTAGTAGATTATTACTGTACAAAGCATCGTTTCCGATATACATTAGTCTCTTACATTTTGTGAGGTCGATACTCCTTATACTCATAGTGTCAAAGGCCAAGTCTCCAATAGAAACCACACTTGTTGGCATCTCTAGACCGTTTCCTATGTTACACTCCTGAAATGCCCTATCTCCAATTATCTCTATATCTCCCTCTATGTTCAAATCAGCTATGCTGGCATTGTTAAATGCATCACTGTCGAGATCTTTAAGACTTGGGGGTAGTGTCATCTCCATTATAGAATTACACCCTTCAAACGCAAATGACCCAATAGAAGAGATTTTACTTGGGAGCGTAATTTCACTAAGATTGACACATCCGCTGAACATGAGAGATGGGATCCTTCGGCACTCACAGTCGTACATATTCACTTTCTGCAGCTGTTGACAATCCTTAAACGTACCCGAGTCTATGTCTATTTTTCCTGAAATCGACACTCTTTTCAGTCCTCTGCAGCTTGAGAAACAGAATCCATTTAGTTTACACTCCCCTACATCTAGGTCTAACACATTCATGGCGCAATTAGAGAACGCACTTCTTCCTATCTCTGTTATTGTTGTTGGTAATACGATATCTTTTAGGGATATGCAGTCATTGAATGCCTCTTCTCCAATCCTTTTGAGCATACGATTCGATGAAAAGCCTGTGAGTCCTCTGTGTCCTGTGAACGCATAGTTTCCTATCTCCTCTAATAACGAACCGGATATAACTAACCGTAAACGAGGCATTAGCTCTCCAAAAGATTTGTTTACCTTCTTCATCATATCTGGTAAGAGTAACGTCTCGACTTTTCTAAATATTGACGATAGACCCTCTATATCTAAGAGGTTTATCTTCTGATACCTCAGGTATTGTATGTCTAGTGTGCTTTCCACAACCATGCTTGCGACCTTACATGTGATGTCCTCATCGTACCCGTCAATAGACATGAGTACTTCTCTTCTTCTATTCTCCTCTTTTTCTATTATTTTGTCTATGTTAACCTTTATTTCTTCTCTTTGGTTCACATCTATCAGTGTTTCCTCTCCAGATGAAGGTTTTTGTTCTACAACTATGTTTGTGTCCTCAACGTACCTCTGTGCTGGAGGAGCGTATTCGTAGTTATCCATGTCGAAGTCCTTGAGTATATCTTCTTCTATTGTCTCATCGTCGTCGTCAATATAGATGACTTCCTTGTTGTTGGAGAACCTGTCCCGGTTATTCATATTCAATTACAGTTCCACGCTACTCATTCCGGCAGAATCAGACCCGTCGCTGCCCGATACGTCGCTCCCGCTATCCTCAGTGTCATTATCACTGTCCATCCCAGACCTATTGCGATCATTATTATCGCCGTCGCAGAGAGACACACTGCTGTCTTCGCTCTCATCCTCTTCTGGTTTCCTAGATCCACCTCTTCTTTTCGTCTTTCCCCAGTGCTCCTCTTCTTCTGCTTGCTTTCTCTTCGGTGATTCTCTCATTCTCTCCAGCTTTTGTCTGAGCACCCATTCCTTGTATCTCTCATTTATGTCTTTTTCAAGGAGTGATGGATTATTGATGTATTTTTTCTCTTCTTCTTCCGGGTACTTTTCGAATGTGTCGCTATAGATCCATCCTTCGTTTTCTTGCAAATACCTTCTAACTTCTTCGTTTATGTTTTTTCCACTAAACTCGACCAGCTTTTCATGAGGAACAATTGCATCGAACAAATAGGGCATCGGCTCGTTTTCCGGAATTACTTCCTTGGTGTAGAGCGGTTCAGCCTCCTCTATTGCGTCTCCGGAGAGTGGTTGTTCTGGGTATATAACCATATTTGCTTCTATGAACTCCCATATTTCAACCATTTGTCTTCTGAATTGAGCGTAGTTTTCTTTGTTCATAAGTATTATATTTATCAACGGGAACAAATACTCTGTACCGTACTTTATGTCCACAGCTGCAGTAGTTCCATTTATCATGCATTTTAGCGTCATACTGTCTACCTTTTCCCAATTGATGTCGTCAAGTATTCTAAATATCTTCCTGGGCTGGTCTGTGTTCTTTGAGAACTCGAGCTCGTTTGAGTGTGTGATGCAGTACTTCGGGTCGACAAGATGTTCTCTCATGAAGTAAGACTTACCTATTCTACTACTTCCTATTATCAGTATACACTTAAATCTATCTATGTTTCCTCTATACTCATCTCTTATGTGTCTGAGCAATGACCTACACAGTGGGTGCTCGAAGTTAGGCATGTACCTTATCATGCTCTGTCTCTTAGGAAGGCAATCCTTAAGTCTTTGTAGATACCTTTGATTACATATGTCTCTAACAAACCCGTATTGTGCTGGTGGAACAGATGTTTCTACTGCAAGCCTTCCAACGTCTTCTTTTACGTCAGTCTCTAACATTCTCTTTCTTAGCAGCCTTCTACGTTCAACTATAGGCATCTTGTACACCCTCATGTCTGGGTCTGACATTATCATTTCATTTATTATTTCGGAGACTTGTATTGGTTCGTCTAATGCCGTGTGATCCATACCTTTACACACCTCCTCTTTAACGCCTGTATGTACGATGAAAAGCGCACTCCCATCTGTAAGGTACTTCGACGAGTAACAGTGGGGCCAGTCTGCGTTTGTGAGAGCGTCGGTAACTTTAGCGATGTCTGTATCTGCAACACGCCAGGGTATCCAGTTTCTCACGTATGCCATTTGTGGATTACTAGTTCCATCTCTTATCAATGCCACTTATCGCACCGAGTTCAACACGATGCAGAAAAGACGAGTTCGAGCCGCTAGAGAGGAGAAGAGACCGCTTTAGGGAGCATGACAGAGATCGGGAGAGAGATAGAGACAGAGACAGAGCTCCAGAAAGGTTCAGATACGATGAAGATGATGTCCAGAGAGAAAGGGTCGACGAGCTCATAAGACTGCTTCAGAAGAAGCCTAAAAGACGTGAGAGGGATTCAGAAAGAGACACCACAGATGATTATGACGATTATGATAGAAAGAGAAGAATTGACGAAGATAAGCTTGACAGAGCTGCAGAAGCAATTGAATGTAACAAGGGTAACTATTACGCTAACACAAGAAAACTTTGGGAGCTTGATAACGAGGTGTCTCAGTTTATACGCGATCCTGAACAGAAGAGAATACTCAATGAGAAGATGAGAAGGACAATACAGTACTACCTTGACACGTTCCTTTTCTCAAAAACTTCAGACCCAATGGAGCATCTCGAGGATTTCTGCGCAAAGTATAAGTTCGTTAAGTAGATCTAGTTTTTCATTAATGTCATCGTTTTGGGGAACGCCAAAGGAGGAAGAAAAGAAGGTCCAGGTTGATGAGAAGAAGAAAAAGAAAACAACCCTTGTTGGAGAAGAAGTAAAGAAGGAGGAAAAGCCAGAAGAGAAAAAAGAGGAAAAGAAGGAGGAAGAAAAGAAAGAGGAGAAGGACAAGAAGACGCCACTGTTTGAGAAGAAGAGAGAGGAAAAGGCACACTTGTCAGGTGATCTCCCAGAGGGCGTGTTAGAGTCATCGCCTGTTTCTACTATCATAGAGTTCAAAAATATAGAGACGAGGAAGTTCATGCACATCAATCTTGATGATTTACTTAAACTTGACGAAAATTCAGCAGTAAAGATCAAAGGTATTAAGTTCAACGTGATGAACTGGAACGATGAAAAGTGTCAAACAACGTCTTTCAACTACACTAACACACCACTTGTAGATTCAGAGATTAATGATTGGTGCGTAGAAGACTTTGTGCAAACGTTTAAGACTACAAATAAGGACGCTGATTTCATAGTAGAAGACCCAAAATGCGTATGGACTCTTAAGAGTGACACTGATAATGTTGATACAGCTATCTTCCATACGATCACTCCAGATGAGAAGAAGATCGTGAAGGCCGACCAGCAGATCGCTTCAGAGGTGCTCTATCTTAGAGATAAAGACATGCCATTCTCACTTGGTACAGGTATGTTCCAGATTAAGAGGACTTCTGAGGGTGCTGTCTGTCTTTGTGTTGAGATATCTGTGTTCTACGAGAAAAAACCTTTCTAACTTAATAAACTTTATGTTTCGTTTACAAAGTTATGTCACAAAAAGACCGGTTAAGGAAGATATCGATACTTCTGTACCAATAGTTTTCAGAAGCGCTCGGAAAAGCGATCTTCTAAAGGTGTCTGATGACTTCCTTTTCAGCAACTATGTCAACAGTGATAACATTATTTCTTTATTCCCAGATATGGATGAAATAAATGGATGGTACATAGACATTCCCCATAATGATTACTCTAATCAGTCCTTCTATTCTGGAACAAATACAAGTAATCTACTGGTTTGTGCTGACGACCCTTATGACCTAATAGCAGTCATAGCTAGGACCGAGGGTGATACGATGAAAGGATTCGACACTTTACAAGTTTTATTATCAGAAAACGCGTTTAATAGTAATCACCCCTCATTTCCTCATAAAGCGTTGACAGTTAGTAAGGCTGATAATTATACATTCTATAGGTTAAAGAGCATCCCAGCAGACCAGTTCGGTATGTCCTTCAACTGTACAGAGTGCAGGATACCAATAGGGTTGTTCTCTGTAAGCCGCGTCGTACACTAACTGTTTATTCATGTTTCGTTTATTTAAGCCAAGCCCTTATCAGAAGACGCCTCTATTCCCAAAAACTCCCCATGATCCAGGAGACAACGATACAAAAGATGCTAAAGAAAAAGACATTGATAAAAACCCTACTAAGGAGACAGAACATACAGATGATGTGTTTTTAGTACAAACACCCATACTTTTTAGAAGCCTTAAGAGAGATGACTTATATTCTCTTCCTGAAAAATTTAACGGAAGTTTAGTTGGGTATTCATCATGGGCTGATGTACCGCCAACTAATCCCCCACCGATATCACAGATATTTCCAGATTTCAAGTATCCTGGGGCATATTTTTGGTGGTTTAATAGCGCCATATTTGGCTACGAAGGTAACATCATAATGTTCTCTCTCTTAAAAGATGGTGATGAATCTGAATTAACACCTATTTTAATGAAGAAAGAAGTCCCTGAAAATGTTCGTGGTACTAAGACTCTATATATTTTACTCCCAGTTGAGTTCTCTAATCTAGCTAAGAACCATCAATTAGCAAGAATAGGTTCACGTCTGGACTGGAAAGATTCTACAATAGACCTAGAGCTAGGACATAGTTCAGATACATACAGCAAGCTGGTGAAGACGGTTTCCTACGAAATAGATATACAGTATTTGTCCTTTGATGCAAGACTTGAATATATGTATATTCGTATGCCTGGTTATAAAAAAGAAATGTTGAAGATACCACTTATGTACAAATATAGGGAAGACGAAACAGCCTAATTGAGATCTTGTTATTTAATGAGAAGAAGAACAACACAAAGAAGTAGGTCTGTGAGAAGAGAAGAAACTCAGAATGTTTCTGTGCAGCTTAAGAAGAGGAAAGAGATCATACCAGTATTATATAAGACGCCAAAACCAGCTCACTTTAGTATCTCTGTCAAGGGGCAGGAAGATACCACTAAGAGGACGCTGAGAGACGCAACAATCATTCCGCAGATGTTAGATATTTACACAGGACATGCAAATCACGAGGACACAGAGAACCCAAAACACTGGTTCTGTAACTACAGCTACTACTTTAACGATGAAATTCCACAAGGAATACCCTCTAGGAGTGTCACATATGAACAAGCTAAAGACCTTATAGCTAATGGTGTTGATGCGTCTGTCTTCGAAGGAAACGTGAAGTGGGAGTTCAACGACTTTAGTGAAGAACTTGATCAGCCTTCTGGTGAGCTGCTTCTTAATAATGGTCTTTACACTGCTCCTCAGATGTTTAGATTCTCTGGAATATCTCAAAGAGACGGCATAATGTACTTTATGACTGTAAGAAGAGTTAAAGGACTCACAGGTATGGTGTGCAACTTTAATCAGAGCCCGTCTAAAGAAGAGTTAGATGTAGATAATGAAAACTGGAAGACATCTCCGACGTATTATAGGAAATATGAGTTTGACATAATAGGATGGCAAAAAGGACAAAGCGCAGAATGCATTGCTGCACCAATGAGATACTATATACAGTCTTTCGAGAATAACTTTATGGATGATGAAAGCCTTGTAGCTCTAAACCCGATTTTAATTAATGGTATGTAACTTTTGTTTTTGTCTTCTATTTTGTTACATTATTTTTTTTAGCTCCAAAAGTTTCCAGCGGGATTTGCACACAAAACGATTAAATAGTTGTTTAAGATATGCCCCTATATTACGCTAAATTTCCTCTAAGATATTTCTGCGGGGCGTTACCCCAAAAAGTTCCGGGGTGAATCTTCTTGAAACAAGGGGCGCTGTTTGTTATTAGTATTGTTATAAGAATTAACACTATCATTTCATTCATGACTGCGGAACAAGAGATCCACACTGGCGATACTGTACAAACAACGAAACCTGTAGAGAAGCGTAAACCAAGGAAGAGGTCTACACGCTCTATAGAGTATTTTATGATAGTTGAGGTCACTTCAAGACACACTGTTGACCCTAAGACGCTTAGAACGATAATGGACTCAGTGCTCAGTGATATAGTGAGGTTCGTTTCTTTTCCTCTCAAACAAAAGAACACATTCCTCGTCTATGCAAGGAGAGAGAAAAAAAAGAGGGTGTATGAAAAAGTGCTCACAGGTGTATACAATAAGCTGCAATACACTTGTAAGCTCATAGACTTAAAAAAATACGAAGAAAGCGAATGTAACACAGTTAATAAATCATGCTAGATAAGAGCTTCTCAAATTCTAACACTTTGTTATATATGTGTCTATTGTTTGTTATATATAATACTTCAGCATTAGCCATAGATTGTGTTGAAGCATTAGCTGATCCAAATGCACAATAATTCATACCTCTATACATCTTTATGTGATTTGTAACTCGATGTTCTATTGCTGGAACTACCCATTCTCCTGATTCCCATACTTTTGTTATGTCAGTAGTATTAGAGAAGTACACTCTTTTTATTCTTTCTCTATATCTTCTTATAAATGACATCGCAGTATAATTAGTAGCACATATAACGTTTTCACTATTATTCAGTATAAATGGGACAACATTACGTCCGCATACGAAAAAAGAATCTTCTTCCTTTATAATATACATACTACTATCGTTAGAATCTTGATAATACCTTGCATAAGTGTTCATAAGCTCTCCCCATGGTTCTACATTTATTTTTTTACGGAAATATATGTTATAGCAACATTCTATACATCCTGTTGTCATGTTTGCAGTTGTGTGAATGATCCAGCATTCTTCTCCTTTCTTAAGAAATACACCCTTCATATGACTACCTTGGTTAGTCTCTGTGTAAAAACTTATCCTTTTTGTTATCTTTGTGAGAAAAGCCTTCATCTTCGTGTCGATACCATAGGAAAAAAGCACTATCTCGTCAAATGTGACAAAGTTACCGAATATCACTTTCGGAAGAAAAGGTGTGATAAACATCACAGGCCGGTCGAGATTAGCCACTTGTGACCAGTTTGACCCGGTGATATCATCTCCCGTGTCTGTAAAAGCAGCGTATCCGTGCATAATCTACATTAACAGATGGAAGAGGTCGATGTTGGGTCGATAATGTTACGAGAGTGCCTTAATTCATACATAAGACTACTTCAGATATATTCTAAAGAAATAGGAAGGCCTGGAACAGACTTCTATGCAATAACAAAACAGACAAGAGCAGCAGCAGCTAGAATAAATGCGTTACTAGAAAGGTGCACGGTAGAAGCAGAGTCAGAAGAAGTTAGAAAGAAATATCCTTTAGATTTATAATAATAAAATAATTTAGTTAGAACTATAAAAATCATAAGAAGTGGAATGAGTGTGTCACCATCTAATAACACTGATGTAAAAGTTTACTACATGATAGGGGGACTTGTGGATTGTGTAAACCGTTCTCATAAAAAGCTAATTAGTTTGGGAGTAAATATTGATATAAACGATATAAACAGAATATTCCATATTAAAGACGGTTGGGGTGATGTACCGAAACATGAGACAGGAGAAGCAGCACTGTTTTGGGACTTTAGTTTCGTAAGAGTAAATGTGAAGGATATATATGAATTAATAACTGGATACGGAAAGCCTATAATCAGAAGTGGTCGTAAGCCTTCTATTAACAAGTATAAGTACATATTTATAGGATCAGAGAGGAATCTCCGTGAGAGGTTTCCATATTTAGACGAATCAGACGAGGCTATACTAAAAGAGATAGAGAAAATAATAGAAACAATCTAATTACTAGTTATTTGATAGTTAGTTAGCGTCATTTTCTAAAAAGAGAGCGCCCCC
>ERZ1026844.726-NODE-726-length-22296-cov-8.124275_pt1 | contig 22296 bp, 16 predicted proteins | sample MGYA00380152_ERZ1026844 | MGnify/ENA primary metagenome ERZ1026844 (study PRJEB33269, sample SAMEA4719788) | human gut metagenome | biome: human-associated habitat; feature: organic feature; material: feces | place: Cameroon | collected 2013-10 ... | reverse complement strand
TAGGGATAAGACTAGGAGACATCAGACATCAGACTTCTATCCTCCGATCTTCGGGCATCGCCCCGTTTCGTCATCCTGAGCGGCGAGAAACGTCGTATGTGAGATAACGAATGCCAGAACAGCTGCGACCTGAGTCGAAGGATCTCGGCGAAGCCGCCACGAGAGCCTTGAGCCCTAGTTACCAGTCAACACACTCCACTTTTCTCCCTCCTTCCTTTGGAAGGAGGTGCCCCGAAGGGGCGGAGGTTGGCTCTCGAAGCGGTATTTTCACATGCGAGGATGCCACCCCCGCCTCGCTTCGCTCGTCTGCCCCCTTCCAGAGGAAGGGGCGAGAATGATTCTTAATCGGTCATTGCTTCATACATACTTGCGGAGAAACCGCCCACACCCCTGAACCCTGAACCCCGAACCCTTTATCTATGCTATAATAATATGAATATGTTCGAATCGAAAGGAGGCGCGCCATGGGACCCAAAGACGTGCTGAAGGAATATTTTGGCTACGACACATTCCGCACGGTACAGGAGGATGTGATCTCTGCCATCCTTTCCGGGAAGGATGTGATGGCCATCATGCCGACAGGTGCGGGGAAGTCGATCTGCTTCCAGATCCCGGCGATGCTGCTCCCGACGGGGACGGTCATCATTTCTCCGCTGATCTCCCTTATGAAGGATCAGGTGGAGGCGCTGACGGAGCAGGGGATCCCTGCCTCCTATGTGAACAGCACGGTCCCCTACGAGGAGTCGATCGAGCGGCTGCGTGACATGTATCGCGGACGGATCAAGCTGCTCTACATGGCGCCGGAGAAGCTCGAGCCGTCGTATTTTACGCATTGTCTCTCCATGGTGCCGCTCTCGATGATCGTGGTCGATGAGGCGCACTGTGTGTCGCAGTGGGGGCATGATTTCCGCCCCTCGTATCGGAAGATCAAAAGCTTCATCGACAGCCTGCCGCAGCGTCCCATCGTGACGGCCTTCACCGCGACGGCGACGCCGCTCGTCGAGCAGGATATGAAGGAAAGCCTGGGGCTTTCCGGGGCGGCTGTTTTCCGCACTGGGCTTGACCGGCCGAATCTCTCCTTCCGCGTGATGCAGGGCAAGGATCGTGAGTATTTCATCCTGCGCTATGTGAAGTCGCACCGGAAGGAGAGCGGCATCATCTACTGCGCGACCCGAAAAGCGGTGGATGAGATGTATGACAGGCTCTCTCAGGCGGGGATCACGGCAGGGCGCTACCATGCGGGCATGACGGACGAGGAACGCAGGCAGGCGCAGGATGATTTCTCCTATGACAGGACGACAGTCATGGTGGCGACGAATGCGTTCGGCATGGGGATCGACAAGAGCAATGTGCGCTATGTCATCCATTACCAGATGCCCAAGAGTCTTGAGTCATACTATCAGGAGGCGGGGCGCGCGGGACGCGATGGAGCGAAGGCGGAGTGCATCCTGCTCTACAGCGGGAAGGATGTGCACATCCAGACATACTTCATCGAGAATGGCAATCAGCCCGAGGAGCAGAAGCGGATGGATTACCAGCGCCTGAATGCGATGATCGACTATTGCCAGACGTCTTCGTGTCTTAGAAATTATGTCCTCGCCTACTTTGGAGAAAGGGTGAAGGAGCCCTGCGGCCACTGCAGCAACTGCGAGAACCGGACGGCCAAGGTCAGGATCACGGATGCGGCAGTCCTCATTTTCCGTACCGTCCTATCCCTTCGCGAGCGATACGGAGCGAGCATCATCGCCGCTGTCCTGAAAGGAAAGAAAACAAAGGAGCTCATCGAGAAGGATCTCCTCACGGTGCCGACCTTCGGCAAGCTCTCTTTTGAGAAGCTGGGCCATATCAAGAGTGCGCTGAACAGCTTCGTCGCGGATGGCTACCTCTTCCGTGACGGACAGCCCTATCCCGTACTTAAGCTGACGGACAAAGCGAAAGAAGTCCTTGCGGGGAAGGCAGAGGTCTACGGCCTTGCCTTCGGCGCAGAGGATGCTATGAAAGAGGCAGCAGTCGAGCGGGATCTCGATCCCCGTCGCGAAAGCCGGGACGGCCTTTTCGAAGCCCTGCGCGAACTTCGGCGGACACTGGCGGTCGAAGAGCATGTGCCGCCCTTTGTCATCTTCTCGGATGCGACACTGGAAGCGATGGCACGCGAGCGCCCTGAGTCCATGGAAGCCATGGGGGCGGTGCATGGCGTCGGCGCGTTCAAATTGCAGAAATACGGCGAGCGTTTTCTGGAGATCATCCGGACCGGCGCAGAAGAGCCTGTCATCGAAGAAAAGGATCCCGATGCCCAGCTCCTGCAGCAGCTTTTCTCTGTCCGCAATGCGATCGCAGCCCGGGAAGGACTGGCTCGAAATCGCATCTTCACGGATGAGCAACTGCAGGAAATGGCCTTCTGGCGTCCCAAGACGAAACTGGAGCTGAAACGCATCCGCGGTATCGGCCCGAAAAAGGTCGATCGCTACGGAGAAGCGATCGTGAAATGCATCTGGGGAGACAGGATTTAGGGTTCAAGGTTCAGGGTTAGCCCCTCGGGCGTGCCGTCCTTTGATTCCGTTTGAAAGCTTCGCTTGAATGAGAAATGAGAAATGAGAAATGGTGGTGCGGCGCAAAAAATAGTGAAGCGCCGCGGAGTATAAATAGGGCGATGCCCGAAGCCCGGTGGATAGAAGTCTGAAGTCTGGTGTCCGATGTCTGAGGTCTCCCAGTCACCAGTCCCTAGTCACTAGTCACCAGTCACTATTTACAAACAACACAACAAAAAGGAGTCACTGCTATGAGTCTTGCTGATCAGGAATATCTCAGCATCGTGAAAAACATATTGGACAAAGGCGCACTCGGCGAGAACCGCACGGGCATGCCTGCCTACAAACTGCCGCATCAGATCATGCAGTTTGACTTGGAAAAAGAATTTCCCATCCTCACCACAAAATTCGTCGCCTTCAAGACGGCCGTGAAGGAGATCCTCTGGATCTGGCAGAAGCAGTCGAATGATGTGCGCGAACTACAGAAGTGGAACTGCCATGTCTGGGATGAGTGGATGCGCGAGGACGGCACTATCGGGAAAGCCTACGGCTATCAGCTCGGCAAGTACCATCAGGTCGACACCCTCCTTGAAACGCTCCAAAAAGACCCGGAGAGCCGCCGCATGGTGGTCGATCTCTGGAACGTGAAGGACCTTCCGGACATGGCGCTCTATCCCTGCGCCTTCCTCACCATGTGGGACGTTTCAAATGACGGCCGCCTGAACTGCATGCTCGTCCAGCGCAGCGGGGATATGGGGCTCGGCGTGCCCTTCAATATGACCCAGTACGCGGCGCTCATCTGTATGATCGCGCAGGTGAGCGGTCTTCGTCCGGGGCTTTTCACCCATGTCATCAATAACGCGCACATTTACGAAAACCATGTGGAACAGCTGAAGCTCCAGCTCTCCCGCCTGCCGGAGGCTTACGCCGCTCCGAAGCTCGTCCTGAATCCGGATGTAAAGAATTTCTATGATTTCAAGCCGGAAGATATCCAGCTGGAAGACTACCGGCATCATGACAAGATCGCGATGGAGGTGTCCGTATGAGTCTTTCTATCATTGTGGCCCGCGCCAGAAACGGCGTCATCGGCAAGGATAACCAGCTCATCTGGCACCTTTCCGATGACCTGAAGCGGTTCAAGACTCTCACCATGGGTCATCCCATCGTCATGGGGAGGAAGACCTTCGAGAGCCTGCCCAAGGTCCTGCCCGGCCGTGTCCATTATGTGCTGACAGGAAATCCGGACTACAAAGCGCCGGAGGGCGTCCTTCTCTTCCACGATGTCAAGGAGCTGCTTGCGGCGCTGCCCGCAGGAGAGAACTTCGTGATCGGCGGCGAGCATATGTACCGCGAGCTCCTGCCCTATGCAGATACGATGTACATCACAGAGATCGAGGAGGATTTCGAGGGCGATGCGTACTTCCCGGATTTCGATCCTTTCCGATGGAAGCTGGAAGAGAGCATAGAGGGGGAGGGAAAGCTCCCGCATCGCTTCTGTACCTATCGGAAAGTGACTGGTGACTGGTGACTAGTGACTAGTGACTGGTGACTAGGGACTAGGGATTAGGGATTAGGGATTAGGGATTAGGGATTAGGGATTAGGTTTCCCTTGTTCCGCCTGCCAATCTCCGGCGCTTCGTGCCACCTCCTTCCAGAGGAAGGAGAAAGAATCCAAACGAAAAACAACAAACAATACGCAATATAAAAGCGGCATGCCAAATGCATGGCGCTTTTTGCATACCTAAATTTAAGACTAAGTGCATATGATTTTTGCTATCAGCCTAACCTATATTAGACAATATAGCAAATAATCATATTACTAATCTAATAAAAATATTTCGGGCTATTGACTAATTTTAAAATGGGGAACTATAATATTGGCGAAAGTGAAGAAATGATGAGTTGCATTTCAGAAAGGAGGATGCCTATGATGCCTCTGGTATTTGCCAAGGCAGGAGACACCGTGACGATCACGCGGATCTCCGGGAAAGATGAGATTCGCCAGCATCTGGCAGACCTGGGATTCGTCGTTGCGGCGAAGGTACTCATTATCAGCCAGATGGGAGGCAACTTGATCGTACAGGTGAAAGGCAGCCGTGTCGCACTCGATCGCTCCATGGCAGAGCGGATATTCTTTTAACGGTGAGTCTTTCTCACCATCCGCTGGTCACAGCGGAGCACTTATCCCGTATCAAAACGAAAGGACGAATACAATGACACTCAAAGAAGTGGCTGTCGGAAGCACAGCCAAAGTCAAGAGAATCACCGGCGCAGGCCCGCTGCGTCGACGCATCATGGATATGGGCATCACGAAGGGCGTCGATGTCTATGTCCGCAAGGTCGCTCCTCTGGGAGATCCCATTGAGCTCACCGTCCGCGGCTATGAGCTCTCCATCCGTAAGGATGAAGCCGAAGCGATCGAAGTAGAATAAAATGAGAAATTAGGAATGAGAAATTAAGAATGGTGGTGCGGCGCATAAAAAATTGAAGCGCCGCGGAGTTTTGATAGCGCTTCGCGACTTTGTCATTTCGAGCGTAGCCGAGAAATCTCTATTGCACAATGCTCATTGCCTGATGTGAGACAGCACCAATACATCGTTTTACCTCGGCACATACACACTGATTCCCGCAGGGCAGTAGAGATCCCTCGGCTGCGCTCGGGATGACGATGCCGGAGATTCCAAGTCACCAGTCACTCCTAATCCCTAATCCCTAGCTACTCACCCCTGCTTTCAAACTTCAGGGTTCAAGGTGAGTGCTGACGCATTTCCCAAAACTCGCGGCGCTTTCTAAATTTCCGCGCTGCCACCATAACCCCGAACCCTGAAACCACTAACCAGAACCAATCCCACCCCAATATAGAAGAAGGAGAACACAAAAACATGTCTATACGAATCGCCCTGGCGGGCAACCCGAACTGCGGGAAGACGACATTATTCAATGAACTGACCGGCAGCTCCCAGTACGTAGGGAACTGGCCCGGTGTCACTGTCGAAAAGAAGGACGGTATCCTCAAAGGACACAAGAACGTCATCATCCAGGATCTGCCGGGGATCTACTCCCTTTCTCCGTACACGCTTGAAGAAAAAGTTGCCAGAAACTATCTGGTGAACGAACAGCCGGACGTCATTCTGAACATCATCGATGGCACGAATCTGGAACGAAACCTGTACCTTACGACACAGCTCGTGGAGATCGGTCTGCCGATGATCGTGGCCATCAATATGATGGACCTTGTCAAAAAGAATGGCGACATCATTGATTTCGACAAACTCTCCTCCGAGCTGGGCTGCCCGGTCGTAGAGATCTCTGCGCTGCAGGGGAAGGGTTGCCGGGAAGCGGCTGAAAAGGCGATGGAACTCGCTATGAATAAGAAATCGCTTCGCCTGCCGTCTGTATTCACCGGCAGCGTCGAGCATGCCATCGCACACATCGAAGAATCGATCTCCGATAAAGTCGAAAACCAGTTCGTTCGCTGGTACGCCATCAAAGTATTCGAAAGAGACCAGGATGCGACGGGAGCTCTGCAGCTGGATCCGAAGATGATGTCTCATCTGGAAGGCCATATCAAGGACTGCGAAGACGAGCTCGATGATGATGCCGAGTCCATCATCATCAACCAGCGCTATGGCTACATTTCCAAGATCATAGACAGTGTCATGAAGAAAAAGAAGCAGGGCGTCTCCATGACGACCTCGGATAAAATCGACCATATCGTCACAAACCGCATCCTTGCGCTTCCGATCTTCTTCCTCATCATGACGCTTGTCTACTTCATCTCTGTCACCACCGTCGGCGGCTGGGCGACAGACTGGGTGAATGATACCTTCTTCGGTGAGATCGTGAATGACGCAGCGACTGGCTTCATGGAGTCCATCGAAGCGCCGGACTGGATGTCTAGCCTCGTCGTAGACGGCATCATCGGCGGTGTCGGCACCGTTCTCGGCTTTGTGCCGCAGATCCTCCTCATTTTCTTCTTCCTCTCCCTTCTGGAAGACTCTGGCTACATGGCGCGTGTTGCCTTCATCATGGACCGCATTTTCCGCAAATTCGGGCTCTCCGGCAAGTCCTTCATCCCGATCCTTGTCGGCAGCGGCTGCGGTGTACCGGCTGTCATGGCGACCCGCACCATCGAAGACGTGCGTGACCGCCGCATGACCATCATGCTCTGCACCTTCATCCCATGCTCTGCAAAGGCGGTCATCATTTCCATGATCACTTCCGTATTCTTCCCAGACTCCATCCTGATGGCACCGGCCATGTACTTCCTCGGCATCGCGGTCATCATCCTCGCAGGCATCGCTCTCAAAAAGACAGGTGCTTTTGCAGGTGATCCGGCTCCTTTCGTCATGGAGCTTCCGGCTTACCACTTCCCGTCCATGAAGGGTGTCCTCATCCATATGTGGGAAAGAGCGCGCGGCTTCATCATCAAAGCCGGCACCATCATCTTCGCGGTCTGCGTCATCATCTGGTTCTTCTCCGCATTCAATGCAGGCCTTGAAATGGTAGAAGACATCGAAGACTCCATGATGGCTGCCTTCGGTCATGCGATCTCCTGGATCTTTGCTCCACTCGGCCTCGGTGACTGGAAGGGCGCTGTCGCTGTCATCTCCGCAGAAATGGCGAAGGAAAATGCAATGAGTACCCTGGCTGTCCTGAATGGCGTCGCAGCAGAAGCCGAAGACGAAGAGATCATGGCCGGCATTGCGACTATGTTCACCCCGATCGCTGCCTTCTCCTACATGATCCTGAACCTCTTTGACCCGCCATGCGTCGTTGCGATCGCGACCATCGCCAGAGAAATGGGCGACCGCAAATGGGCGGCTATCGCTATCGGCTTCCAGGTCGTGCTCGGCTATGGTATGGCTTTCGTAGCTTACAATCTGGGCAGCTGGCTCTTCTACGGCGCTGCCTTCGGTCTCTCTCAGGGCATCGCCATCGTTCTCTGCCTCCTTGCTCTCTACTTCATCTGCCGTCCGGCTCCGAAGGAAAAACCAGCGGCTGAAGGCGCTTGTACGCAGGCGTAAGACTGGGCTGACAGGCTCGCCATCCTGCGCATAAGCGAAGGATCTCGGCGAAGGCGCCCTCCATTGGATCCGCAGCCAAATAGCAAAACTCATCGCTTTCGTTATTGTGAAATATGAGCAGGCTCATAAAAAGGAGATAACCATGAATCCCGCGGTCTATGCTGTGGTGGCGGTGATCGCCATCCTCTTCGTTCTTGCCTGCCGTCACATCTATCATACCACCATCGGCGGCGGTGGATGCTGCGGTGGGGGCGGAGACTGTCCCGCCTGCCGCGAAAGGAAAATGAAACTTCACGGCGGACTCAAGAAATAAAAAAGGGAATCGCGAAAGCGGTTCCTTTTTTGATGGTTAGTGGCTAGTGACTGGTGGCTGGTGACTTGAAGGCTGCTTTTGGGCATTAGCCGCATAGGGAAAGAGGGGCCGCGCCAGCGGCGCTTGGGTACTCTCGTAAATCGCCTGCTTGAACCGCATTTTCCCACTTCCTTTCATACCGCCGGTGCCCTATCCGCCCCTTCGGGGCACCTTCCCCTCGAGGGGAAGGCTGGCGATACGAGCATAGCAGCATCTCAAAAGATCTTTGGGCATCGCCCCATATATATTCGCGGCGAAGCCGCCACCACAACCCTGAACCCTGAACCCCGAACCCTAAACCCATGGAACCTGCAGAATTTCTTTCGCCCTGTATCCATGGTCGAGGCGAACCGGCAGCTTTTATTTCATTATGATGAATTTATCATAATGAATGCACGCCTATGCTAAATACTCATCCATACATGCGCTCATGTTCTCAAAGCGTGAGAAACGTGATATAGTAGAGCTATGGATTTTCATGTGCATTTAAGAATGCACAAGGTACCAATTTCCTTTTGGAGGCAAAAATGGCAAGCTACAATCCTTATGAAAACATGCTTCATATCCTCGACAAGGCAGCAAAGGTGCTTGGCTACGGGGAGAGCGACTACGCATTTGTCCGCTATCCGGAGCGCGAGCTCACTGTGAGCATCCCGGTACAGATGGATGACGGGCATGTCGAAGTCTTCTCCGGCTACCGCGTACAGCACTCCACCGCCCGAGGCGCAGCAAAGGGAGGCATCCGTTTCCATCCCGCATCCGATGAAAACGAAGTCAAAGCCCTTGCCGCGTGGATGACCATCAAGAATGCCATCGGCAATATCCCTTATGGCGGCGCAAAGGGCGGGATCAAGGTCGATCCGCACAAGCTCTCCACCCGCGAACTTGCCCGTCTGACACGCGGCTATATCAGAAAGATCTATCCCATCATCGGACCGGATCAGGACGTACCGGCACCGGATGTGAATACGAATGGTCAGATCATGGCATGGATCGCAGATGAATACACAGCACTCTCCGGCAAGTGGCAGCCCGGTGTCGTCACTGGCAAGCCTCTTTCCGTGGGCGGCTCTCTCGGCAGAAATGAAGCGACGGGCCGCGGTCTGCTCTTTACGCTGGAAACATGGTGCGAAAAGAATCATAAGGACATGAAGGATCTCACCATGGTCGTACAGGGCTTCGGCAATGTCGGCTCTGTCGGCTCTCTCCTCATGCACAGGAAGGGCGTCAGGATCACCACCATCGGCGATATCAATGGTACGTGGCACAAGGACAGCGGCCTTGACATCGAAGCGATGTACACCTATGCGAACAGCCACGGTCGCTCGCTCAAAGGCTATACGGAGGAAGGGGCGGTCATGATCCCCGACAGCGAACTTTTCGCGCAGGACGTCGATGTCATCTTCGTCGCCGCGATGGAGAACCAGCTGAATGAAAAGACCATGGGCAAGGTGAAAGCCCGTCTCATCCTGGAAGGGGCGAATGGCCCGACCACGGAGGAGGCCGATGCCTACTTCGAAGAGAAGGGCATCGAAGTCCTCGCAGACGTCATGAGCAATGTCGGCGGCGTCGTGGGCTCCTATTTCGAATGGGTACAGAACCGCACCGGCTATTACTGGACGGAAGAAGAGTACAATGAGCGTCTTGCCAAAAAGATGCGCGAGGCCTATGAGGATGTGTACGCATTGAAGGAGAAATACCATGTGACCTATCGTCTCGCCTCCTACATGCTCGCGCTCTCCCGCGTCGTAGAAGCGGAGAAGACCAGAGGATTCTTAGGATAAGGAAATCGGGTTTGGCGGATTTCTCTTGGAATAAATAAACGCCGTATCACATGTAGTGATACGGCGTTTTGACGTAATACTCGAATTGGTTTGCAGTCCCTAGGGAAACGCTGATTAAATCTGACAACGATTTAATCAGTGTTTCCCTAGTCACTAGTTCCTACTCCCGTGTAAAGAAATTGTAAATTCCCTGCAGAAAAGGATGTCTGATTGTGGTAAAATCAGGGAAGAAACATACTCACAGGCAGAGAAGCCAAACCCATCGCCGCGGCCTATGAGCACACGGCGATCTTTTTCTGTAAGGAGGAACATGATGAAAGCTTGGAAGAAAGGCTTGATCGCAGCAGCGGCTCTCGGGCTGTCTTTAGCTATGCTGACCGGTTGCGGCAGTGATAAGAAGGACGCAGGCAGCACGGCAGCGAAGCCCGGCGCACAGATCGTCCAGGTGAAGAGCGAGAAGGAAGCCGATCTCATCGAAGCAGCGAAGAAGGAAGGCGTGGTGAAGGTTTACTCCATCACCAGCCGCGTATCCAAGGCAGGGGCTGCATTTGAAAAGAAATACGGGATCAAGGTGGAAGCCAGCAACATGAAAGACTTCGAGCTGATTGACAAGATTTCCACCGAAGCAAAAGCGAATGCGAATGGCGCAGATATGGTCATCGCGCAGGACTCCGGCCGTGTATACGGAGAGCTCATCGCGCAGGGTTATCTCCAGAACTACATTCCGGCCGACCTCAAAGACAAGATCCCGGCGGAGAACCAGACACCGCTCGTCTTCGCCTATATGAACAAAGTCCTGGTCTACAACAACGAAAATGGAAAAGCGGCTCCGATCACGAATATCTGGCAGCTCACTGAACCGTCCATGAAGGGCAAATTCTTCTTCAAGAGTCCGATGCAGGAAGGCATCAATGCGAATTTCCTCACCATGCTGACGAAGCCGGAAGTGGCGGATCAGCTGGCAAAATCCTATGAAGAGCAGTACAAGAAGAAACTGGAGCTCACCACGCCGAATGCAGGCTACGAATGGATCAAGATGGCCTTCTCGAATGGTCTTGTCATGGGTTCCTCCGATACGTCCATGACGGAATCCATCGGCGTCAAAGGGCAGGATATGAATGGCGTCGGTCTTCTCAACTACTCGAAGCTCCGCTACGCGGAAAAGAAGAACCTCGCAGCAGCAGCAGCGGATAATGTGGTGCCGTTCTGTGGCTTCTACTATCCGGAATACGTGCTGCTTGTGAAGGATGCCAAGCACCCGGCAGCGGCGAAACTCTTCACCCAGTTCCTTTTGACCGAGGAAGGCTTCCAGAGCTGGTCGCATGATATGGGGACCTACTCCGGCAATACTTCGATCCCGGTCGCTAAGGGTGACAAGCCGCTCGCTGAATGGAAGAAGATCATGGTCGGCGATGATCCGCAGTACATCTTCGAACATCGCGCTGAGGTCGAAGAATTCCTGAGCAAACTGATGTAGCTTTTTACAATCAGCAGACGGCAGCGTGCTGTCTGCTGATTTGCTTTTTGGGGAGGCAGGGGTCGTCTATGGGGCGCATCATCCCTTGATTGTGGATGAGATTCTGCGATTGAATCGGCGTTTCCTAAATTCCTAGCCACTCCCTATAACTATCAACCAAGGAAACATGTTATGACTTTTTCTATGAAACTGCGGATGTTTTTCCGCAAACCGTACAACGTCATCCTGGTGCTGCTGTTTGCAGCGCTGATCCTTTTGACGTTTCTGCCGCTGCTCTCCATCGTGCTCGACACGGTGACGGTGCACTCCTCGGAAGTGATGCGTATCCGCGGCTCGCATGCCGGGGATTTCACGGACTATCACTGGACGAAAGTGCTTCTGGACGGCACGACGAGCATGAGCATTTTCTACAAACCGCTCTGGAATACCGTGCTCATCTCGCTTTCGACCTGCGCAATCGCCATTTTCTTCGGCGGCGGCATGGCATGGCTCATCACGCGGACAGATATCAAGTATAAGCCCTTCCTCTCGGCGCTCTTCGTCGTGCCTTACATCATGCCATCGTGGACGCTGGCGCTCGCGTGGCTGAACTTTTTCAGAAATTCTCTCGTGGGTGGTGTGCCTGGGCTCTTTACGGTTTTGACCGGTATCCCGACACCGAACTGGTTCGCCTATGGCTTTTTCCCGATTTCCATTGTGCAGGGCCTCCACTATGCGCCCTTCGCCTACATCCTGATCGGCGGCATTCTGAAACACATGGATGCGAGCCTCGAAGAAGCGGCGCAGCTCCTGCACGCATCCCGCTGGCAGATCATGAAACGCATCACGCTTCCGATGGTGAAGCCGGCGCTGCTCTCGACCTTCCTGCTGGCCTTTTCCAGCTCGATGAGTGCTTTCGCAGTGCCCGCCTTCCTGGGAGCGCCCGTGCGCTACCACGTGCTGACGACGCAGCTCTATCGCACACTGCAGGGGCTGAATCCTGGCTATGGCTATGTGATGGCGCTGATTCTCATCCTGATCGGTGTCGCTATCATGATGGTGAACCAGAAAGTGTTGAGTGGAAGGAAATCCTATACCACCATCACCGGCAAGAGCGCCAATGTCTCGCTCATCCCGCTTCGCGGTCTGCGCCTGCCGATTTCTCTCCTGCTTGCCCTTCTCCTCGTGTGCGTGACTGTCGTCCCGCTCATCACCTTTGCGGTAGAGTCTTTCATCGTTGAGCCTGGGAATTATTCGCTGAGCAACTTCAGCACTGTCTTTTGGATCGGAGACGGAGCGACTGACATCGCAAATGGCGAGCCGGGTATCCTGAAGAATCACAGCATTTACAATGGCCTTCTGAACAGCTTCCTGCTGTCCGTCGTTTGTGCATTCCTGACAGGAACCATCGGGCTTCTTGCGGGCTATGCTATTGTACGGAAGAAAGGCAGCTGGCTCTCGGCGGCTGTGAATCATCTGACCTTCTTCCCGTACCTTATCCCGAGCATGGCTTTTGGTGCGATTTACCTTTCCATGTTCAGCACCCGCCACGGCCCGATTCCGGCGCTGTATGGCACCTTCGCGATCCTCGCTCTCATCGGTACGGTGAAATACCTGCCCTTCGCGTCCCGGGCGGGCGTGAATTCTATGCTGCAGCTCGGAAATGAAATCGAAGAAGCCGGTATCATCATGGGAATCAGCTGGTGGAAACGCATGATCCGCATTATCATCCCGATCCAGAAGACCAGCATCCTCTCCGGCTATCTCCTGCCCTATATTTCCTGCATGCGAGAACTTTCGCTCTTCATCCTGCTGATTTCCCCATCGACTGCTGTCCTGACGACCATGCTCTTCCAGTATAACGAAAAAGGCTGGAATCAGTACGCGAATGCGATCAACCTCCTGATCGTCCTCGTCGTCCTTCTCTCGAACTGGGTCATTAACAAACTCACCGGCGCCTCGATCGATAAGGGGATCGGATGAATCGATGAGGAAGGTTGGTAGCGGCTTCGCTGCGGAGTATAGATAGTGGCGATGCCCGAAACTGATATATAATCAGCGCTCCCTTACGTCACGGAGCGCGAGTCGCACATTCACTAACAAATCACATGAGGTACTTCTATGCCTGAAATTATATTAAAAGATATCACAAAAATGTACGGATCTTCCGCTGCGGTGGACCATCTGAATCTGTCCATCGATGACCGTGCGTTTATCACACTACTTGGACCATCCGGCTGCGGAAAGACGACCACGCTCCGCATGATCGCGGGTCTCGAGACGCCGACGAGTGGCGAAATTTCCATTGATGGAAGAGTGGTCTTCTCATCAGAGAAAGGGATCAATGTCGCACCGGAAAAGCGCGGCGTCGGTTTCCTTTTTCAGAACTACGCCCTCTGGCCGCACATGACAGTGTATCAGAATATCACCTTTGGTCTGGAAAATCTGAAGTGGGATAAGTCGAAAATCAAAGCTCGAGCGGATGAGCTGATGGATATGTTGAAAATCAAGGAATACAGCGACCGCTACCCAGCTGAGCTATCTGGCGGGCAGCAGCAGCGCGTCGCCATCGCACGCACGCTTTCGACCGGTCCGCGCATCCTCCTCATGGATGAACCGCTCTCGAATCTGGATGCGAAGCTCCGTATGGAGATGCGCTCCGAGCTGAAGCGCCTTCATATGGAAACAGACTCGACCTTCGTCTATGTCACCCATGACCAGCTCGAAGCGATGACGCTTGCGACGAAGATTTCCCTCATGAAGAAGGGCGTCCTTCAGCAGTACGCGCCGCCGCTTACCATTTATAAAGAGCCGGCCAATGCGTTCGTTGCAGACTTTATTGGAAATCCGAATATCAACCTCGTACCCGTCAACGTGCGCGAGGCAGGAGAGAAAGAGCTCGTGCTCGCGCTGGGCGCACACACCCTGACTTTCGCGGCGCGTGAGGCTGTCCAGACGAAAACAGGAGATAAGCTGCTCCTAGGCATCCGACCTGAGCATGTCACCATCGATCCGTCGGGCACTATTGAGGCGAAAGTCTACTCTGCCCTTCCGAGCGGTATGGAAACCGTTGTGAAGCTGGATGTGGGCGGCTTCCTTTTGACCTCCGTCGTCTTTGGCGATGTGGATTTCCAGATGAATCAGAGGGTGAAGATCCGGATTTCTTCTGATAGGAATCATCTCTTTGCCAATGATGAAGAAGGAATGCGTCTGGCGAGTGGGACAGTGAAATAGCGAAAAGATAAGGATTCATACTTCTCACTAAGTCCCAAAGTTGACAAATTGCAATACTAGTCCCCAGTCACTAGTCACCAGTCACTAGTCACCAGCCCATCAATCAAAAACCGCCAGCCGAAAGGCTGGCGGTTTTATGATGCAGAGATTAGTTGAAGAGCTCGTCAGGAAGGACCTTGTTCTTTCCTTCTTCGATGGTGAAGACGGAAGCAAGGAGCTTCTTGGAGTATGGATCCTTCGCTTCTCTGAGGTCATGGATCTTTTCTACGACCTTGCCATGCTGCATGATGACGATGTTGTCGCAGAAGCTGTTTGCGAGAGCAAGGTCATGGCAGATGAACATGTAGGCCACGTGGGTCTCTTTCTGCAGACGAGCAAGCAGATCGAGGACGGTCTTCTGGACGGATACGTCAAGAGCAGAGGTGGCTTCGTCGCAGACGATGATCTCCGGCTCGAGGACCAGAGCACGTGCGATCGCGATACGCTGGCGCTGACCGCCGGACATGTTGTTCGGATAGCGATCAGCGAAATCTTCGGGAAGGTCGACCAGACGGAGCATTTCCTTCGCCTTGGCTTCGACATCCTTCTTATCGATCATGCCGAAGTTTTCGAGCGGTTCGCAGATGATCTCCTTGACGCGCTGCTTTGGATTGAAAGCGGTGGAGGGGTCCTGAAAGACCATCTGGATGGATTTGCGGTGCTGACGGAGGGCTTCGCCTTTGAGATCTGTGATGTCTTTGCCGTGGAAAATGATTTTCCCGCTGGTCATGGAGTAAAGACGGGTCAGCATCTTGGCAAGGGTGGACTTGCCGGAGCCGGATTCCCCGACGATACCGACGGTCTCCCCTTTGTGGATGGTGACATTGACATTTTCGGCTGCATGGAGCTTCTTGCCGTCACCGAGGTCGAAGACCTTGCAGATGTCGACCATCTGGAGGATTTCTTCTCCGTAGTTTTTCATGCGTCTTTGCCTCCCATCTTCGGAACAGCCGCAAGGAGCATACGGGTGTATTCTTCCTTCGGGTGATAAATGACATCTTCTGCTTTGCCGTATTCGACGACGCGGCCTTTCTTCATGACCATGATGTAGTCCGCCATGTAGCAGGATACGCCCATGTTGTGGGTGACGATGATGATAGCGGTATTCATCTTGTCACGGACATTCATCATTTCTTTGACGATGATGGCCTGGTTTGTGACGTCCAAAGCGGAGGTCGGTTCATCGGCCAAAAGGAGCTTTGGCTTCATGGCCATTGCCATAGCGATGCCGACGCGCTGGCGCATACCGCCGGAAAGCTCGTAGGGATAGCATTTCAGGATGTGCTCCGGGTTGGGAAGGCGCACCATTTCGATCATGGAAATCATCAGGTCATGGGCTTCCTTGTCGTCCTTGATGCCATGGACGGCGAGAAATTCACGGAATTCGGTGCCGATGGTGCGGATCGGATTCATCATAGCGCCGCTGTCCTGGAAAATCATGGAGACGTCTGTGCCACAGAGTGCGCGATGCATTTCAGGAGTCTGCTTCTGGGTATCTTCGCCTTCAAGAATGACCTGACCTTCCGCTATATGACCGCCGCCGGGCAGGACGTGCTGGATAGCACGGATGACGGTGGTTTTCCCTGAGCCGGATTCGCCGACGATGGCAAGGATCTCGCCCTCATCCAGGTTGAATGTGACGCCCTGAACGATGGGGGGCTTGTCGCCGTAGGCAATTCCCAGGTTTTTGACTTCTAATAGCATGAAAGTCTCCTTGTAAAAATAGTAAGCAGTAAGCAGTAGGCAGCAAACCGCAAATGGCGGGCCGCCTACTGCTTAGAGCAAACTGCTGGCTAAATAAATTATTTTGCCGGAGTGATGTCCTTGGTGATCCAGTAGTAGTCGCACGGTTTGATGTCCGCATGTTCTACGGCTTTGCTGGAGATCATATTGGTCTGCGGGTAGCCGAAGACAAGGGTCGCAGCGTCATCCTGGATGATCTTCTGCATCTTGATGATGATGTCTCTACGCTTAGCCGGGTCGAATTCGGAAGCCAGCTGATCGGAGAGTGCATCGTATTCCGGGTTGGAGTAGCCGGAGCCGTTCTGCGGGTTGGAGCCGTTGGTGTTGGTCTTCCAGTACATGTTGATGAAGACTTCCGGATCGCCTGCCTGTTCGGAGAGAACGTTGGAGATCAGGAGGTCATATTCGCCGCGGGTGCCGATGCCGTCGAGGACGTTGTAGTCAACGTTCTTCAGGTTGACTTTGATGCCGACTTTCTTAGCGTCAGACTGGGTAGCTTCTGCGAAGAGCGGGAGTTCTGCACGGCCGGAGTAGAAGATGAAGTCGAGTTCGAGCGGCTTGCCGTCTTTATCGACATAGCCATCGCCGTCGGTATCTTTCCAGCCTGCTTCTTCGAGGAGTTTCTTCGCATTTTCTACATTGGTCTTATCCGGATAGGATTTGCTGAGTTCATCGAAGCCGAAGTCAAGGGACGGCGGAAGGAGCGGGCCGCCAGGAGTGAAGGTGTCTTTCAGGAGGACCTTGCAGTAGGTGTCGCGGTCGAGGGACTGGATCAGTGCCTGACGGACTTTCTTATCAGCGAGCGGCTTGCCTTCTTTCACAGAGAGGCGGGCGAGTACGTCACGGATGGAGGAAATGGTGGAGGTGGTGAATTTCTTCTGATCGGAGAAGAGCTGCATGTCGCCAGGTGCTACGTTGACAGCGATATCGATCTCACCCTTCTGCAGAGCCATAGCACGGGTATTCGGGTCGTCGATGGTGTTGACGATGGTGTGCTTGAATGGAACAGCTGCGTAATAGTTCGGGTTTGCATCGAGTTCGGTCTTTGCTTTGGAGAAAGACTTGACCATGTATGGACCGGTGCAGACCGGACCCTGTTTTGCAAAGTCTACTTTGCCGTCGGAAGCGACATCGACGATGATGAAGAGCGGATCGCCCAGCATGCCCGGGAGGGTAGCGACCGGCTTCTTGGTGTAAATGGTGACGTTCTGGCCGTCAGCGGTGATGTGGTCGAGTTCGAACATCGCTTTCGCACGCGGTGCTTTTGCGAAGGTACGTTCAATGGATTTCTTGACAGCTTCGCCGGTGACCGGGGTGCCGTTGGAGAATTTAATGTCTTTGATCTTGAAGGTCCAGGACATCTTGTCGTCAGAGACTTTCCAGCTTTCAGCGACCCATGGTTCTGCATTCATCTTGTCATCGAAGTGAACGAGACATTCACCGATGCCGTAACGCATGACCTGCCAGCCGAAGTAGTTGTCGGTCGGTTCGAGGCTGTCTGCGAAGTTCGTAACGCCGACAGTCAGGGTGTCCTTCGGACCTTTGGAGGCATTGCCGGAGTCACCGCCGCAGCCGGAAAGACCAAAAGCCATGAGAGCAGCTGCTGCAAAGAGGGCACCTTTTTTGTAAATAGATTTCATCGTGTACGCTTCCTTTCGGGTAAATGATATAAAAAATAATGGGAATAAACATGAGTTAGTTTTTAGCGACAAGTGTCTTGTAGCTAGGGATTAGGGACTAGGGACTTACATACCACTTTCGGGCATCGCCCTACAGGCTAACCCTGAACCTTATCCTTCATTTCTCGGGTCAAGGACATCGCGGAGGGAGTCGCCCCATAGGTTGAAGACGACGACGGTGATGAAGATGGAGAGACCCGGGAAGAACATCAGCCATGGAGCTGTCTGGAGCTGCTGACGGCCTTCATTCAGCATGAGGCCCCATTCCGGAGCCGGCGGCTGGCTGCCGAAGCCGAGGAAGGAGAGTCCGGCAAGCTCCATCATCATGGCGCCGATATCAGCAGCCGCGGTGATGACCATGAGCGGAAGAATGTTCGGAAGGATGTGGACCCAGAGGATATGCGCTGCGGAACCGCCGGATACGACAGCCGCATCGACAAATTCACGGCGCTTGATTTTGAGAACCATGGAACGGGAGAGGCGGGCATACTTGGTCCATGTGACTGCGGTCAGCGCGATCATCGCATTGACGAGGGAGCCGCCCATGATACCGGCGATGGCGATTGCAAGGATGACGCCTGGGAAGGAGATCATCATATCAGCGATACGCATGATGACGATATCGACGATGCCGCCGAAGTATCCGGAAATGATGCCCATCGTGGTGCCTACGACGAAGATGCAGGCAACAAGGGCGATGACGGAGGTCAAAGAGTAGCTTGCGCCGTAGAGGATACGGGAGAGTACGTCACGTCCGAGCTTGTCTGTGCCGAAGAGATGCGCCGCAGACGGTGCCTGGTTTGCATCCTTCATGACAGCGGAGAGCGGGTCATAAGGCGCGATGACAGGAGCCAGGAATGTGATCGCAAGGAGAAGGACGACGAGAAGAGAGGTGAAGCGGAAGGCTTTATTTTCTTTGAAGCCTTTGACTAAGCTTTCCATATCAGTGACCTCCCTTTCTGAGTCTTGGATCGAGACGGTTGTAGGACAGGTCGACGACAAGGTTGATCATCATGTACATGAAAGCGATCCAGAGAACGATGGCCTGTACGGTCTGGAAGTCACGGTAGGTGATGGCCTGTACGACCATGTAGCCCAGACCCGGCCAGGAAAATACGATTTCTACGACAGCGGCACCGCCGAGGAGCGAGCCGAAGGCCAGACCGAAAAGGGTGACCAGCGGGAGAAGGGCATTCGGCAGGACTTCACGCCAGAGGATGTGGCTTTCCGAGAGGCCGCGGGCACGTGCGCCCATGACGTAGTCCTGATGCAGTTCTTCCAGCACCGTGGCACGGACCTGACGGGTATATTTCGACGCCATGACGATGCCTAAGGTGCACATCGGAAGGATCAGATTTTCGAGGGAAATCGAACCGCCGACGATCGGGAAGAGGGACAGTTTCAGTGCGAAGACCCAGAGGAGCATGAGGCCCATCCAGAAGTTCGGGACGGAGACACCGGCGAAGGTGCAGCCGCGGACGAGGTAGTCAAACCATGTATTCTGCTTGACCGCGGTATAAATGCCGAGCGGAATGGAGAAGACAAGCATGAAAACAGAAGAGGCCAGCGCCAGAATGACGGATGCCGGGAGAGCTTCCATGACTGCGTCAATGACCGGTTTCTTCATCATGAAGGAGAAACCAAAATTCCCCTGCACGACTCTGCCAAGCCAGTCCAGGTACTGCAGAAGAAACGGCTTATCCAGACCCAGTTCATGGCGGAGTGCGTCGATTTCTACCTGACTAACAATAATATCTTCATTACCGGCGATCATTTGCCTCACGGGGTCACCCGGCGCAAGCATGATCAGACAGAAGGTAATGAAGCTGATGCCGATCAAGACGAGAACCATCTCGCCCAATCGCATCCCAAGCTGCTTCATTGACAAACTCATCATCTCCAATTTCTTGATAATACATAGAATTTTATAAAATAACTGGGAGGGTCATCTGCCTTTTCCCCACAGCTGATCTGACGCAATTTCCTAAGGAAACACTGATTAAATCGTTGTCCGACTTGGCTCTTGTATTTTCATACAAGACGAGGAATAAGCCGCCGCGAATAGCGAGCTATTTAAGGCGGCTTATGACGAAGCATGGCATGAAAATACATGCCAAATCGGACTCTGCGATTGAATCAGCGTTTCCTTAAAAAAGGGCATCAAAAAACAAGGTCGGGAATGGGACCTTGTTGGCTGAATGATAGCAGATGAAGAGTGGTTTCCCAGGTTACTCTTTAAAGAATAAGGTAGAAGCACCGGAACATAAGGCTGTATTGTTGTTAGTTATTAGTTCCTTAAAACTTCTTATCAATTATATCACATAGATTATAGCAGGTAAACAAATTATTAGCATAAATATTTATACATGCCAAAAAATCTTAAATGAAATATTTAATTATACCCATGGGGGTATTGGGATGGCGAGGATATGGAGATTTTCCGATGCAATCGGGGATTATGACAGATAATAAGTATTATACCGAACAATCTATATTGCAAAATTAGCAAGTGAAACGGGTCAAAAACAAAAATGCTATGCATATAATGCATAGTGAATCTCGAGAATTATGAGAACGATGAGGAGTGATTTAATTAAAAATGAGAGGCGGGTGAAGAGCGATTGCGAAACGCGCCCATTGACAATCCTTCTTGTCCATGCTAGGCTAGATATACAACATAGATGAGCTGCGGAACTGACGGAAATAAGTGGAATGAACCACGTGGACTGCAGGTCTCATGAAAAAGCCGACCGTCTGGGCAGGGAAATCTGCTCAGGCGGTTTTCGTTTCCCTGCGATGCCTGCTGTATGGCATCGCAGGGACGGGAGCGCGCGGATTTCCCTTCATTTCAAAAATGGAGGGATTTTTTGATGAAAAGAAATCGCTGGCTCACGGCCTTGGCGGCCGTGGGGATCCACATGTCTATCGGAAGCGTGTATGCATGGAGCGTCCTGACGCGCCCTGTGATGGAGACGATGGGGCTCTCGCTCTCTTTGGCCACATGGGCTTTCTCGATCGCGATCCTGTTTCTGGGGCTTTCGGCGGGCTTCTTAGGCCCTCTGGTCGAGCGGCTGGGGCCGTCCCGGAGCGGGATGGTCTCCGCCGTCTTTTTCAGCACGGGACTCCTTGGGACAGCGGCGGCGGTCCACTTGCAGTCGGCCGCGCTTCTCTACCTCTTCTACGGAGCCATCGGGGGCATTGGCCTTGGCACGGGCTATATCACGCCGGTCTCTACGCTTGTGAAATGGTTTCCGCGGCATCGCGGCTTTGCGACGGGGCTGGCGATCATGGGGTTCGGCTTTGCAGCGCTCATCGCGGGCCCAGCCATGCGCTATCTCGTCGACCGCTTCGGACTCACGGAGAATTTCCTCATCCTTGCGGCTGCCTATGCGCTGGTCATGATCCTTTCCGCCTCCTACATCCGGCCGCCGAGGAAGGGTGAGATCCCGATGCTTTTGGAAGAGGTGCTTGAGGAAGAGATCCGAAAGGATGGGGAAAAGACAGCGCAGGCCAAAGGTCTCACGCGCAAAGAGGCCATGCACACATGGAAATGGTATGTGCTATGGTGGATCTTCTTCACGAATATCACCTGCGGCATCGGCCTTCTTGCCGTGGCTTCGCCCATGGCGCAGGAGATCATCGGCATGAGTGCGGCCGAGGCAGCCTCCCTTGTCGGTATCATCGGTATCGTGAATGGCGCGGGACGTATCCTTTGGGCATCCGTCTCCGACTGGATCGGCCGCGGCGTGACCTACATGATCTTCTTTGCGTTCGAGGGCTTCGCTTTTTATGCACTTGCCCATGTCAGTGATGCGCTTCTTTTCGAGATACTGGTACTCGCCGTGATCTCCTGCTACGGCGGCGGCTTCTCCTGCATGCCTGCCTTCCTCTCCGATCTCTTCGGCGTGAAGCAGCTCGCCTCTATTCACGGCTCCATCCTGACCGCCTGGGGCATGGCGGGTGTCGCTGGCCCGCTTCTCCTTTCTTTCATGAAGGAAACGACGGGAGGCTATGCAGCGACGCTCCATCTCTTTTCTGCCATGCTCGCTGTGGCTTTTGTCCTATCCTGTGTCCTTGCGTGGAAGGGACGGAAATAAAAAAAGGAGCTGTGAAGAAATGAATCCTCATTTCTTCACAGCCCCTTTTTACTTTGCTTTCATTTGGTTCAGGGTTCAGGGTTCTTGTGGCGGCTTCGCCGCTTTTTTTAGAGGATGGTATTCTCGTATCGCAGTCTTCCCCTCTAGGGCAATGCTATTAAGTTAAGGAAATCGTTAGCTACGTAACGTCTTGCTTTCCCCTTCGGGGGAAGTGCCGAAGGCAATATGTGCAAGCGAACTGGATTTTTAGGAGCGAAGCGACGCTAAAATCCAGTGAGACGCCATTTCGAGCGCAGCGAGATGGGGCATGCCAGCGGTATAGCGTGCTATGTTGAATAGTCCGACGCTATCGATATT